>PVMK01173369.1_pt1 | contig 13131 bp, 17 predicted proteins | sample 1853481 | NCBI WGS metagenome assembly PVMK01 (sample SAMN08533507, study PRJNA380276) | Marine sediment metagenome, whole genome shotgun sequencing project.
TAAAGGAATGTTAGTCACTAATGGAATTACTTATGAAGTTTTTGCTCAAAAAATGGAAATGAAACTTCCGACTTTCAAATACAATATAGGAAATGAAAAGATGAGCTTATCTTTCTTTCTTAAAATTTGTGAAAAATTAAATGTTGAACCAGCTGATTTATTAGTAAAAAAATAAGACTATGAAAAAAGACGCATATTATTTTCCCCATTTCAGCAACGCAAGAAATGACAGTAAGATTTTAAAATTACGTAGAGTAATGGGAATTGAAGGTTATGGAATTTATTTTTTATTACTGGAAGTTTTAAGAGATCAAACTGATTTTAAAATTTCGGTCGAATCATTGGAAGATTTTGCGTATGAATGGCATACAAGTAAAGAAAAACTTGAATCAGTAGTTGCAAACTTTGGTTTGTTTCAGGTGGACGAACAAAATTTCTTTTCTCCTAAATTTAATGAATATATGAATCCATATATTGAAGGAAAAGAATCTAAGCGAATTGCTGGAATAAAAGGGAATCTTGTTAGATACAAACATATTACAAAAGAAGAAGCAAGTAATTTAACAGATGAACAAATATTGCATATTGACGAAATGCGAAAGCAGAACAAGAGCAATGCACTCGCTATGCGAGAAGTTAGCGAATCGCTTAGCACTCCAGATGCTTCGCAAAAGAAAGGAAAAGAAAGGAAAGGAAAGGAAAAGAAAGTAAATGAAATAAAAGTAAATAAAGAAAGTGCTTACGCTGATTATTCTTTTTTGTTTATTAATGAATCTTTTAAAGAAGTTTATTCTGACTTTTTAGAAATGAGAAAAGAAATAAAAAAGATTCCAACTTTAAGAGCTGAAAAAATTCTTTTAAAAAAATTAGCTACTTTTTCGGAAAATGGAAAAAATATTGAAATTGCAATTGAAAGTTTAGAAAATTCTATTGTTGCAAAATATCCAAATGTTTATCAGCCAAAGTAAATTTTAAAAGTCAAGGAAGTTCCGAAAATGAAAAGTCTAAATTTGAGATGATGAATGAAGTTTATACTGAAACTCAAAAGATACTTGATAGTGATGGATACAAAAAGCAAAGTCAAGCAAGGGAAATTTGGGTTGATCCATTAGCATAAAAAAAGGCATTTCGTAGGAGAAACACCTTTTTAGAATAAACTATCACTAATAAATAAATAAAAACACCATGACAAAAATAGTAAAATATTCAGAACCAACAAAATCAACTGGAATTGTAACAACAGAACACAACCAGCTGGAACAAGTTTTACAACAAGAAACTGGTATTCGTGTAAAAGACGGAGATCAGGAAAAAGTAAAAGCTTTTTTAAATAGAGAAGTTTCTTTTGCTTACACTTTTAAAGGACTAACAAAGCTTACTCCTTTTGACCTTCTTCTTGTTATTGATGAGCTTTATAATCAAATTACTAAGCATTACCCTAATCTTTCAACACAAGAGATAAAAACAGCATTCAGCAATGGAATTTCTCATTTATACGATGAGCGAGGTAATTATAATATTGGTTTGGGTGGTTCTGCTTTCATGTTTTTTATTAAGCATTACAACGAAGACAAAAAGAAGTTAAAAAATTCTCATGTCGCAAGGTCAAGAGAAACGCAAAAGGAGAAACAGGAACAAGAAAACCTTTCACAATTGCTTTTGAAAAAGCATAATGAAACATATCAAAGAGAATTCAATATTCTTTGTAAAGAAGTTGAAAGGCAAATTAAAAAAAGAATAAGAGTTGATTTTTCGGTTTTAGATCACATTGAAATTGAGGCAATAACACCTTTTTTAATAAAAAAATGTAATGAAATGGATTGTTCATTGACTGACGAACAACAGGAAAAACTTCTTTTGTGGGTGGACCAGCATGAAACGAAATCTCTAAAGTATCAATCAAGGCTGATTTTTGAAATACTCATGTATAATTTATTCAAAAAGAAATTGGATATAAAAGATGATGTTTTGTTTATAGTCTTTACAAAACCTAATGAATGAGTATTTACATACCTTTTCATTTTAAAGGTCATGAGCGTAAAGAAATCAATGTTAAATCAAAGAATTAATACAAATAATATGAAAGAATTAATAAAAGCAGTTTTAAAAGGAGATAAAAAAGCACAAAATGAATTTTATAAAATTTGTTGTGAAGAAATGAAATTAGCTTTGTCTTTTTACATAAGAGATAATGAACAAAGAAAAGATGTGAAACAGAATATTCTGATAAAAATATTCACAAATTTACACCAGTACGACCATGAAAAAGGGGCTTTTGGTTCTTGGATTTTCAGAATAGCATTCAATGAATCAATGAAAAGTCACAATTTAAAAACAAAAAGGGCTGAAAGATTCATGATTGACAATGATAATTCATTCAATTTTGATGATTATTTTTTCACAAAAAAATCTGAATTCTATGAAGAAAGTGAATCTAATTTTATTGATTACGAATTAATAAAAAAGGTAAAAAATAAGATACTGGAGTTGAAAAAAGGACAAAAACAAGCTGTAACGCTTTATGATATTGAAGGATATTCGCATGAAGAAATTGCAAGTATCTTGAACGTTTCAATTAATACTTCAAAATCACAGGTTTCAAGAGGAAGAAAAAGAATAGCAAAACTTTTAAACAATTGATAAATAAAAAAGCAAGTATTTAATTAAAAATACTTGCTTACTGAAGAAATTAATAAATAAATAAAACAAGCGAAGTTTTAAGAGTTTCAAAGATAGGAAAATATTTGAAAAGCTAAAAATTGTAAATCTTTAATAAATTATTATATTTGCCAATAGCTTTTTGACTTCTGTCATAAAATCTGTTTAAAATAAAATGATGAAATCGGGGGTGATGTCCCAAAATAAGCCTTTTCTAAATGATTAGGCTTTTTTTTATGTTCCTTTTTTATTACATTTGAATATCAATCATTTATCATTTACATTTTAAACATAAGATTATGAACAAGGAAAAGTCAATTCTTCAGAAGTTGGACCAATCAACTTTATTTTTTACTCAATTTATTGAATCAAAATCAGCTCTTTTAATTACAATCTTTCTTACTTCATTGGCTTCTTTGCTCCATATTGGCTACGGCTTTTATAAGGCTAATGAATCAATGTTTTCTGAATTATTTGGGGGATATTATGCCTTCGGTGTTGTCATTGCTGTTATTACTGCAATCATTTTCGATTTAGGTTTGGTTGTTTTTTCAGCGAATACAAAAGGGAAATTCAATATTTTAATCATATCATTGGCAATTGTGTATTTGAATTATACATCTTTTCAATTTCACATTACAAAAGAAATGATTGTGCATGACTGGAATACGTTTCTTGTTATATGGTCCGTTCTTCCTGTTTGGATAAATGTAAATTGTGTTTTTGCTTTTCATCAAAAAGAAGTTGTTGAAAATGGTCCTGAAGTTCCTTCTCCAGTAGAACCAACTCCAAAAGAACCAAGTCCAAAAGAAAAAAAAGAAGATCATGTTTTTGAAGAAGTGAAAACTGAAATTGTGAATACTAAAAAAGGAGAAATAAAGCTTACTAAAAATATTAGTAGAAAAAGGAAAAAAAAGAATGTTCAAATTGAAATGTTTACTGAAAAAGTAGCTTAAATTATAAAGATATAAATCATGGAAGAAGATAAATTAAAAAGAGCAAATGAGCTTTCAGAACTTATTAAGGACAACGAAAAAAGCATTGATTTAATAAAACATTGGGTAAAAGAAAAACAACCATTAAGAAATGTTCATCTTGGTTTTGGTGGAGAAAATACAGGAATTGCAAGGATAATATTAAGACTACCAAATCTTGAAAAGTCATTACCTTTGATTTTAATTAATAGCGAAGAAGAATTAACAAGATTGAAAAAAGAATTTCAAGAATTATAAAATAACATTATGAAAAAGAAGAATAAAAATAAGGACCATTAACTTGGTCTTTTTTATTTATTAATAATTTCGTATAATAAAGAAAAGAAAAATGAAAATGATATGGGAGCACCAAAAAGAAATTTATTCGCATTAGGAAATAATGGAGGTCGTCCTCCTAAATATAAAACACCTGAAGAACTATTTGAAAGATGTGTTAAATATTTTGAATCAAGTATTGAATTAGGGGAAAAGATAACGATTACAGGTTTAGCTTTATTCTTGGGTTTTGCTTCAAGAAATACGCTTTATGAGTACGAAAAAAAAGAAGAGTTTAAGTACATAATAAAAAACGCAATGCTTGTTGTGGAGAATTCTTATGAAAGCAATGGGACAAACTTTGATATTTTCGCATTGAAAAACATGGGTTGGAGTGATAAACAAGAGATTGATCACACGACAAAAGGAAATGAAGTTGGAAATATTCCAATTACGCAATGGATAAGCAAAGGAACAAAAGGAAATGAAAAGGAGTTTGAAGAAGCTTTCAATGAACTTGATAAAGAAATTGACAATGAATAAATGGGATTATTTGATATAAATACAGCTTATCTTCCTTTGTATCAATCAAAGAAAAGGTATTTCTTTTTGAGTGGTGGTCGTGGTTCTTTGAAATCTCATTCATTACATGACTATATTTTGAAACTTACTTATGAAGTTGGTCATGGTATCCTTTTCACTAGATATACAATGACTTCAGCAAAAGCTTCAATTATTCCAGAATTCAAAAAAGCCATTGAAAGATTGGGGGTTGAATCTGATTTTCACATTACAGAAAAAGACATTTACAATAAAAAGACAAAATCGTTTATTCTTTTTCGTGGTATCAAAACAAGTTCTGGAATACAAACAGGTAATTTAAAAAGTTTATCAGGCATTACAACATGGGTTGTTGAAGAAGCTGAAGATTTTCAAGATGAAAAAACTTTTGAAACAATTGATGATTCGGTTCGTACGTTGGACAAACAAAATAGAATCATTCTTGTAATGAATCCAACAACACCCCAGCATTTTATATATAATAAATGGTTTAAAGATACAAGCAAACATATTTTAATTGATGGTTTTCCAGTTCCAATTTCAACACATAAAGAACTTGAACACATTCACACAACTTTTTTAATTGGCATGAAGTATCTTTCAAAGGATTGGTTGTTGAAAGCTAAAAAGCACAGAACAAGAGCAAAAAAAGGAATTGATATTGTTACAGGTCAAAAGCTTACACAAGAGCAACAACAAAGAGCAATATCATTTTATATTAATAATTATCTTGGGGGTTGGAAGGAAAAACAAGAAGGAGTTATTTTTGATAATTGGCATGAAGGGCAATTTGACGATTCTTTGCCTTATATTTTCGGTCAAGATTACGGCTTTGACGATCCAACTACATTGGTAAAAGTAGCGATTAACAAGAAGAAAAAACTGTTGTATCTTGATGAATGTTTTTATTTAAGTGGACTTGATGAAACTAAAATATTTGAAATGAATCATAAAATATGTGAACAAAATTTAATAGTCGGAGATTCGGCATCAAAACAATTAATTAACTCATTGCGTAATAAAAAAGGACCAGACGGAAAAGGAATAAATTTAATCGGAGCAGTAAAAAAAGCTGGAAGTGTACTAAGTGGTATAATAAAATTACAGCAATACACCTTGATAATTACTCAAAGAAGTGTAAATTTAAAAACCGAATTAAATAATTATGTTTGGTTAGACAGAAAATCTGATACACCTGTTGATGATTTTAACCATTTAATTGATCCGATAAGATACGCTTTAGGATATTTAGACCGATAAAAAATGGAAGTGATAAACAAAATTAAATCTTTTTTCAGTTCTTCAAAGAATTATTCTTTTAGTTCAAGTTCTTCAGGTAGTTACAGCCTTTTCGGTTTTAATAATTGGAACGGACATTCAAACCATGACGAAGAAATTCTTATAAATGAAGGATATTTAAGCAATGAAGATATTTTTGCAGTTCTTGAAAAGTTGGTCCATACTTCAGCAAGTATCCCAATGAAGCTTTATGAAAAAGAGGGCGACAATTGGGAAATGGTCGAAGATATGAATAATGAATTATTGAAACTTCTAAAAAATCCAAACAAAGAACAAACATTAAAAGAATATAGAAGGGAACAATATTTGAATTATTTATTAACTGGAGATTTATTTGAATTAAAAAGAATGTTGCTTGGTTTTAATTATCCAACTTCATTGAATATTTTGCCTTCTCAATACGTAGAAATTGAACTCGAGGACCAAAACAAATTCTTTTCTCCTGTAAAAGATTATATTTTTTCATACGGTGGTTATAGAACTCTTTATGATGCTGAAGAAGTTCTTCATTTAAAAAATTTAGATCCTTCATATCCTTGCAATCAAAAAGGGCTTTCACCTTTACAACCAGCCTACACTTCTTTAAGTACTTCAAATCAAGTTCATTACGCTGAAAAAAGCATGATTGAAAATAAAGGAGCTACTGGAATGATTAGTTCAAATAATAATGACTATCCTTTAAGTGCTGAAGAAAGGGAACAAATTGATAAAAATTTTAAGGATAGAACAGGAGGTGCAAACAATTATAATAAAACAATTACAGTTTCTTCAAATGTTAAATTTGAAACGCTTGGATTATCCCCAAAAGAATTGACATTGACTGAAATTGATATTAATAAATTGCGTAAGTTTTGTAATATTTACGGTTTGTCATCTCAATTATTTAATGATCCTGCAAATAGCACTTATAACAATGTAAACGAAGCAAAGGCTTCTTTATATACAGAATCAGCTATTCCATTGGCACAAACTTTTATTGACAATTGGAATGAAAATTTAATTCCTATCTTTAACGAAAGGGACGGAAAAGAATATTATATCAAATTAGACATTTCAGAAATTGAAGTTCTTCAAAAGAATAAAAAAGAAGAAGCTGAAAAAGATAAAATTGTAACTGATTCACTTCTTTCAGTGGCTTCAATGGTGTCAATGAATCAATTATCAAGAGAATCAGCAATAAATATTTTAATGCATTCTCAAGGATTAAGTGAAGAAGAAGCTGAAATGATTGTTCCAATTCCTCAAACTCAAACAGATAATACAAATGAAGGATAATAAAAAAGGTTATAAGAATGCTTCATGTATTCTTAGCGTACAAGAATTAAAAGCTGATTCAAAAAACGGAATTGTTGAAGGGTATTTTTCAGGATTTAATAATATTGATTCTGACAACGACCGTATTCTTCAAGGAGCTTTTTCAAAATCAATCAAAGAACATGGTCCAAGTTCTGAAAGCAATCGTAAAATTGCACATTTAGCCTACCATGACACAAGAAGACCAATTGGGGTTATACAGGAATTAAAAGAAGATTCAACAGGACTTTATTTTGTTTCTAAAATGGGAAGTCATACTGAAGGACAGGATTTTTTGAAAATGTATGAAGAAGGTCTTATTCGTGAACATTCGGTAGGATTTAATTATATTAGTGATAAGATAAAGGAAAGTAAAGAAGGAAATGAAACAATATGGGACATTCAAGAAGTAAAACTTTGGGAAGGTTCTGCTGTTGTTTTCGGTGCAAATTCTGAAACTCCAAATTTATCAATTATCAAAAGTCAAGATGATTTGAATAATCATTTAGAAGAAATCAACGAAAGAATGGAGGTTTTTATTAAAGCATTAACTGACGACAATCTTTCGAAAAAATACAATGAACTTTTTGTTCTTGAATTAATGCAGTTAAAAGAACAGTATAATTCACTTTTAAAGTTTGAAAAGCCGATTGAAAAAATCACTTTAGAGGACCAAGAGCCGAATTTAAAAGAACAGGAAGAAGAATTGAAAAGAAGAATTTTATTAAGCTAAAAATTAAAAAGATGAAAGGATTTATTGAATTAACAGTGAAAAGTGCTGATGAATTGTCAAAAATGACAGCTGAAGAATTAACAGCATACAAAAGCACAAATGAAGCAGCTCAAAAACACAATTTAGAAGTGTCAAAAGCATTTCAAGAAAAATCTGATGCGAAAGTTTCAGAATTAGAAACTGCTTTAAAAGCACAATCTGAAGTAATTGAAAAGCTTAATGATACAAAAAAAGATTCAACAGCTTCTTTGATTGCTGCAAAAAACGAATCTATCAAAAAAGCAATTGGAGAAATTTCTCAAAAGGGAAAAGCTTCTTTTTCTTTAGATACAAAAGCGATCACTTCAGCTTCTGTTGTTGATGGAACGGACCAATATTTTTACGGAATTCAAGGAATTGGAAAACAACCAGTACGTCAATTAGTAATGGAATCTTTATTTGCTTCTGTAAATGTTGGAGCAAATTCAGGAGGAACTTTGAGATATACTGATCAAGATGTCTTAACAAGAAACGCTGACAATGTTGCAAATTGTTCTTTGTTTCCTGAATCAGATATTACATGGGTAACAAAAACAGATTCAATTAAAAAAATTGCTGATTCTATTCCAGTTTGTAAAGATGCTATGGAAGATTTCGGTTTTATCGAATCTGAAGTAAACAATTTCATTCTTGAAAATTTACGTTTAAAATTAGATCAACAGTTATTATTAGGAGCTGGAACAGGTCTTCAATTAAATTCTGTTGATTATTACGCTCAAACTTGGTCAGTTGGTGTTGGTTCTCCAATTGAAGGAATGGCTGCTTCAATTACAAGTCCTACAACATACGATGTTTTAGCTTCTGCAATTTGTCAAATTGTGAATAGTGGTCAAGCGAATAGAGCTTATTATAATCCGAATGCAATTGTAATGAATCCAACTGACGTTTGTCAAATGAAATTAGAAAAAGATGCTGACGGTAATTACTTATTGCCTTTGTATTTTTCTGCTGATGGAATGTCAATTGACGGAGTTCCAGTTTATGCTACTCCTTTAGTTCCTCAAAATACAGCTTATGTTTTTGATTCTACAAAAGGAACAATCTATACTGAAAGAATGATTCAAATTGAAATGGCTGATGAACATGGAACTGACTTCTTAGAAGATTTCGTTCGTATCAAAGGTTCAATGAGAAAACAATTATTAGTAAGAAGCGTAAACCAAAACGCATTCTTAAAAATTGAAGATATTGCAGCAGCAAAAGCAGCATTAACAAAACCTTAATTTTTCATCAAAACCTTCCGATTAATTTCGGAAGGTTTTATTCTTTTTAGATATGATTATAAAATTTATAAAAAATCATCAAGCAGGAATTCAAAAAGGAACAGTTCAAAAAGCAGATGAAAAATTTGCTCAAAGAATGATTGAATCTAATTTTGCTAAAAAAAGCACAAAAAAAGAATTGGATTCATACATAAAAGGAATTAAGGACCAAGAAACCGAAAGATTGAAAGTCCTTGAAGAAATGAGAACTGAAGCAAAAAAAATACAACAGAAAGCACAAGAAGAAGCGAAAGCAAAAGAAAAAGATTGTAATTGTGGGAAAGTTGCTGATTGTGAAGAATGTAAAGATAAAAAATAGTTGAATTATGGGAATTTTAATAAATACATCTGATTTTAAAAATCAAGACTTATACGCAAAATATTATATTCCTTTTAGTTCAAGTGTTTGTGGTTCTGAAGAAAAGTTGAAAGGATATATTGAAAGATATGAAAAAAAGTATCTTATTCAATTGCTTGGTGTTGAATTATCAAAGCTTTTTATAGCTGATTTGGTGGACCAAGTTCCAGTTGATGCAATTTATTTAGACATTTACAATTCTATTGAAGAAGATTTGACAACAGGAGATTCTGCATATTCTTCTTTTTGTGGTTGTGATAGGAAAATAATTTGTACTAATGGAATGAAATCCATGATTTTGGGCTTTGTTTTCTTTGAATATATGCGAGATCAACCTTTTTCAAAAGATTTGACCGTGTTAATCGTGCTGAAGCTGAAAATTCAAGGGAATCATTACCAACTGAATGGGGACTTTTTGAATATTACAACGAATCTGTTTCAGATTACCAACAAACACAATACTATATTTTATTAAATAAAGAAAATTATTCTTCATTCAATGGAATAAATAAGGGAATTTCAAGCCCAATTTAAAATATTAAATAAAAAAAATATGGCTTCAAAAATAGGAAATTGTGCAATTCAATTTTTTCCGATGCTTGGTCCTGATGATATAAACGGATATGATGCGACAGCTCCTTTTATTACTGATGGATTAGCTTCAGAAGGAAATACTGAAATGTCAAATGGTGGTCCTTATCAAGTACAAGCTTTTTTAGAAGGAAGTAATGGAAATGCTAAGTTTACAATTGAACAATCAAGTGACGGAATTCATTTTGATACTGTAATTGACGGAATTGATTTAATTATTCCTTCAAATGATTCTATTACTTATGAAGATATTGTTTTTACAGGTGCTTTTATACGAATCAATTATAATAATGATTTGAATACTTCGGGAACTGTTACATTTATTTTAACACAAAAATAAAATACTATGGGACAAACAATAAGAGCTGATCGTTCAAGTGGTGGAGGTGGTGGAGGTGCTGTTGATTCTTTTAATGGAAGAACTGGAACAGTAGTCCCACAAAACGGAGATTATAACACAAGTCAAGTAACTGAAGTAGTAAATAAAAAATATGTTACTGATGCTGAAAAATTAGTTATTGCCAATACTTCAGGAACAAATACAGGAGATGAAACTCCTTTATCTGTCAAAACGAAGTACGAAAGTAACGCAAACACAAACGCTTTTACTGATACTGAAAAGACAAAAGTTAATAATTTATCAGGAACAAATACAGGAGATGAAACAACTTCTTCAATTCAGGCAAAAAGACCAATTAAAACGGTTAATGGTCAAAGTTTAGAAGGTCTTGGCAATGTTCCGATAAGTGGTTTTGACCCAACAACCGAAGGGGTTTTAACTGATTATTCAGATAATCAAAGCAATAATACACAAACAACAAATTCAACAAGTGGCGTTACTTATTTGACATTGTCAAAAACTGGAGTTGATTTGACTTCAGATTATCGCTTCAACGTTTCTTTTTCGATTTCTCATAGTGCTACAAATTCAAACGCTTTTGTTGATATTAAAGATTTTGGAGTAACAATTTTACCCCAAGTTTATACAGTTGAACCAAAAGATAATTCAAACAGAAGTTGGGTAACTTTATCAGGAAGAATCACGCCTAATCCTTTGGGGGCTGGTCAAATTCAACTTCAACTTGATTTTGGAACAGATGACGGAGGCGACTCCAGCACAATGTATTTTGCGAATATTTCACTTCAAAAAATCAATGAATAATGGAGATATTAAAGGAGAATTTAACAATTGACAAAAGTCCTTTTATTAAAGAACTAAGCAATATCGAAGGGATCAATAATAAAATATACAATCAAGATTTTTTATTAATTGATGTCAATGAAGATTGGGCCAAAGAAACAGAACTCGATGCTTTAATTTTAAAACATGATTTGAGTAATTTTTCTTTTGTTGAAAGTGATTTTCAAGGAAGTTTTCATTCAAACGAATTAATAAAAAAAATAAAGAAAAATAATTCTTTAAAGGAAAAAATAATTCATTTTGATTATGAAATAGAAAATCAAAAGATACATTTTAAATGTAAAAATACTTTTGATTCACAAGATCAAGAAGATATTGATAGTATAATTGAGGGCTTGACAGGAGAAGATGCCTTGACAACCTTAATGAATAGCTATGAACACAAAGAAAAAGACGGAAAGTCTTATTATAATGAAAAGCGTTCAAAGTTAGTAACTCGTATTTATGACGAAAACGATTCTTTAACAAGTGAAGGGGCTTTTCAAATTGATATAAAATTAAAGAACGTAAAAGATAGTTTGCGAACTGGGGATTGGATCACATCACAAAAATATCTTTCTTTAATTACTGTTGATGAAAATTTCACACAAGATTTCAAAGATGAATTGAATACTGAAATTCTTGAATATATTTCAATAAAATACTAATGTTTAGCGTAATTGACATATTAAGAGAAGCGATTGAACAAGAAGCCATTTTCAAGATTGGAGAAAGTTCTTTTGTTGGTCCTGAAGCTGATTATACTTATAAGTTCACTTCATGCGAAAATAAAACTTATTGGCTGAAGCCATGCATGGAAATTATAATAAACCCAAGCAATTCAAGCCCACAAACTGGAAAGGTAATTTCAATTGAAAACAATAATTCAATTATTGTAAAATTTGAAAATACTTTAGTCGGAACTTTTGATTCTTTTATTATTCCAGCTCCTTCTTTTGTTCATGGAACTATGCCAATGGCAAATATTGAAATTTCAAGGGAACAGTGTCCAATGCCAATTGGTTATCTTTTTGAATTGTTTACTCAAAAATATGGAAAGAAAGAAGATGTGAATAATTACATTGCTGAAAACTTGCGTATTTTCTTCATGGACGATTATCCACATTCAAACGAATGGATAACGGAGGACCATTACGAAAACGTAATTTATCCAATGCAAAACCTTGCATTCTTTGTTTTAGACAATTTGAAGAACGATATTAAAAGAATTGACAAAGATTATATTGAAAATAATACTTATAAACTCATAAATAGAGTGAAAACTGGAGTATTTAAGGGAACAAAAGGAAATGAAAAAAGTTCTTTTGCTCGAAATCTTTCAGGGGTTGAATTGAATTTAGGTCTTGCAGTCAAAAAAGACAATGATTGTTGTGATTGTTGCTAAGTAAAATAGTAAATTAAAATTAAATTAAAATAAATATAGATTATGGCAGTTTGTAAATGTGATTCAGGACTTGTAAATAGTGGTATTCCTAATTGTGTAACAGGATTTGAAAGAATTGTTAAATTGTTTTTTGTTTATCAAACAGCAAACGACGGAACAAGTAATGGAATTCCTTGTAGTCAAACAATTGACGAAGCTTTTTTAACTGAAAAATTAAATGAAGCTGATGTTTCAAAACGTTGGTATCCAACAGGAAAAATTTCAACAGTTACTGAAGTTCGAAACGATCCGACAACAGAAACAATTGATAACGTTGATTTCATTGTTGAAAAAGGTTCAAGAACTTTCAATGGTTTCTTTGTTGATACAGCAACTTCAACACCTACATACTTGAAGTTTTTAAAATCTGCTGAATGTCCTTTAATTATGTATTTTGGGATTGATGTAAATGGAACAATCGTTGGAATTGAATCTATTGAAGGAGTTTCACAAGAAGCAACTT
>PVMK01118858.1_pt1 | contig 13127 bp, 17 predicted proteins | sample 1853481 | NCBI WGS metagenome assembly PVMK01 (sample SAMN08533507, study PRJNA380276) | Marine sediment metagenome, whole genome shotgun sequencing project.
AATTTGGGGCACAACTGTTCTTGATAAAAAAAAAGAAAAAAAAGCAAGATGGGAAGACGTGGGAAAAGAAGCTGAACTTAAGCTGGAAAAAACAGAGCTCAAAAGAATAGGTGATTATGTGCCTGGAATCGGAGTTGACAAGGAGCTAAAAAATGAGATTTTCAGCTTGAACAAAGATAAGCCCTATATTTCTGCTGCTTATAAAACAGAAAAGGGTTCTTTCCTGATAAAGTTAACAGAAAAAGGAATACCCAAAACATTCAGAATGGAAAAAGAAAAAAGTAATGTTACCAACAGTCTTCTTCAAAAGAAAAAAGCCGAGGCTTTCAGTCGGTATATTGAAAAACTGAAAGAAAAAACAGAGATAAAAGTAGACAACACCATTTTTCCTTCTGCTTGAAAAGGAAGAAAAATTGACAGAGAAAGCGCAGAAAGTTGAAAACGAAATAAAAATTGATAAAGAAGGAAACTGGTTTTATAACGGCGCTCAGATTATAAACAGAAACATTTTATTGTTTTTCTGTGACAGTCTTGAAAATGATAATAACGGAGGTTATCTTCTCCGGGTTGATAAAGAAACCAGTCCTGTAATAGTTGAGAACACGCCTTTTGTTGTGGTTGATGCTGTAAAAAAGGAGGATGTTTTAAAAATACAGCTTAATGATGAGTCTGTGGAGACCTTTAATGTGGGGTCTTTTTTTATTGACAGAAACAGTGTTCCTTACTGCCGGGTTAAAAAAGGGAAATTTCCGGCACGTTTTTTAAGAAAAGCCTATTACCGGATAGCAGAATATTTTGAGCAGGACGAAGACGAAAGATTTTTTGTGAGGCTGGACAATAAAAAATTCTATGTGAATCAGGAAAAGTAGCATTTATTATTAAACTTAAACACAGATTGTTTTTCAAAAAAAGCCGAAACATTTAATTGTTTCGGCTTTTTTGTTTTAATGAAGAAGAGCTTACTGTCCCAATTCTTTTGATCTTAGAATGGCGGCTTCAACTGCGTTTATAATATCAGCACGGACGGAGCCCTTTTCAAGCGAATGAAGCCCGCAGATAGTTGTTCCTCCGGGAGAAGTAACCTGGTCTTTTGCCGCAGCAGGTGTTTCTCCTGTTTCAAGAAGCAGCTTTGAAGCACCAAAGAAAGTTTGTACAGCAAGTTCGAGAGCGGTTGCTCTGGGAAGCCCAGCCTTAACGCCTGCGTCGGCCATTGCATCGATAAAGAGAAAAACATATGCCGGGCCGCTTCCGCTTAGACCGGTAACTGCGTCCATGAGGTCTTCTTTGACAACCACTGCTTTTCCAATTGCATCAAAAATACTTAATGCGGTTTTTATATCAGCATCTTTTGCCTGGGGGCCTTTACAGATTGCGCTTGCGCTTTCAAGCACTTTTGCGCCGACATTGGGCATAACGCGGACAATACGGCCCTTACCGGACAGGTCTCTTGAAATGGACGCAGACTTTATTCCGGCCGCAATAGAAATGAAGAGTTTTTTGTTGTCGCTGTATGCGCATACTTCTTCAAGCAGTTCTTTCATGTTCTGGGGCTTAACTGCAAGAACAATAATGTCACATTGAGAAACAATCTTTTTATTATTTTTTTCTGTTTTTATATTGAACTGTTTTTTGAGCAGATTAAGTCTTGAAGCGTTAAGGTCTGAAACAGTTATCTGGGTTTTGTTTATCAGGCCGGCTTGAAGGATGCCCTTCAAAATGTTTTCAGCCATTATTCCGCCGCCGACAAAACCCAGTTTTGTTTTTTTAAGGTTCATTTTTTCTCCTTGTTTGAGCCGGATAGATGTTTTCTGGTAAAAAACTTTGCAAATATTATAGATTGGTAGTAATGATAAAAAAAATAATATAACAAAAAACCTAAAAAAACAAGCCCATGAAAAATGAGTTTAAACCGGGTTTTGAAGCAGCTTTCAGGTTTTACAATGTGTTATAAACAGAGAAAAACAGGGTCTAGTTCCAAGACCCCTTTTTTTTAAAGTCTGGCACAAAGCTTTTATCATATGGCTCCCAGTCTTGAACCCATCCGTTTTCAAATCCCAGGTCACAAAGAAAACCAACAGCTTCTAGATATTGTTCTTCTGACAAAGGAACAGACAGATCTTTATTTTTTGCTGCTTTATGACGGGGTTTATACTGGGACATGAAGCTGATTGAAAGCTCAGTTCCAATAGTGTTTTTCAGGTTTTTAAGAATATTTATTGTGTTGGACAGATTTTCAGGCAGCACCAAATGTCGGACAATTAGCCCGTTCAGGGCAAAACCGTTTTTATCAAGTTTAAGGTGTCCGACCTGTCTGAACATTTCTTTTAATGCCAGCAGGTTTGTGCTTGAATAATTTTTAACACCGGAATATTTTTGTGCTGAAAAATCATCTGAATACTTGGCATCCGGAAGATAGATATCAACAATCCCCTCCAGCTGTTTCAGCGTCCAAAGGTTTTCATATCCACTGGTATTATAAACAAGGGGAAGGATAAGTCCTGATTCAACAGCAAGACAAAGCGCGCTTATAATCTGGGGCAGAAAATGGGAGGCAGATACCAGGTTAATGTTATGGCAGCCCTTTTCCTGTAAGGAGAGCATTTTTTTGGCCAGCTCTTTTTCCGAAAGGTCCTGACCCATATTTTCCTGACTGATTTGAAAATTCTGACAAAAACAACACTTTAAACTACAAAATGAAAAGAAGATAGTTCCTGAGCCGTTGATGCCGGAAACTGGAGGTTCTTCACCAAAGTGAGGAATAGCTTTTGCGATCCGCAATTGAGTCGAGGCCCCGCAAACGCCCTTTTCATTTCCGAATCGGTCAACCCGGCATTCTCTGGGACACAGCGTGCATGCGGAAAGGTTTTTTTGTAAAACTTCACCCCTTTTGTGTAGTTCACCGCTTTTATAGAGAGAAAGGTAAGAAGGAAGGTTTTTAGGCATGGCAGATGCTTTTTCTGATTTAAATTTACGTTGTGATAACCACACGCAGTTATTTACAGCACTTCTATGATTATAGATTATTAAAATAAAAAGATACAGTGCTTAACTTCGGAACAGGGACTTAAGCAGCAGCTTCTTTTAAAACAGGCTTTAACTTTATAATAATTTTACCCAAAATAATTTTAAAACCAGAGTACTGGCTGTATTTGTTTATTCCCGTCAAAATTTCTCGGCATTGACAGAACTGAATAAATGACCCACTATTTAATAACAGGTATAATAATTTTTTAGCTGGTGAAAAAATGACCCTAATGACTTTTGAAGAAATGAAAAGCAGATATGAAGAAGGAGAAGACTCTCTTGACCTTGCTCTTGAAAAATGGGAGCGAATATTAAAATATTCTGAAACAGTCTTTCACCTTTCTCATTTTCAGGAGATTCTGCAGGCTGCAGTGGTCCCGCTTTTTTTATGTGAAGAATACAGCAGTCAATGTCAGAACTGCCCTATTTTTAATGTCTGTAAGCAGGGCCGCTCAGAAGACTGGACAACACTTATGAGAATAATACAAGCTTATACCATTGCTGGGGACTTGCTTTCAAAAGAACTTCTTTTTGCACAAATTGAGTTTTTTAATAATAAACTTAAAGTCTGTAAAGATGAAATTTATTATACATTAAATTAATTCTTTTGCTGTTATTATATTATCTCTTGTGGTATTATGACAATATTAACTCAGGAACTTGGAAACAGAGCATAAATAATATGAAAGAAGAACTAAAAGAATCAGAAAATAAAGAAGAAGACGAACTTGAATCTTTATTTAATACTTTCGATGAAAAATATAAGAATTTTGAAGAAAAGTATTTAATTATTGAAAAGGATATAGCGTCCATTAGAAAAGAGAATGTGGAAAAAGAAGTAAAGGAAGAATAAAGAGAAACCGCCGGCTGTTGTTTTAAAGTAATCTCCGCAGTTTAAGTTTAAACCACTTATTTTCAACGAATCCTTGGTTTTTTTGGCAACGATCACTAAATATAGTATTTTATGTTGACAAACAATACTATATGTAGTATGTTAAAAACAGTATGTCTAAATTAGAAACAATTTTGCTATTATTAACAAGAAGGAGAAATAAAGATGTCAGAAATAATGACCCCAAAAGAAGTTGCAAGTTATCTCAAAATGTCAGTTTTAACAGTTTATAAACATGCAAAGCAGGGAACAATTCCTGGATTTCGCATTGGAAACTCCTGGAGATTTGACAAAAATAGAATTGATGCAGCCCTGCTTGGCGGAGAAGATAGTTCAAGTCCTAAAGAGAATGCTGGAAATATGTAAATCTCTTTAAAAAGACCTCTGGTATGTTTACAAATAAAACCCGGATATAATCGTAAAAGAGCGTATCCGGGTTATTTTTTATTGCTTTGCTGGTTGTTATAAAAGGGATAACAAGTGTATCTTGTAGAAATAGTTTTGCTCTCATTAATTTTTCCCTTCATTTCTGTACTGTGTCTTTTCCGGTATCGAAGAATAAAACTACGGGGAAGAGAGATTCTTGTGCTAAAAGAAGAGCAGAAGAAAGATAATATTGAAATCAAAGGCAACTTTGATATTTCTGTAAAAAATAAGTGGCATAGAATAAAAATATCATTCAAGCGCAGAGTATCTTCTCTTGATGAATATAAAAAACAATTTAACCCGGAACATCATTGTTACAGACTTTCAATTTTAGATAATTCTAAAGAACCGGTCTACATTGAGGAGCGGTCAATAACCGACTTTTTCGGGTTCTGCTGGTATCGGGGCTTTGGAAATAAAAAGAAATCTCTTGATTCCATTTGTGATGCGGTCTTGTTAGAGTTTCTTTTGCCGGAGCCGGGTATTTATACCCTTGTTTTTCAGCTAAAGACAAAAGAAGAATGTTCCGAAATACAAGATGTTGTTCTTCGGGTTAACGAAGGAGTGAATCCCCTGCCGAAAGAGTCCGGAGTACACAGTCGTATTGATTTAAAGAAAAAAAAGACTGTTAAAAAACCCGAACAAGAAGAAGAGGGTAAAGAGGAACAACAACAATTTAACCAGGAAATTTAAAATGAAAAAATTCATTTCACCGTCTATTTTATCTGCGGATTTTTCAAAGATTGGTCAAGAAGTCAAAGCGCTTGAAAATGCCGGAGCAGATTATATTCATATTGATGTCATGGACGGCCATTTTGTGCCGAATATTACTATCGGACCGCTGGTCGTTGCTGCTGTAAAAAAGATTACGGGGGTTCCTCTGGATGTTCATCTTATGATAGAAAATCCGGACCTCTATATTGAGCGTTTGCAAAAGCAGGAAGTGATATCCTGACTGTTCACGCAGAAGCTTGCTACCACCTGCATAGAACGATTCAGGCGATAAAAGATAAAGGGATAAAAGCTGCAGTTTCATTAAATCCTGCGACACCCCTTACTGTTCTTGATCACATTCTGGAAGATGTTGACATGATACTTATCATGACTGTTAACCCTGGTTTCGGCGGGCAGAAGTTCATTAGGCCGATGCTCCAGAAAATAAAAGGCCTCAAAAGTAAAATAGAAAAAGCAGGTCTTGATATCGCAATTGAAGTGGATGGCGGTATCGTTCTGGAAAACATTAAAGAAGCTTCTGCTGCCGGGGCTGATATCTTTGTGTCCGGATCCGGAATATTAAACACCCCGGATTACGGAAAGACCATTTCAGCAATGAAAAAGATAATAGGATAAGAATCCTTATAATCTAACCGAAATTAAGGTTGTCTTGTTCTGGGTGTTTTGTTTGGCCGTAAACCCGTCCATCGATAAATTTCTTCTGCCTGGAAACTTTCACAAATCTTCTTTTTTCAAAGCCTGCTGTCCAAACGCACATGAACAATAAAATCCTTTAAGAAATAATTAAATTCTTTGGTTCAGTATAAATGTCTGGTCCTGAAAGTAAATGGAAAAAAGATGAAGCTAAAAGGTGTTCTTCATAAAATAGCCTGGATCGATCTTACCAAAAAAGAGATATCATTTGAGGAGCCTCCAGACAGTGTATACAAGGATTATCTTGGCGGTTATGGCGTCGGAGCGTACTATCTTTTCACACGTCAAAGACCCGGCGCAGATCCTCTTGGCCCGGAAAACATACTTGGGTTTTTGTCCGGACCGCTTACCGGTACCCAGGCCATAGGGGGAAACCGTTTTACTGTTGTTGCAAAGTCGCCGAAAACAGGCGGCTGGGGTGATGCAAACAGCGGAGGAAGGTTTGGCCCCGCACTTAAGCAGGCAGGGGTTGATGCGGTCTTTATTACCGGAGTTTCAGAAGAGCCGGTTTATGTCCTTATCGAAAAAGGTCAGGCCAGGATCTGTAAGGCGGATCTTTTATGGGGGCTTGGTGTAACAGAAACAGAAAACAGGTTTAAAGAACTTTTTGGTAAACAGGCGCATGCCGCTGTTATCGGCCCTGCCGGAGAAAAAAAATCTTTAATGTCTTGCATAATAAATGACGGCGGCCGGGCAGCGGCACGTTCCGGTCTGGGTGCGGTCATGGGCTCAAAGCGATTGAAAGGGGTTGTCGCAATCGGCTCAGAGCCTGTTTCTGTTGCAGAAGAAGAAAAGCTTAAAATATTCAGAAGAAAACTTCTTAAAGAATACTATAATAAAGACAATACAAAATACAGCTTCTTTCAGACCTGGGGAACGGCCGGAGGCCTTGAGCCAAATGTAACCATAGGCGATACTCCAGTTAAAAACTGGAAGGGTTCGGTTAAGGACTTTTCAAAGAGTGAAAAGATAAGCGGAGAAGCGCTGCTGAAATTTAAGACAAAGTCATATGGCTGCTGGAGGTGTCCTGTTGTCTGCGGGGCAAAAATTGAGGTGTCGGACGGGCCGTATGCGGTCAAAGGATACCGTCCGGAGTATGAGACCCTGGCTGCGTTTGGCCCTTTGTGTCAGAATGATAATCCGGAATCAATCTGCCTGGTTAACACCGTATGTAATGAAGCCGGAATTGATACAATTTCAACCGGAGCAACCATTGCATTTGCCATTGAATGTTTTGAAAACAACCTCCTTACAAAAGAGGATACCAACGGAATAGACCTTTTATGGGGAAACCATGAAGCCATTGTTGAACTTGTAAAGCAGATAGCAGAAAAAAGAGGTTTTGGCGGAGAAGTTCTTTTTGACGGAATAGAAAAAGCAGCAGAAAAAATCGGCAAAGGTTCGGAAGAATTTGCAATGCATTGTGGTGGTGAGGAACTCCCCTTTCATGATCCCCGCGTTTTTCCGGGACTCGCGGCAAGCTATATTACCGGACCTGCTCCGGGGAGGCATACTGAATACGGTTCCTGGTTTGCGGAAAAAGAGATGGTTCCTCCTGAACTGGGCCATCCAAAGATAAAAAATAAATATGATTATTCGGGAAAGGGTGAATCATCTAAATACGTATCCTGTTTCGGCCAGGTTGTGAACTCAGCCGGACTATGTTTTTTCGTAAACAATATCGGTCCCGCAACTGCGGTTCCAGAGTATCTTTCCCTGGTGATGGGCAAAGCTTTTAGCCTGGAAGATGTGCTTATTGTTGGGGAAAGAATCTTAACCTTAAGAATCGCTTTTAATCTTAGGGAGGGAATAAAAAATGTCGAAAAATATTCTCTGCCAAAACGGGTGCTTGGAGATCCGCAGCTCAAAGACGGATCGTTTAAGGAGATAATCGTAGACAGCAGTATACAGATTAAGGATTACTATAATGCACTGGGGTGGAATCCTGACACGGGTGTTCCTTCAGCAGAGGTTTTTGAAAGACTGGGTCTTTGTTTTGCAGCATATCTTGCGGACTTTTAAAAAGGTTTCTTATGCCGTACGCAACAATTAATAAAAACAGGTTTTTTTACCGAAAGTCAAAAAAAACAAATAACGCCAAAAAAACCATTATCTTTATTCACGGATCAGGAGGAGACGGTTTTGTCTGGGAATATCAGCTTAACGGACTTTCAGACTTTATTACAGTTATCATTCCGGATTTACCGGGACACGGGAAATCCGGAGGTCTTTGTTTTGACTCGGCAAAAGAGTATGCCGGATGGATAAATGATTTTGCAGAACGCTTAAATCTTTCATCCTTTTATCTCGCGGGACACTCGCTTGGCGGCGCCGTTGCACAGGAATTTGCTACAACCTATCCGGAGAAAACAGAAGGCCTTATTCTTGTGGGAACAGGTCTTTGTTTTGATATCTCAAAAGAGTATCTGGAACTATTGCAGACTGATTTTAAGGCGGCAATAAATATTTCATGTGAAAGTGCTTATGCGGGAAAAGTTTCAAAGGAGCTGTATAAAAAAGGGTATGAAATGTTACTGGAAAACGGCAAAAATACGCTTTACAAAGATGTGCTGGCCTGTGAATCTTTTGACGGTTCAGAAATTTTTTTATCAAAAACTCCATGTCTTATTCTTTGCGGTCAAGAAGACAGAATTACAAACCCAGATCTTTCCAGACAGCTTTCAAAGAAGATAGATAAAAGCACGCTTCATATTGTTCCGGAGGCCGGGCATATGGTAATGATTGAAGCACCCGAGGTCACAAACCGTGCAATAGAAAGTTTTGTAATCAGCGAAAGAGTGTGATATTTTAATATAATAACAAAGAAAACCTTTAGACTTCTGGTTCCGGATATTTTTTTGGGCATCATACGAAAGGAAGTTCATCATGATTCTTATAACTGGTGCGGCAGGTTTTATCGGCAGCGCAGTGGCCTGTACGCTTAACAGGCAGGGAAGAAAAGATCTGATTTTGTGTGACCGGTTTCGCAAAAGCGAAAAATGGAAAAACATTCTGGGGCTTAAGTACAGCCGCTTTGTTCACCCGGAGGAGCTTTTTGATTATTTGCTGGACGAACCGCAGGCAAAAGACATAGAAGCTGTTATTCATCTTGGCGCACGTTCTGACACTACCGAAACAGACATGGACTATCTCCTTGAAAACAATGTGAATTTTTCCATAGGGCTCTGCCAATGGTCAGTTGAGAACAATGTGCGTTTTGTATATGCATCTTCAGCTGCGGTTTATGGTGACGGAAGTCTTGGTTTTTCCGACTCGGATGAACTTACTCCGAAATTGAGGCCCTTAAACAAATATGCTTTTTCCAAGTGGATGTTTGATATGTGGGTGCTTAATAATGGATTGATTGATAAGGTTGCCGGTCTTAGATATTTTAATGTCTTCGGCCCAAACGAATATCACAAAGGAAAAATGGCGAGTGTTGTTTCCAACACTTGTCCGCAAGCTTTGGAATCTGGAACGGTAAAATTGTTTGAATCACACCGGGAGGATGTAAAACACGGTGAACAGGCCCGTGATTTTATTTATATTGATGAAGCGGTTGATATTACGCTTTTTCTGCTGAAAATAAGCTGCCTGCGGAATATTTAATACCGGTACAGGACGAGCGCATACATTTAACGATCTTGTTCGCGGAGTTTTTGAAGGCGTGGGCAAAGAGCCTGTTATAAGATATTTTCCAATGCCGGAAGAGCTTCGTGAGCGGTACCAGTACTTTACCCAGGCAGACATGACACGGTTAAGAAAAGCCGGATATAAAGAGCAGGAAGACAGGTTTAAGGAATATGTTGCCGCATATGTAAAAAAATATTTAGTGCCGGGTAATTTGAATTTAACAGAAGTTTCAGCCTGATTGTTGTTTAAAGCAAGTACTGCTTTGCGGCAATAGTGTGCCACTGAAGCTGAAAACCTGAAAAGGATAGCCTAAATAAAGTTACAAGTTTAAATACAGGGAAGCCTTGCGCAGTTGCGGTAAGATTCACTTTTAACAAAGCTATCATATTAAGTGAAATGGTTACAAAGATGGGAAAGCGAACAGAAGCAGAAAAACTTTTTAGCCGGGCAATTGAAGCCGGGAAAAATGGAAACGCAGAAAAAGAAAAAGAATATTATGATGAGCTCATCAAAAAATTTCACCCTGCTGATGACCTGGAAATAAAAATACTGGTCGTAAAAGCAATGGCAAACAAAGGGTGTTACCCTCGCACAGCAGGGAAGAATAGACGGAGCGCATGCTGTTTTTAATGAAATAATTGATGTTTTTGGTGATTCGCAGGAACTGGAAATAAAAAGACAGGTAGCCGGTGTTTGCGTGAATAAGGGAACTGTACTTTTACAGCTGGGAAACAACCGCGATGCGGTTAAGACCTATGATGGGCGTTTTTGCTTTAGCGTACGGAGAGGAAGAAGATATTTTTCTTAAGGTTCAGACCGTGAAGGCGCTTTTGAACAAAGGGGTCACTTTCAGCCGTCAGGGAAGTCATGAGGAAGCGGTAAGTCTTCTGGCTGAGACTGCGGCGCTTTATGAACAAGAGCAGGCTCCGGAAATTAAACTTTGGGTGGCAAGGGCTGTTTTTAATAAAGGCGCAATTCTTTCCGCCCGGGGGAACCAGACAGAGGCAATAAAGGCTTTTGACGATGTTCTGGAAAAACTGAAAGACGCAGAAGAGCCGGAACTCAAACAGCAGTTTGCACAGCACTTTGTAACAAGGGAATGGCTTTGGGAAAAGACGCAATAGTTCTGAAGCTAATATTATATATGATGAACTCGTAAAACAGTTTAAAAAGTCAGAAGATCCTGTTATAAAAGAACAGGTGGCAAATGCCCGCTTTTATAAAAACGTGAGTTATCATTTTTAAGTTATAGAGGTCTTTATCTTATGCCTTTGGATGGAACTAATTTTAGCGCGAGAAAAGTAGAACGTTTTAGCCACGTCTATATTTCTTTGTTATTAAAGCTTAACAATGAGACAAAGATGATCAAGGCTCTTGACTGGAACAATAGCGGTTTTAATTTTTTCCTGGATGAGAAAACAGAAGAAAAAGAGCTGGTTTTTAAAAAGGAGCTCAAAGAGTTTACAGGTCGGGTTGTCTGGGGGATTAAGAACGATGATGACAGTACAATCCTTGAGATGATCATAAATGATAAATTGCTTAAACACCTTGAGCAGAAAAAAGAAAAAAAAGAGGATCTGATTAGGGTTTTAAAAATGGTCCGTTCTGTGGGTGTTTTGGAAAAGAAAAAAGACCTGCTTTCAACTTTTGGCATAAAGCTTACCATTAACGATATTGAAAAAGAGATGGATTATTATATATAAAAAAAACCCTCTGTACCGCTATGGTATAGAACCGGACTCTGAGGAGTGGAAAGAAATCTGTAGCAGACGCTTGAAACATCACCGCCGAAAAACAACAACAAACCCGATTGATGAGCTTATAAATAAGATTTCTAATTCAGAATAACAAATAAATATAAAGCCATAAAGTTAATAAAACCCGGAATGAAGCTATTTCCGGTTTTTTTGTGCAAAACCTTTTAGCCTTGTCATTCTTTGAGATTTAAGGCCTGTTTTTTCTCTGTTTGCGCCAAAATACCAACAAAAAATGTTTAAAAATAAGTACATCCCGTATTTTGCGTCAATATTATTATTGACAGACACTTTTTGCAAACTTATTCTTTAAATATCTCAGGAGAAGTTCATAATAATTTTGCCATGCTGAAAAAAAATTGTAAAAATTTTCAAAGTCAAAGTTTATGAAAATTCTCAAATATCTGATAATTGCCGCACTTGCTTACTATGTGTTCCAAACATATATGAACTCAAAATGGTTGCCTCTTGATCAGGAAGATATTATCACAGAGGATCCCCGGCAGGAAACTACAGATGAAGGGTCTTTCCAACACAAAGATTACAAGATTATTCCTAGAAGAACATTTTATCTTGAAGCCAGGGTTTTAAGCAAGCGTCGATACCGAACCGGTCGTGAAGCGCAGCTTGCGCCTTTTGATCTCGCTTTAGGTTGGGGGCCTATGTCAGACGACACTATTCTGAAAGACATCAAAATTACCCAGTCTAACCGGTGGTATTATTATAAATACAAGCTTCCTCCTCCCCTTGCTAAAAAGGAGATCATCCGTCACAGTGGTAATATGCACCTTATTCCTGCTAACAATACTATCCTTAACCAGATTAGAAAAGTCAGGCCCGGACAAGTTGTTGAACTTGAAGGATATCTGGTTTCTGTCAGGGCAGAGGAAGGTTGGAAGTGGAACAGTTCTCTCTCGCGTACTGATACCGGCAGCGGCTCCTGCGAAGTTGTATGGGTGGACGATTTTTATACTTATTGATTTTTAGGGTTTTCAGAAAACATCCAAACGGGATGAAGAAGATATCTGTTCTTTCAGTAATGAACATATGACGTTGCCTGCTAAAAACCATGAGACTTTTATTGATTAGCAGGCTTTTAAACCAATCTTGTTAATAGGGGTATCTGCTGATATTAATTTGTTTACATTAATGATAAATATTCTATAATTATTAAATATCACATATTAACGGATCTTCTTTAAACAGAATAAACATAAATTTATTTTTTAGTAAGCTACCTTTGATAATTAGATTTATCCTGTTTTTTTAAATTGGCAAACTTTCTGAGTTTTAGCCTTGTAGTTTGAATAATTTATTTTATAGAAACAGGAATTAATTATGGGCTATTGCATATAAAAAAGGGTTCAAAGATATGGTTGAAAATAAAACGGGTTTTGAATCAATACCGACCGGGACAGAAAAGGTTCTAGTTGTGGACGATGAAGAACGCTCGGTGTCTATAATGAAATTAGTTCTGGAAAGGCTGGGATATAATGTCACGGCTATGACCAGCAGTCTTAAGGCTCTGGACCTTTTTAAGGAAGATCCCCATCGATATGATCTCCTCTTGACCGACCTGATCATGCCTCAACTGGACGGAGATAAGCTGGTTTCAGAAATTATTGAAATTCGTCCGGACATGCCTGTAATCATTACTTCCGGATTTACAGACACTATTGTCAAGGATAACTTTAAGCAAATTAGTAACAAGGCTTTCATACCTAAACCTTTCCAACCGCAGGAACTTGCAAAGACGGTTAGGCAGGTCCTTGACCGTACGGTCTCTCGTAAGACAGACTTGTAGGCGGGATCGAGCGATACAAATCAAGAAATCAACCCTAACTTGTCAGAAGCGAGTTAAAAATTCTTAAGACTTTTATCCATTAAATGACGTGGTTTGATATTTTTTAAGGAGGAAAGCAGGCTCTTTTTTATTGAGGGATTATCCTGAGAGAGATTTTTTAGAAGAG
>PVMK01118391.1_pt1 | contig 13126 bp, 14 predicted proteins | sample 1853481 | NCBI WGS metagenome assembly PVMK01 (sample SAMN08533507, study PRJNA380276) | Marine sediment metagenome, whole genome shotgun sequencing project.
AAATTCCTCGGTTTGAAATTCGATCATGAACTACAAATTAGGGGCTTCGCCCCAATTGGAATGGTGGAATGCTGGAATTGAGGCAAAAACTCATGCCTCAAAAAATACCCCGGATTTTCATTCAGTTGTAGAAATTCCGAGACGTATAATTAGGCTCTTCATTGCGCTTTACCGATGTGCTATTTTTAGTATAAATCCAAAAAAAGTCAACAGGTGTTGCGTATGGTTAAACGTTTTTTCGCTGTAGATTAATTTATACCGCTTTCCATATTAATGTTCCGAATTACGGAATTGCGGTGTAAGCGCTTGTACGGTTGTAGAAAAAAACGTTTAAATACCAGAACGTCTTTTTGACAACGACTATAGAACCCCTCTCAAAAATACGTCTGAGTGCCCAGCAGGGCGGCGTTGCGGATCAATGCAGCGAACACCATCTTGACACTCTGTAATATGGTGAATAGGTTAGCTAAAGCAAAATTTCCTCTCACCCTGATAAAGGAGGCAAATAATGAACAAGGCAATCAAATGGGGGCTGATTATCTGTGTTAGCCTGGTGGTGATTGTCATCGCCGGGCTGCTAATTGCCCCGGCGTTCATTGACATCCGCGACTACAAGCCTGAATTGGAGAAAAAAGTGGCTGAGGCCACCGGTCGTCCCTTTTCGGTGGGCGATGACCTGAGCTTATCTCTTTTCCCATGGGCCGGTGTTTCGCTTTCCAATTTGCAACTGGGAAATACAGCGGAATTTGCGGAGAAGGATTTTGTTACGGTCAAATCCTTTGAAGTCAGGGTAAAGCTGCTGCCGCTCATTTCCAAAGATATCCAGATCAAGCGGTTCATATTGAACGAGCCTCATATTGTTCTGGTCAAAAACAAAGACGGTCGTGTTAACTGGTCGCAGCCGGATATGGCTAAAGGCAAATCAGCGACGAAAAAACCGATGGAAAAGTCCCCTTCAACGGCCGCGAAAACCGGATTGCCCATCAAGGATTTGACGGTTGGCGATTTTTCAATCAAAAATGGATCGCTTGATTGGATCGACCACACCGTCGGTGTGCACAAAAAAATCACAGCGCTCAATATGAGCTTACAAGATGTTTCTTTTAAACGCCCGATCAAGCTTTCATTTTCGGCACTTCTGGACAATCAGCCATTGTCCATCGACGGCACGGTGGGACCGGTCGGCAAAGATTTTAAGCAAGCAACGATTCCATTGGATCTTGATGTCAAAGCCCTCAAGCAGCTGATCCTACAACTCAATGGTAACGTAAAGAACCCCGGTTCAAACCCCGGCTTCGATCTGGCAGTCGATATCAAGGCATTTTCCCCGCGCAAATTAATGGCAGCCTTGGACCAGAAGTTCCCCGTCGCTACTTCCGATCCTAAGGCTTTGGATCGAGTAACGCTTAAGGTGAATCTCAAAGGGGATTCATCTAAGATCGCCGTGACGAATGGAATTCTAAGTTTCGACGATACAACGCTTAATTTTTCGCTAAACGTCTCTGAATTTTCAAGGCCCAATCTGGCATTTGATTTAAATCTGGACCAGATCAATTTGGACCGCTATTTGCCCCCCAAATCAGAGCAGCAGCCGGCGACCGAAAAACCGCCCCAAAAGAAAGCCGCCGATTACGAACCCCTGCGGAAACTCATTTTAGATGGCCGTATTCAGATTGGACAGCTTGTTGCCAATAAAGTCAAAATTCAGGATCTGATTCTTCAAATCAAAGCCAAAAACGGAATATTTAATCTTGACCCTTTAAAATTAAATATGTACCAGGGGAATGTTTCCGGTATTGGAAATTTTAATGTGCAGACGAATACGCCCAGAAGCAGCGTAAACCTTAACGTTGAGAATATTCAGGCCGGACCGTTGCTTAGAGATGTTTTAGAAAAAGACATATTAGAAGGCGTCACCAATGCCCAGCTTAAACTGTCCATGTCTGGCGATGACGCCGCCATGATAAAGAAAACCTTAAACGGCAACGGGCAGGTTCGATTCAACGATGGTGCCATCATCGGGATTGATCTGGCTGGAATGATCCGTAATGTTAAAGCTGCCTTTGGTTTGGAACAAAAGCCTGCGCAACGTCCGCGAACTGATTTCGCAGAATTAAATGCCCCTTTCAGCATCAAACAGGGCGTTGTTCATACCCCCCAAACGAGCCTGAAATCTCCGCTTATTCGCGTCATTGCAGCCGGAGATGCCAATCTGGTCGAAGAAACCCTGGACTTTCGGGTGGAACCCAAAGTGGTCGCTACCATTAAAGGACAGGGCGACACGGACCAGCGATCGGGACTCATGGTGCCGGTGCTGGTTTCCGGCACTTTTTCCAAGCCTAAATTTGTGCCGGATCTGGCCGGCATGGCCAAAAAACAGCTGGAAGAAGCCATCCTGGGATCCGGGCAAGACGAACAAAAATTGGATAAAAAAAATTTTGAGGAGACCGCCAAGGGGGTGTTAAAAGGCATCCTGGGCCAGTAGGAGCAAGTTTCATTCCACGTTTTATTACAGGGAGTACATTCGTACATTCAGGTCTCGTTGTGTTTTCGAATTGAGAAAATTGCAAGTATCAAAATTTTTAAATCACAAAACACAATTATCAAATAAATCACAATGACCAAAATTCAAAATCCCAAACATTGGACATTGAACATTGGAATTTGAGATTTATTTGAAATTTGGTGCTTGAAATTTGGGATTTTAATCGAATGGGTGATGGATAATGGGGATCTTTAGATCATACAAAATTATCATACCAGCATTTATGCTTTTGTTCACAATGACCGGATGTGCGGGAGTCGGCCAGCGCCTGGAGCCTCCGCGGGTCAAGTTGGCCACGATTCGCGTCGAAGAATTCAATGTTCTTGAAACCGTCTTTGAAGTCCGCCTGCGGATGTTTAACACCAATGATACCGCCCTTCAGATCAAAGGGATTGAATGTGAGCTCGAAATCAATGGCCAGCCGTTTGCCCTCGGCGTCTCTGATGCCGATGTTAAAATACCTTCCTATGGAACTCAGCTGGTGCCGCTGCATGTTTATGCTTCGGTACTGGATATAATCAAAAGTGCCCAGAGTATGCAGGACCAGGATCAATTAAAGTACCATATCAAAGGCAAGGTTCGCCTGGGTGCCGGGGGGTTCCCCGCGTTACTTCCCTTTGAATCCGAGGGCAACATCACTCTGCCGGATTTGCCCGAGTTCAAAAAGGGCAATCCGTTTTCCAAACCATTTTCAAATTGAACGGGCTGCTTTCTTCGCGCCTCATCTCAAATTAATCCTCAGTTCACTTCTAAGTTGGCGGCTTTACGCAACAACAATATCAACGCAACCAGCATCCTGTACCCGTCAATCCACAACCACTACCGAATATCCAGTATCCAATAACCATTTTTAAATTTTATTTGCTTAATTTCCCTCAGCGATGTTAGGTTCTACCGTAGACTCGATGGTCTATCCTTTTGAGATTTCAAAAGCGAAATTTGGAATCATCCATCAATCTTAAATAAAACTGCAACTTGTAAAGCCTTGAGGCCGTTACATGAAGCTGGGAATCATGGGCCTGCCGCGTTCCGGCAAATCAACGATATTCGATGCCCTAACCCAAAATATCGCCGGGGCGGAACATCAGGGTGAAAATCGGATTGCCACAGTCCGTGTTCCAGACGACCGCGTCGATGCTCTCAGCCGGATGTACAAACCCCAAAAGACCATTTATGCCCAGGTGGAATATTTCCTGCCCGGTTTTAAAAAAGACAGCATTAGAGACCCAAGTATCCGGACATCGGTAAGGGATTGCGATGCCCTGCTGCATGTCGTTCGCAATCATGCGGCTTACGGCTTTGAAAAACCAACGCCGGCGGAAGATTTTATCAAGCTGGATCAGGACTTAATTCTGACCGATCTGATGGTGGCCGAAAAACGCATCGAACGCATCGAAATTGACCACAAACGGGGCAAAAAAATGGATGCCGAAGAACACGCCCTGTTGATGGAGTGCCGACAATGCCTTGAAAGTGAAATACCATTAAGGAAAAGACCGGACCTCTCATCAGCCCGCAAACTTAGAGGGTTTACGTTTTTAAGCGCCAAACCCGCCCTGGTTTTGTTTAACAACGAAGATGATAATGATCGGTTGCCGGATATCAAAGATCTCACCGCCAATGAAGCCTGCCAGGTGATCAGGGGCAAACTGGAACAGGAACTTGCGCAAATGCCTCCTGAGGAAGCGGCCGAATTTCTGACTGAATTTAACATCCCGGCATCTGCCATGGATCGCGTCATCCGACAATCCTATCAGCTATTGAATCTGATTTCTTTTTTTACCATTATCAGCAATGAAGTCCGGGCCTGGACCCTAAAAAAGGGAACCCCCGCCCTGCAGGCTGCAGACGTCATCCACAGCGACATGAAAAAAGGGTTTATTCGCGCCGAGGTTGTATCTTTTCAGGATTTGTCGGACGCCGGCAGTTATGCCGAAGCCAAAAAGCGGGGAACCGTGAAATTAGAAGGCAAGGCTTACGAAGTGCAGGACGGAGATATTATACAGTTCCGCTTCAACGTCTAGGCTAAAAATACACCTAACACTCACGGGCTGTGTTCTATTCCAAATTCAAACTGCTCAAAAGACAAATGAGCTAAAATTAAAAATGATCCAAAATGCCTAAAGTTAAGGAATTCTACCCGTCGAGAGCCTCTGGGTCGAACGATCATTTTAAAAAACGACGGAGCGCAGCGACACCATCACTTTAGGCATTTTAGCTCACTTTAGTCATTTTAGGCACTCTCTTTTAGGAGCATGATTAAAGGATTTGATTCCACCTTCGATTAAATAAGTTAGGAGAGTGAGTTGGTGACGGATACGATTCTGGAAATTCTTGCCCAAGGCGCCTGGAACGGAGGTGCCTTGGTCGACAATTCCATTTATGAGAACAAAGGAATGACATTTAAAGGCCGGATACCGGTCAACAACCAAACCATCGAAGAGCGAATCGGTGTGAGCACGCGGGTGGTGGCGCCTGAGGACGAACGTATTTGTTGAATATGCTTTAATCGCATTTATAGAGACCTCGAATGCATCTAAAACGTCAAATAGCTTATCCGATTATTTTCTTTTTGCTGCTTATCTTAATGGGTATCGGTCTATTTTTTCTGACCTCATATCTTCTACCCGGTTTTCTGGAATCCAAAATCATTTCCATTATAAAAAAAGATGCCGGAATTACTGATTTTGAGATAGCTTTTCATGAGTTGGATCTGGCGGGGGCAAACTTGGGATCCATGCGAATCGGCACACCTCAAAATCCGGCGTTGGTTATTCGTTCCATTCATGTCGATTATTCGCCGGGAGAAATTTATCAAAAGAAGGTTAAAAAAATTGTGGCCAATGGGGTTGAGCTTTATTGTGAATACAAAAACGGGCAACTGAGTTTTCGCGGTTTCGATTTGAAGAAATTTTTAGCTCATCTCAATTCTTCAAAAACAGAAAATAAAACTTCCGATGATCATTCATACCCGTCATTTCCAAAACGGATTGAAATAAACAATGGCACACTTATTTGTACCCTGGAGGAAACAACATATCGCATTCCGTTTGAAATTGATATCGTTGCCGAAAAAAATGCGGTCCACATTTTAAAAGCGACGGCCCGCATGTATCCACGGGGACAGACGCTTAAAATCTCAGCTGATATTGATCTAGCACAAAAGCGGATCGCATCCCAAATAGCTGCCAAGGAGTTGGATCTGCTAAGATTTGCCGATGTATTTAAGCACATAGATGGGCTGAGCATAGCGGGATTTGCCAGTTTAGAGGCCAACGCCGATATGCAGCTCGCGCCGTTTAAGGTTTCATCGATCACCGGCCGATTAAAAGGTTCCGCAATAGACGTCAGCTACAAAAATTTTAAATTCCAAAACCGTTCAGACAAACCGGGAAATGAAAAAGCATTAATCATCGACTTCGAAGCAGCCGATCATCAGATTTGGAAGATCAAGCTATCGGATTTTGCGACGGTCGCACCCATAGCCGCAAACGTCTCTGACATGGCCGGCATGCTTGAACGGTCCGAAGATGATTACAGGATCTCAGGTAATTTTAAACTCTCTTTTGATTCTGCAGCCGACCTGACAACGGTATCTGTTCCGCTGAGGTTTACAAGACCTTTCGACTTACCGTTAAAATTTTCGGCCAATTACGGCAAAAATGGCAAATGGCGCTTTGACCTCGCCAACGGGGATCGAAAACAAACTGGCCTTAGGGGCGCAGCTTTTGAATACGAAAAACTCCATATCACCACTAAATTTCCCGCTGTTAATCTTACCGGCAATGGAATCGGCGGCGATATAAGTGCCGCATACAACCTGCGCGTTGCGGACGTTCATATCAAATCTGAAGATGTAAACATTTTATGCCCGCAAATCGTCTTAAAAGGCAAAACGAATTTAATCCAGAACGAACCGAAAACTCTAATCTCAATCATGGATTTAGATTTATCCGGCACCGAAATGATACTGAACTCCATTAAAATTAACCTCAACAATCTTTCAGTTGGTGGGAAATTGCAGCGGGACAAAAAGGGGATTCAGGAGATTACGTCTATGGTGCAGTTTGCAAATACCGATATTGAGGCCGCCCAGGGAGACATCCGACTCAAACTGATACAAGGCACCATACCACTGAAATTTCCGGCTGAGAATTCAAAACAAAAAGGAAGCGTATCTATTTCCGCTGCGAGGTATCAAAACTTAAATCTGGGAACCATTAAAGTAGACTTACGCCAAACGGCATCCGGAATTTCTTTCAGCGGAAAACTTAAAAACCAATTGATACCTGAGTTGGCGGCAAAATTTACAGGCGAATCCAATTTTTGGGGTTCTAACGATTATGAAACCAGCGCTCGATTTGAGCTTTTTTATCCTCAAACCGGTCCTGAGATCGATTTAGGAAAATTTCTACCGGCGGCCGAAGGATTTACTTTTGAAGGAAAATTTCTGGAACAGGGTAATTTGATTATCGGAAAAAATGGATTGCATGCCGCCGCCAAATCGAGTTTAAGTAATGGCAAATTGCGTCACCGAAAGAATAAAATTACGGTGGAAGGAATTCAGATGACCCTTTGGACTCCTGATCTGATTAAAATGCGCAGTGCTCCAGGCCAGAAATTGAAATTTGCGCCGAGCGTCAATCGGGGATATGAATATCGAAAACGGAGATATCGATTTTCAAATCGAATCGGCCCGATCGGTTCTGATCGAAAAGAGTCATTTTAACTGGTGTGATGGTAAAGTTGACGCTCCGGCTATTCGTTTTAAGTCGGGCACGGAAGACTACAGTCTAATTCTATACTGCGACCGTTTAAACCTGGCCAAGGTGCTTGAACAGTTCGGTGCGGCCAGTGTGAAGGCTGAGGGAGAACTTAACGGCAGAATTCCAATACGATATCATAACGGTCAGTTAAGCTTCCAAGACGGTTTCTTGTTTACGACACCGGGTGAACCCGGTAAGATTCGCATGACAGACACTGAAATTTTAACCGCCGGTATCCCTCCAGATACCCCGCAGTATGTTCAGCTGGAGCTTGCCAGAAAAGCTTTAGAAGATTATGATTATTCCTGGGCAAAGCTCAATCTGACAACCGAGGGCGATGATTTGCTTTTAAATATGCAGCTTGACGGAAAACCGGCCAAATCCTTGCCGTTTGTTTATCGAAAGGACATCGGTGGATTTGTAAAAGTTGAAGCCGGCATCGAGGGCTCGACATTTCAAGGAATCCGCCTGGACGTAAATTTCAGGCTGCCCCTTAATAAACTTATGCAATACAAAGAGCTCATTCGAATGATTCAACAAAGCAGGGAGTAAAATAATGATAAAGCATATCTTGATATTACTCAGTGCATTATTTGTCTTAATCGCAACAGGCTGTACGCAACACAAAGTCGAAATAGCGCCGGTTGAAATTAAGCCGATTCATATCACCATCGATGTAAACGTTAAAGTTGATCGCGCCCTGGATAATTTCTTCGGCGATATCGACGCGGCCGAAGATCAGGTAGAGGACAGCACTAAAGGCAGCGAATAAAATCTTAACGGTCTAAGGTGAAGACAAGGAGAGCCTTATATGAAACAGCGAACATTAACAAAAATATTTACATTTCTACTGATCGGAACTTTTGTGACCGGAGTATCGGCATTCGCAGAAGACATTAAAACCAGAATGAAAAATCGGTTGCCGGTTATCAAAGAGCTTAAAGCCAAGGGCATTGTGGGTGAAGACAACAAGGGCTATTTACAGTTCGTCGGCGGGAATAAAGCAAAAGCAGATGTCGTGGCGGCTGAAAATAAAGACCGCAAAACCGTCTATGCGGCTATTGCCAAACAGCAGGGAACTACAGCCGAACTGGTCGGAAAGCGTCGCGCAGTGCAAATTGCCAAAAAAGCCGATAAGGGCGAATGGGTGCAGGATACTGCCGGCAATTGGATTAAAACGAAATAAATTAGCCCCAGCCCACATTAAACTGAGCTGGGTTTCAGGTGTCAGGTTTCGGGTGTCAAATTTCAATAGATAGATGACAGAAGTCAGAGAACAGAAAACAGACTTAAGTTGCCTGAACCTATACTTGAGTTGACAGAATTGAGAAGTAAGTCAAGACTTCGATTGACGATATGATATCACAGCTTTTTAAAGGTCTCTCAAAGTCCAGTTTAGTTGGAGATTTCTTACGGTTATATTCGAGCATTTCGTCTTTATCGACGATGCATTCTCCACCCCAATGTACCGACCCTTCTTCCAGATCTTCGTAATAAACCTTTTTCATTTATTCCAATACTCCTATATGTGCTCTCCATATTTTGATAAATTTCCCATCTATCGTTTTGTCATCTTATAACCTGCCCCTACTCCTTTATCTTAACGCCCTGTCGGACCCATAACACGGGTTATGAGTCCTGCACAATGTTAAGGCCGTGGTTGCGGTGCAAAGGGTGGTCCCTCTGGTTTGCCGCCATCGAGGATCTTCAGCCCAATGTTATTGCGCCGTGATTTCTTTTTGGCCTTTTCCTGGTTTGGAGGTGTTTCTAAAACGGCTGCCCGCTGCTTCAGCTTCTTATGGCCCCCATCTATCAGCTCCGGGTATTTATTCCGCAATTTGTTCAATTCGTTTTTTTTACTCACATAATCCCGGAGTATATATTTAACCAGTTTCTGTTCCGTTGTCAGATCCCCCCGGTCTTTCCCCTCTAAATAGCCACACATGATAAGCAACCGGATTGCCATCCTATATGCTTTTGCATCTTGCTCAAGAAAATTGAGCTCGGTTTTAATGGTGATTTGCGTCAGGGGTTTCCCATTCCTTTGATTGAAAGGGTTTTTCAACCTTTTGCGGTAATAAACCATCTGGCGGACTAAATAGTTGTAGTTTGCCAGTATCTCCCGGGGTCTTATTACTCCGCTGGCCTGGTTAAAAAAATCCGTTGCTGCATCCCATAGACTCATGGCGCCCCCTCTCCTTTCTCCCTGCACGTTATGATTTTAGTATCCTAAGAACGTGGGTCGGAAAACAACGTAGTCTGTTCGCAAGTATAAAAAAAACACTACCAGCATAAAATGAAGTGAAGGTTGTTTAAAGTCAAAAGGGAAAAAATGCCGGAAACACTCACCTTATCGTGCGAATCCACCAAATGGTGCCATGAATATTGGACCGAATCCACTCAAAGCCTCTTTTACCTCATTATTCGGGGTACCATAGACCACGATCCGCGTTGGATCCACAGCAGCCATAAATCGCTCCGCAAACTTCTCCCCAAACGCTCCCAGATGGGTCATTGTCGCTGCTGAATCCGCATATCGCTCATAAATATGGCAATTTTGACTATCTTCGCTGATTGTCCATTCATAGTTCAATGTATTGGGTTCATTGGCCTGTGTGGCCTCTACCATTTCCTTCATCAATGCTTTGAAGTTGTCAAGTTCACCTGGCTTGATCGTAACCTCAAGTAACCAATAAACATTTTCGCTCATTTTTAATGCCCTCCTTTTTAATTAGAACCTTTATTTTGCTAAGGTCAATACAAAAAAAGCAGGGCCGTACGGCCCTGCCTCAGTTTTTCTACATACCTACCATTTTTAAAGCTTCTTCAATTGTGGACCATGGACTGCTGGCACATTTAAAGCCCGGCACCGTAGAAAGAGCCAATATTCGTTTGCCAATAAACTCGAATGCTTCAGACTGTTTAGAATCATCTACATCCAGAACGTGAATGCCTTCAATACCCTCCTTCTGCAAATCTTGTGTAAATTCCTTTTTCGGTAATATAATCAGGAAATGGGGACCAATTCCATAAAACACTTGACACACTCATCAGTACTTTGAATCGGATATGAAAAAGTATTGATGACAATCATTTTTGACCTCCTTTCTGTTAGACAGATACAAAATCTACCTCCCATTAAACTAATTCAAGAAACTTTTGAGCTGTTTCTCTGGCTTTTCTGCAAGGTATAAGTTGGTAGTTATGACCCGGTACATCATGAAAGCGAGTGTATGAGATATTAATCTGTTCTAATGCTTCATCCGCTTTAGAACTATCAAACTCATAAATTGCTAAAGTTGTAATGCCCTTTTCGGTGCTATAAGAATAAAATCCTTTACTCTTGATATAGTCAGGCAGTCGTGGAATTTCCATCATACGATTGACAGATTCCTTGGTACTTTGTTGAGGAAAAGTTGAAAAACCTATAAGTAACATTTTTTAACCTCCTTCTTTTTAAGCGGTGAACTAATCTCCGGAAGTCGAAGGTGACTTGTCTTTGCCAACTACGATTAATATGTTTCAAAAATGCTGAATATTAAATAACAAAACCCCCAAAGAGAAATATTCACCTCCTTGGAAGTTTCATGTAGGCAATTTAATACGTCCTGTCTTCAGTAATCGTTCCATCTTTCGTTATCAAATTAGATTATTATCAAATAGTAGAATCGAAAAGTGAGAATCCAAACAAAACGGTTATTGCTTATCAGGTTTGAGGTGGGCATATCATTTTTATGAAATTTCCTGATGTAATCTTGCCTCGATTTTTAGGTTTAAGGTAAAATAGTGTCTGTTTCAGAGAGCGAGTCACTTCAAGAGGAAGGATAAGTCCAAAAAGGAAAAGGGTATTCCAGTTCACCATGAGAAAGCACTATTGCTGCTTTGCCACATCGTGGTATTATTTGTCAAGATAATTTATGGAACAGGTATTGGAAATGATGTGATGGATGTGGTGGAATTGGATGATTTCAAGTTGCTGTATATTGAGATAACTTTTAAAAAACAACGCCTGTGAAAACCTGTGATATCATAAAATATCACAAATTGCCCGAAAGTGCAGATATGTAGATGAAATGCCAACTCTGGTAAAAGTACAGATACCATAATTTGTGGTTGTCAAGTCAAGTAAATCTTAACTTTGATGATTGTAAAATCATCTCCGTCCACCGACACTCCTGTCGCTTTTCTTTATCCTTTATTTTCTGACACCTGAACACTGACACCTGAAACCTTGAAATATAAACCGCGAGCCTAATTTAATTGGGACCATCCTGCAATGGAATTAAAAGGAAGCCGAGTCTGTGGTTACATTAAGAAACGCGGAATCGCGGACTCTGGATATGGGATTTTTTGCAATGCGGACAGCGACCGGGACGGGTAAAGCGCTTGCGATCTTCAAACACATAGCCACACGCCAGACAGTTTGCAGGGGTAATCACTACTTTTTGATCTTGAGAAGCAACCGAACGGGCGATGTGTGCTAGATGTTCAGAAACTTCTTTTTCAGATATCCCCACTTCCCCGGAAATCTCCCGGGCACTTAACTCCTCATCACCTAAAAGAGAGATTATCTTCTGACGAATGGTTGGCATCTTTGTCCAGGTGTCTTGCTGGGTTTCAGGTGTCAGGTGTCAGGTTTCAAATACGCAAAGGCTGACACCTGAACACTGACACCTGACACCTATTTATTATTGAACCCGAAACCTCAATGTATAGCTATAGTAATTGTCAGAAATATGTTCCGATTGACTTAGCGAATCTATCAAAAGTCATTGCGAGCGAAGCGAAGCAATCCCTCAGGTTTTCCAAAAGATTGCTTCGCCGCTAAGCTCCTCGCAATGACAGATTATTGGAACAAATTTTTGACAACCGCTATAACAAGCCTCAACCACCTATCTTGGTTTTATTTCTTCTTTTAAAAGACAACACGCAATTTTATATTCCGGCACACCGCCAACCGTGTAACTTAAATTGTCGGGCTGAATCAGCCTGTTCATCACACAACCCTCCGGAATGTTCAACTCGAATAAATCGCTCTCATTGAGCTTTGCGGTCTTTACCGGCTGATTGTCTTTAAACTCCAGGCTATGGATGGGCAGATCTTCGCAAAGCGGACACCGATAAACCCTTCCATTGGGGAAGATAAAATAATTTCGAGCCACCAGACCGGCACATTCAAATTTTTCCTCAGGGTCTAAATATACTTTCGGATAGCTCACGGTTATACCCTGTCGGGCAATCTTTTGGGCCAGCGGGGGAACGATCTCCAGCCATTCAGATCGTGTTACCTGCAATTTGCCCGCTTTGCCGCTGTCAGCCGCTTTGCCGCGCAGACCGATGACCTGAATAAAAAACCGCTCGATGCCCAGATCGTTTAAAAGCGGCGGCATCATTTCAAGTTCATGGATGTTTAACCGGCTTACCGTGTAAATCAGGCTGGCAGCAAAGCCTTTTGCAACTGTCTTCTGAATGCCGTTGATGCAGGCATCATAGGATCCTTCCCCGCGAATTCCATCATTGGTTTTGCGGGTGACGCCATCCAGACTGAAACTGAAAAAATCCACTTCCTGCGGGCTGACCCTGGAGAGGATATCATGAAAAAGGTAGCCGTTGGTATCAACGGTGATGGAACTAAAACCTTTATGGCGAGCATATTTAACGGCGTGATGCAGATCCGGATGCAGTGTCGGTTCTCCGCCCAAAAATATGACATTTGCTGTGGGGCTGTCATGGAAAAATGCATCCAACCATGCTTTGATGGTTTTTAAGGGTACGTTGGTTTCCCCGTGCTGTTCAGGATTTATGTAACAGTGCC
>PVMK01169017.1_pt1 | contig 13126 bp, 12 predicted proteins | sample 1853481 | NCBI WGS metagenome assembly PVMK01 (sample SAMN08533507, study PRJNA380276) | Marine sediment metagenome, whole genome shotgun sequencing project.
CGCTTTTTTTCATCACCAGTACCAGACCGGCACCGCTCTCCCCGTTTGAGGTGGCCCTTATTTTAATGATTCCCTCACGCTGGGGTGTATATTTCCGATACCCGTAGCCATCTCCGCCGGTTAAATTTTTACCGAAGCTTTTATCATCCAGGTAAAACTCTACCAATCTTCCGCCGTCGGCAAAAATTCTTCCCTTGGTTAACACCTTTAAATAAACCGGTGTGCCGACGGTTGTCACCCGGTCGTAAACAATGACGGCACCCAGGCCGCGGGTGGTCGGTAAAATTAAGAATCCGAAAATCACTAAAGCAAACCACAGCGTTTTTGTCAGACAAACCTTCATTTTTGCATTCTTGACACTGTAGACAGGTTTTTTTAGAATAGAAGAAAGAATCGCGCCTGTAAAATAAACCTTGATTTCCAATACAACAATTTTATCTTTATCATGACCGAATGGGCTGAGCCAAGAGATTTTAGCGAATGGGCAAAAAGAGTATTTGCACTGCGGCCCATTTTGATGATCATTATGGTAAGCTCCATTTTTATTCTGGAACTTCGATTTGATTGGATGGAGCGCATATTAGGGTCGTATCTGGTGACCACCAATTTAGAGCGCCCTGAATCCGGCTCTATCTGGGAAAAAAGCCGTCAAACCCGAACTGCACAGCAAACTCTCGAACAAATCCTAACCGACCGTCAGACCTTGCAGCGTGAAGCCCGCAGTGCGGCCACCTTTACGCAAATTGCTGAAAATGTCGCCCCCGGAAAAGGGGTGATGCTTTCAGCCGATCATTTCCGCAAACTTTATTTGCGGCTGGCACCGTCTATGGTCCCTGACATTATCTCTCCTTTTGAGCTGCTTGGACTTTTCAGTACCGGGCACTGGCGCCGGACTTACTTTGAAAAATCCGGTGCCGGTTTGATGATCTACCTGCTGGATGCCAACAACCGGGTGTTGCGGCAGCTTGAACTGGGTTCCGTTCTGCTGTCCCAATTGAAACGCGGTGAAGTGGCTCTGGCGGAATCTCTGGATCAGTTACCGGTTTTTAAAAATCGTATCTATCCTGCCGATCAGTTTTTCAATTCTCTGGAATCTTTTCCCGAAGAGGTACGCCGCAGCATGGTGCCGCATCCGGAGACGCTGCTGGAAGTATCCGGGCAAATTGTGCGAGTCGGCATATCTGATGAAACCCTGTCCGGCTTTATTGAGCTGGGCTTTGAATTCTTCGATGGCACCCAGCACCGTGTCGTTTTAGTACCGGGCCATGAATGGGCGGTCTGGCGATTACGATCCCGTCTGGAAGGTATGGATATGGATCATGCGGCCGGTGAAACCGATGACCCAACAAAACACTGGACACGTCAATGAGCCTGTTTGCCGTAAGTTTGCGCCGCTTTAGCATTATCTTTTACCTGGGCATGACCCTGGCGGGTCTGGGGGTTTTGCTGACGGCTGCTCTTTTTTTTATGGCGGTGCGGGAATTGCCCCAGGTACCGGAGCCCTTGGGGCGTATCATCGAAACACCGCCTACGGAAATATTTGCGGCGACCGGCGAAAGACTAATGATCATTGGCGGCCGGGAAGTCGTTCCCCTCAACCGGATTTCCCCTTTCTTTATCAAAGCGATGATTGCCACTGAAGACCATCGTTTCTGGGAGCACCATGGCCTTGATAAACTGCGCACCCTGAAAGCGCTGTGGATAACTCTTTTTGAGCGCGGTAGGATCCAGGGGGCTTCAACCATCACCCAGCAGCTCGCCAAGAATCTGTTTTTCAGCTATCGGCGAACCTATATGCGCAAATTTCGTGAACTGCTGATTGCCCTGCAAATCGAGACCCAATACAGCAAGCGTGAAATTCTGGAAGCCTATCTGAATCAAATTCCCTTTGGTGTCGGCGCTTATGGAATTGAACAGGCTGCCAGATCGTTTTTTGGCAAACCTGCGCTGGAGCTTAATCTGGCAGAATCCGCTTTGCTGGCCGGCCTACCCAAGTCACCGACCCGCTATAACCCCTACCGATATTTTGCGCGCGCCAAAAAAAGACAGCAACTGGTACTGGCACGCATGAAAGCCGTGGGCTACTCGACAGTTGTAGAAGCCGAGGCTGCTTTTCAGGCCGAACTGCAATTGACGCCTCATTCTGCCGGTACACCCAAAGGCAGCTATTTTCTCGACCTGGTCTTAAACGATCTTGAAGAACGTTACGGCCCGGAGGTAGTTTACCACGGCGGGTTGAAGGTCAGCACCACTCTGGATCCCCAGCAGCAAGCCTGGGCAATCGAATCTCTGCAAAACGGATTGAAAAAATTGGATCAGCTGATGGGAATTGCCGACGGGGATGAAACCGGCGGCGCCGGACCACTGACTCACCCGCAGGGAGCGCTGGTGGCCGTCGAATGCAACTCCGGTGCCGTCAAAGCCCTTGTGGGGGGAAGAGATTATTCGGAAACGGAATTTAACCGAGCGGTGGAAAGCAATCGTCTGCCCGGATCCGGTTTTAAACCCTTTCTGTATTATGCGGCATTTGAAAAGCTGGGTTTGACGCCTGCCAACGTTTTTGTGGACAAACCCATTACGATTCCGGTCACGGGTGCCAGTGACTGGACGCCTCAGAATTTCGGACGCGAATATGAAGGTCCCATGATTTTAAAACAGGCGCTTATGAAAAGCGTCAATGCGATTGCCGCCCAGCTGGTTGAACGTGTCGGTCCGGATGCGGTGATCGATGTGGCCCGCCGCTCCGGAATCAACAGTTCCTTGAAATCCGTGTATTCGCTGGCGCTGGGGACTTCCGGCGTTAGCCCCCTGGAAATGGCCTCGGCATTTGCCACTTATGCAACCGGCGGTGTTCGGCATGAACCGTTCTGGATCCTGCGGGTCGAGGACCCTCTGGGTCGAGTGCTGGAAGAACAAATTGTTCGAGGCCAGCGTTCGTTGGACGCCGGCATCGGCTATCAGGTTGTTGACATGATGCGCGGTGTTTTGACGACAGGCACCGGTCGAATCATCCGGCGCACGGGTTTCGATCTGCCGGCCGCAGGGAAAACCGGTACATCTGATGATTTTCGTGATGCCTGGTTCACCGGATTTACGCCGACCCTCAGTGTTTCCGTCTGGGTGGGATATGATCGCGGCCTCCGCATGCGCGATGCGAACGGCGTCGGAATTACCGGCGGCCGCGGGGCCGCACCGATCTGGGCGGATTTCATGATCAAGGCCACCGACGGCGAACCCCATCGGGAATTTAGCGTTCCATCCGACATACACTTTGAAACGGTTGACCCGGTCAGCGGTGAAATCGCCGGTCAGTGGACACAAAATCCGGTGCAGGTCGCTTTGCGCTCCGGAGAGACTGCTGCTGCGCCGGACAAGTCCTCCACAATGAAGGCGGACAAGCCCTCCTTAGAAGAAACGAACAGGCCTGCCGTTGAGGAGGGGCAAAAGTCCACCATAATAAAGGCGGATGAATCTGCTATTAAAGAGGAAGATCTACCGCCCGAGTAGCGTTAAATTGGAATAACGGGTGTTTAGTATTTTGTGTTTAGTGTTTAGTTTCTGATCCGCTGAAGATTACTGATTGACCGCAAAAAACCAAACACCAAACACTAAACACCAAACACCAAACACAAACCATGCTATCTTTTTTTAAACATATCGCCGTGCGTATCTGGCTGACGGTTTTCTTAGGTGGTGTCGCCTGCCTGTGGGTGCTGCCGTCTTTCCAGGCCCGAATCGGGCTCGAATGGGCGCTGTTGCCGGTTGCGCTCATCCTTGTGACAGCGTTTCTGCTGATCGGGTGGGTTTCGACGCGATGGGGGCTTGGTTCGGTTGAACGGCTAATCCATGAGGCCGGTGTTTTTGAAAGAGATGGCATGGTTTCCGAGGCCGAAAATCGGTTTCGGCGGGCTCTGGCTGTTTTCGACAGTTTTCTGATTTCACCGCTTGTAAAAAAGCAAAAATCCGGCGTGTTAACCGCTCGCGTTGCCCGGTTTTACCTGGCCCGTGCCCGAAAAACTTACGACTCCGAAAGATTTCTGGTATCTTACCTGCAATCAAATCCGCAAGATGAAGAAGTTGCCGAAAACTGGATACAGCAGGTCGAAAGTCGCGGAGGCTTGAGGGAAGAACATCAGGATCTGGCCTATCTAATCGGCAACGCCCAGCCAAAAAATCGAACCGTCCAGTCCGCACTTGCCCGCTATTATCTAATGCTGGAAAGGACCGATTTTCCGGCGCTGCAAGCCTACCGGCGGGTGCTGACTGCCGATCAACAGTTGCCCGCTGACTTCTTCAAAGACCTGGCCGACCTTTTTCTAAAGGAAAGACGCGCGGAGGAATGGGCACTGGCGATTTATCTCAAGGCGATTGAAGAAAGCGATCACCGCCCTGCCATCTTAAGGGGTATTGCTGCGTGTGTGCGATGGATTTCGCTTACAGAGCGCAACAAACCGCTGCTGCAACAGGCCTACGCTTACCTGGACGGCATTGATCCGGCTGAAATAAAAAAGATGAGTGCCGGGTTTAAGCCCCCCGTTGCGCTTGCCGACCAACAAGGCGTTCAGCGGCCGATTCAGAAACGGGTATCTTTTCTGCAAACAACCGCTGCAGTGCTGCAGACATTTTACGAAGATGTTACCGGCCTGCCGGTCTGGATTTACCGACAGATACGGTCCGCCGGCCGGCGGACCCGGCAGTCCAAAAAATCGAGACGGGTGCTCAGCGGCATCCTGCTGGCGGGATTGACCACGGCAGTCGTTGTCCTGGTGATCAACACGGTGGGCCATCTGGTAAAGACCGAGACACCGGTTGCCCAGAAAATTGAAAAAGCGCCTGAAAAAATTACGGATCCATTCACGTTACAGGTGGCGGCCTATCTAAAACCGGCCTATGCAAAAAAACTCGTGGAAAATTTGAAAAAGCAGGGCTTGGATGCCTACTGGCGGGAAGCCATCAGCGCCAACAAAAAATGGTACCAGGTTCGTGTTTCCCATTTTTCGGATAAAAAATCTGCGAGGGACTTCGGGAAATCGCTCAAAGCGAAAGGAATCATTGACGATTACTACGTAGCGAACTTTAGCCCACCGTCTAAATAGACATCAGAGGTCAGAAGACAGATGACAGATGACAGAGGACAGAAAACAGAGGTCAGCGGCCAGCAGCCAGAAACAAGAAGCCAGCGACCAGTAGCCAGCCGCCAGAGGCCAGACGATTAAAGATTTGGATCGTGTTCTCGAACATAGGCCAGCAGCTTCTTGGCAATGGCGGATTTGACCTGAATGGCATCATAATCGATCGGCACGTTGTTTAAATACTGCAGAATCAAGGCATCACCATCCGTAAACCCACCCGGCAATATACCGGCAAAGAAAAATCCCAGCTTCTCAAATTGCTGAGTGTATGTGCAAACCAGCGGGTCGGATAGCTTTAAGAAAAGATTTACAATTTCGGTTTTACTCAGGCACAGTTCCTTTACGCTGGTTTTTAACTCGTCGACGATATTTTGACCATAGCGGTCAATGATAATGCGGGCATAACTCATTGATGCGATCTGCTTTATTTTAACGATCGATGTCGCTGCGGCCTTTTTCGTTTTCGCCGGTAGCGCCTTTTTAATCTCAGGCCGAACACCCAGTCCTTTATACAGAGCGGCAATTATGTCTTTGTGATGCGGCGGCGCATAAATCTCTATAGAGAGCGCCGGCGGCGGTTGCAGATATAAAAATTGCACCAGATTGCTCACCCGATAAGGAATTTTGCCATTCATGCCTTTAAACAAGGTATTTGGCGGTACCAATCCCAGTCTCAATCCACAGTCTCTGAAACCGAATCCATGAACCGTATGCTGCGATACCGTGTGATTGGTAACCGCCTCCCCGAAGGCGCCTTTGAGGCCGCGGGATTTTGCCTGATCTAACAGATATTGGGTTATATTGCGAAAACACCCCAGGGAGCGAAACTCCGGTTTGACGACACCCTGGGCCATTTCAACGATTTGAGGGTTTTCCTGCCAGATTTGAAAGACACCATATCCGGCAATTTCTTTATCACCGGCAATGGCAACGGCAGAGAAAATCCGGCCGCTTTTATTCAGGGCGATAATTTCTTCGGGATAGTAGACATAGTCATGGGGATAGGTATAGCCGTAAGTTTTATATATGGTTTTTGATACTTCGGCGGCATCGGTCGGTTTCATCTGCCGGACCCGGCATTTTAATTGATCGGCGGACAAGGCAATTGGCGGTGGCGATGGTTCATATGGCTCCAGGTCGCAGGCGGCGTAATAGTCAGTGATATTTTTATTTTTGAGATGCTTTATTAAAACCAGCTCCTTGCCTTGGGGACCCAGATTGTGCAGCCGAATTTCATCGAGGTATTGCTTTAGATGGGAAATCGGTTCTGCCATTCCGGGGAGGTCGTCAACCTGACCTTCAGTGATTGATAATTCTGCATCTACAGCCCCGAAAGGCAGTCCTTTATCCCGCAGGCTCACCTTAAGACCTTCAGCAATGCGTTCACAGAATACCTCCAGGATACCTTTTTCACCGGCTTCGAAGGAATACCCGATCAGGGCGTTGATGGCTTCGATAATACCTTTTTCGAGAGATTCTAATTCTTGGTTTTGCATTCCGATCATACGGGCGATTTCGCATACATAGATGGCAGCTGCGGTTGCATACTTGGGATCATTGGGGATTTGTATGCTTGAATATTCACATTTTGATTCCACATTTCACCTCTTGCATCGCGATAGGGTCACCCGAGCGCCAGGCGGGCGGTATTGAAATGGAAGAAAATGATCTTGCCGGAAAAAAAATAACCCCCCTGTCGCAGAACCACAGGAGGGATGCTTAAACTTTTATGAAATGGAAAAGTAGGGTGTGCGGCTTTCACATAACGTGTTGGGTGACAAAATTTTATGCCGGATTTGTACTGACCTTCAAGCTAAGGTTCGATCACGGTTTTTTATTTTTAGTTTCCTTTTTAGCGCTTTTGGTAGAAGTTTTGCCCGAGGCTTTCTTTGTTGAAGAATACCCATCGGCATACCATCCGCCCCCGAGCAATTTAAACGAACAGGGGGACATGATTTTCTTGGCCCGCTTGTTACACTTGGGGCATTTGATGTGCGCGGTACCCATGGGGACCAGGCTTTCGGTTATTGTGCCTTCCGGGCATTGAAATTCATAAAACGGCATATTCATCCTCTTGAGATTGATATAAAAAATATCAGGCAGTTAACTCTCTATGTTACTTTTATTGCTGCAAATATATGTATTTTTTTCTTGATGTCAAGTCCTGGTTTGATTATACACAGCGTCCCAATTAATTAATCCGCCCTGAAAAATAGCATATTTAGGGTTGCAAATTGTTCTTTGAAAACTGAAGTAAGTTGTTAGATCGAAGGTTCGGCGGATTAATTACGCATCTTACGGGCGAATGGCCGGCATGGATGCTATCCAAAGCGGTCAAACTTTCAAATCGCTGTGTATGTATGCGCAATGAATTATAGCGGTTGTCATGTTTGTAATAATTTTAAGCTGTTACACATTACATTTTCTCTTGTTAGCGAATCTGGCAAACGGAACATATTTATGACAACCGGTATAATCCTTGACACTGTCGTCTAACGCCATATATAAAAATCATAAATATTTTCAGGCACTAAGAGGTGAATTTGCATTCGCTTACAAGTATTTGTATAATTATCAGCCAGTTATACCGCTTTCCATCATAATGTACCGAAATACGGAATAGGGGCATACAGTGGTTGTAGAAAAAAACGTTTCAATACCGCAACGGTTTTTTGACAACCACTATAAATTTCAGGGAGTTCGATGAGCACTAGCACTTTAAAAAACAGGTTCAATTGGCAAAAGCTACAATCCAACGAACATACAATTATGGCCGTACTGGCGGTTATGGTGGGACTGGCGGGCGGAATGGGAGCTGTGGGATTTCGGTATTTGATCGACTTCTTTCAGACCCTGGCTTATGGCGGTGAGAACGATTTGCTGGAGTTGGTGGTAAATTTTCCATGGTATTATCGTGTGGCAATCCCGACAATTGGGGGCTTGATTGTGGGCCCGTTGGTTTATTTTTTTGCCAGAGAAGCCAAGGGGCATGGTGTGCCGGAAGTGATGGAAGCCGTGGCGCTCAAGGGCGGGGTGATCAGAAAGCGGGTGGTGGTGGTTAAATCGCTGGCTTCCGCCATCTGTATCAGCACCGGCGGTTCTGTCGGCCGGGAAGGCCCGATCGTTCAAATTGGCTCGGCCATCGGATCTGTCCTGGGTCAATTTATAAAAGTTTCACCAGACCGTATGCGGGCGCTGGTTGGATGCGGTGCGGCCGCCGGCATTGCCGCCACATTTAATGCCCCCATAGCGGGATCCATGTTTGCCCTGGAAGTTGTTCTCGGTGATTTCGGCCTGGCGACGTTTAGCCCGATTGTGATCAGCTCCGTGGTTGCCACCGCCGTTTCACGTGGGTTTCTGGGTGATACGCCCGCCTTTATCGTTCCGGCCTATGAGCTGGTCAGCGCCTGGGAATTTCCCATGTATCTGGTATTGGGCCTTTTTTGTGCCGTGGCGGGGGTGACATTCACCAAAACCCTTTATCGAATCGAAGATTTTTTTGATGAGATTAAATTTCCCGAATATCTCAAGGGAATAATCGGCGGGCTGGTTCTGGGGGCCGCTTCATTGGTTTTTCCGCAGGTTCTGGGTGTCGGTTATGGGGCCATTGACATGGCGTTGATGCAGCAGTTGGCCTGGTGGCTTTTGCTGGTTCTGGTGGGTGGGTTAAAATTCTGGCTACATCCATCACCATCGGCTCCGGGGGCTCCGGCGGAATTTTTGCGCCGTCACTTTTTTTGGGAGCCATGGCCGGGAGGGATTTTTCGGAGCCGTGGTTAATCAACTGTTCCCCAACATCACCGCATCTCCCGGGTGCTTATAGCATTGTGGGTATGGGTGCGGTGGTGAGCGCCACCACCCATGGTCCCCTGGCGGCCATTTTGATTTTGTTTGAGATGACCGGTGATTACAAAATCATTCTTCCGCTCATGCTCGCATGCATCATTGCAACAATCGCCAGCGGGCATCTGCTGAGGGATTCAATTTATACCTTAAAATTGGCCAGACGCGGCATCGATATCAAAGAAGGTAAAGAGGTCAATGTCTTAAAATCAATGTTTGTCAAAGAGGTGATGAACGCAAATGTTGAAACCGTGCCGGAAGCATTACCGCTGGGGAAAATGGCCGAGAAGATATCCAAAAGCAAGTTCAACAGCTTTCCGGTGCTCAATGCCCAAAATGAACTGGCCGGCATCCTATCGTTTAATGACTATAGCGAAGCGATCTTTGACGAAAACCTGAAAGACCTGGTTGTGGTCAAGGATCTGGCCACCACCGATCTGGTGACCATTTCCATGGAGGACAATCTGTGGACGGCGTTGGAAAAGATCAGCTCAAAAGATTTTGCGGTTTTGCCGGTTGTATCTGTGCATGAACCTTCCAAACTGGAGGGTGTGGTCAGCCGCCGGGACATCATCGGTGCGTACAATAAAGCGGTTCTTAAAAAATCGCTTTTCAAATAACATGAAGGGTGGTTTATTTACCCTGAATTAGGGACAGGTGAAATGGAAACGGTCGAGATCGTTCATACACCTTTATTTCGTGAGCGTTCCAGGAAAAAAGATGGCAAGCAGGCACCGGAGCTGGCCGAAGAGGAAGCCGCAGAACAATCTCCCGAAGAAGAAGAATACATCCTTTGCCGCCAATGCCACCAGGCCATCACCCGACCGGCGGAGCGCATTACGATCCAGGGCGCGCACCATCACACCTTCGCCAATCCCCACGGGGTCGTTTTTGAAATTGGCTGCTTTAAATATGCACAGGGGTGCGGCTACGCAGGGCCACCTTCAACGGAGTTTACCTGGTTCAGCGGTTATGCCTGGAGGATTAGTTTTTGTACCATGTGCCTGACCCATTTAGGCTGGGTCTTTATCGCCGGCAGCGGGGAAAGCTTCCACGGTTTTATCCTGGACCGCTTGATTCAGCCGGAATAATGAGCCAAGTAATAAATATTGTTTTAATTTATTTGGTAATTTTGCGAAATACTTATCGCTGAAGAAAGAGTTTTACTTGATAAATCCGAAATCCGAATATCGCCTGATTTAATAAAATTGGTCGAAACAAATCCGAATATCAAATGACCAAAATTCAAAAACAAAGTTTTGGACATTTGAATTTATGATTTTGAATTTGTTTCGAATTTCGTATTTCGTGCTTCGAGTTTAACCACTTAACGGGATTATAAATTTCTATTATGATATAATTTTTTAAGATTTTGTCTTTATGTATCGAGGGGCGTTAAATGGGAGAGATTAAAAGCACCTTAGATCTGGTTATGGAAAAAACCAAGAATCTGAGTCTCAGTGATAAAGAAAGACAGGAACAGAAGAATAAAGAAATTGAAAGCCGGATTCGCGGTCTGCTGCAGAAATTTACGGACCAGGCCCTAAGCGCTGACAATTTTAAATCCGAATACCAGAAAATTGCAAAAAGACCATGACCTGTCGGGAAACGAACATCTGATCAAAGAAATATGCGGCCAGATCGAGCTCGCAAAGGACAATCAGGCGCTGTTTGATCTGCTGGCCGAATTTAAGGTGTCTGATTTTGAAGGACTCTCATCGGTTTTGCAGGAATTTCAGGCTGTCCGCGACACGGCTGCCCGGGAACGTCGCAAGATCGTAAAAGAGCAGCTTGCCAAAACCCATTTTATCTCCGGTTCGGCAGTGGTTCCCAATCTGGAAATAGACGATGAATGGCGAGAAAAGACCGGGCAGATAAGGGCTGAGTTTGAGGCGAAACTAAATCAAGCGAAAACCAAACTGCTGGCAGGATAATTCACGTTGATACGCATTATTCGATTGTTATCTTAAATCAAAACATTCAGGATTATCAGGGCTACAGGGTGCACTTACAATGCGCTGCAAGTTTCCATGCAAAAATACAAGATAGTACATAAAATTCGCCTGATCTTCATAATATATCCAGACAGGCCCAAAATCTTGTCTTCTTCCGATCCGCAAAGGGTCGCCACATTTTTCCCGAACATCTCTATCTAAATCACCTATAGCAACTACCCCTTCCGAACATCGAAAAGACGACTGATCGGCCAAACTGTTGAATTCAATAGAATTTGATTTCTCAGCAAAAACGGTTAACAAAGCTAACGTAACTGCAAAATAAAGCATATTCCTAATCATGATAACCTCCTCTTTTTTGGCTTTATGGATCAAACTTCGTGGCTGCCCAATCAGCGTGTTCACCGGGAAGAAAGCTGCCGTCATCGGGTACACCAACCTCGGCTTCGATGAGTGCATTCATTTTCTTGTTCATCGCGAGCAGCAGATCACCATTCCTCTTTGGCTCGGTCGCAAGGTTTCGAATTTCGTCCGGATCAGCGCTAAGATCGAAGAGTTCAACATCATTCAATTCGAATATTCCCTTTAGGGTCCGCGGCTGATTGTGCTGTTTGGGCGAAAAATAGCGACTGTATTTGTAGCGCCCGTCGAACAAACTACGGATGGCAGCCCGTTTCGTGAAATCGGGCTTGAAGCCTTGGTCCGCTATCTTGTTTTTGTCGCCGCCTGCGTTCAGATAGGCTTGAATTTTCCTCGTAAGGTCGCTGTCCAGGTAAAGTAACATGTTATAACAGTAGAGGGACGCTGACCGTATTTCATTGAGCCGCGCCGCAGCACCTTTGGCCAAGAGCGGAGTCAGGTTATGCCCGCAAAGATCGCGTGTGATATGACCCCGGCGCTTCGCATCTCCACCCGCCCACGCAATTAGCGTCGGTGCCAGGTCAATATGTGAAGTTAGCGCATCGCACCGCTGTCCGTGGGTGTACCGATAACCCGGGTGAGAGATGATTAGGGGTACATGATTCTGCTCTTTATAGGTGGTGCTCCCTTTGCCATGGGTACCGTGGGAACCACCGAGCTCGCCATGATCAGCGGTCATCACGACGATCGTATTATCCGTAAGCCCTAAGGCATCGAGTTCGTTGAGAATACCCTCGACCACCCGGTCTGTCTGTAGGATACAGTTGAAATAGTAGTTTAAAAGCCTCCGCCAACGCGCATCCTCATTGGGGAAGCTGCCAACCAGCGCAGCACGTGCCATCTGATATTCCTTGTGGGCTGCTGGACGTCCTGGCTTGTCGAACGATTCGTGGCGGGTTTTGGGGAGCTGCACGCTCCACTGTTGCCTGTAGAGAGGTACATCAGGTTCGCGCGCGATGCCCATCAGTGGCTTGGGGACATCCTGAATGTGTTGGCCGGGTGCATCTGTATTGTAGAACATGACATCGTGAGGGTTGACGAGGTTGACAGCCAGAAACCAGGGCTTGCCCTGCTGAGCCATAGACTGTCCACCAAGCCGAAGCCAGCGGCGGGCCTGGGCTCCGATCATTTCGTCATTAAGATAGCCGCCGAGAATGTGGCCAATGACATCACCGATGCCGACGTAATCCCTGAAGCCGTAACTCTCAATAACCTCGGTCAACTTTTCTTGGGGTAATGCATACTCGTCCTGAGTTCCCAACTCCGGGGATAGGTGCCATTTGCCCTTATAGGCCGCATAGTAGCCGACCTCACCGAGCAAGTCACCTAGGGTAGGGACCTCCATGCGAAGATGCTTAGTCCAGGGCAGGCCCATGTTGTCAAAAAGTTTGGTGTGTTGGATATGCTGACCGGTGTAAATGACCGAGCGTGAGGATGTACAAACCGCAGAGTTAATCTGGTGTTTGGTGAAGGTCACACCCCGCTGCTGAAGCCGTTCACGACCTGGCAGGGCATAGCCGGGCGGGTACTCTGCAGGATCGATGTAACGTTCCTGATCGGTGAGAATGAACAGGATGTTGTAGGGACCTTCACCGGGCGATTGGGCCTGATTCGGTTTCCTTACCGGAGTCTCAGAGGCGTAGGCGCTGGCTCCCCAGGACGCCATCCCCATACTAACAGCTCCGCCGGCCGATGCTGCCAAGAACTGGCGCCGGGTAAGGTCATATTCTTTACGGGTTGTCATTGGTTTATTTTCCTTCTATCTTTTTTAACACC
>PVMK01121817.1_pt1 | contig 13124 bp, 21 predicted proteins | sample 1853481 | NCBI WGS metagenome assembly PVMK01 (sample SAMN08533507, study PRJNA380276) | Marine sediment metagenome, whole genome shotgun sequencing project.
AAAAAAGAAAAAATTGGTGCAGGATACTTGACTGATCAGGGCGCTCTATTTTCTGATTGCATCTGATTATGGAGTTACATTATCAGAACCACTAAAAGTTGAAATGAGCTTAAAAGATCTATATGCAGGAGCAAAAGAAATTTCATTAGAAACAAGAGTTTTAAATTTATCACCAGCAAAACAATTTTCAAGAAAAGATGGTTCTCCATTTTATCTTAGAACTATGACTGTGTATGATGACAAATTCTACAGCAAGTGTAAAGTTGTGGGATGAAAAAGCAAATTTACCAGGTGTTGAAAATCTAAAACCAGGAGATTTAATCAAAATCATAAAGGCTTATGTAAAATCAGATCTTGATGGTTCACCAACAATAAACATTGGCTCTGGTTCAAATATTGAAACTACAGATACAGAAAGTGAAATTCCAACTATTGACACTATTACAAAAGATATTAGCGAACTACAAGAAGGACAAAAAGATCTTGTAATTTCAGGAATATTGATGGGATTAATCAGTGGAATGGAATTTACAAATTCTCGTGGCAAGCCTGGAAAAGCACTCAGAATGAGACTAAAAGGAAAAGAGGGTAATGCGATGAGAGTTGTTCTATGGGGAAAAGATGAATCATCTATTCCAAATATGATTTCTCAATCAGCTAAAGTAAGATTACTTGGAGTTAAAGTAAGATCAGGAAATCAAGGATTAGAAATTCATGGTAATGATGCAACTATTATTGAGATTGAAGGAGGAAAAGAAGCTAGAACCAATAATTGCAAGAGTTCTTTCAATATCAACAACAGAAAATGGTAAAAAAATGATTTTAGCTGTTGATAATAAGAAAAACCATACAACATTAGTGATTTTGCAAACTCTACTATATTTGTGTAGAAGGAGATGTAATAGAATGCATGCCATCAAAAGTTTATGGAAATTCAATTACATTAGATGAAAATTCCTTTGTAAGAAAACTAGACAATGATGAATCTATTCCATCACTATCTCAACTTAGAACAAAAATTAATGATGTTAAAGTAGATAGAAAGTTATTGTATTGAATGCATAATATTGAAAGTTCCTGAAAGACGTGAAGTTCAAACAAAATCTGGAGAATCAATAGCATTATCAGAAATGTTTGTTGAAGATGATACAGGTCAGATTTGGGTAAAAGGTTGGAGAAATCAAGCAAGGATAATTGACAAATGTGAGTTAGGAGAAATAGTATCAATTACAGGATTAAATGCTAAAGCAGGACTTGAAGGTAGAATAGAACTATTTCTACAGCATTTTCTAAAATTACAAAGAAAAATTAAGAATCCCAAAAACCTCTTGTTACAACATATTGCCTTTCAGCTTCATAGATTTGTTTGAATAGATATTCTTCATCCACCATATTTCGCAATATTCTTGCTGCAGTATCTGCTCCAACACCATATCCAGACATACAGTAATAGCAGTCTTGCCAAAATTTTCTATTAAAGAAGAAACTTTCCAGGCACGATTAAACTTGTGTTTTTCATCAGAAGAGAGTTTTTTTCCATGCATATTTTTTTGAATTATTTTTGGTAAATCATAATCAGAATAATAAGTGGCAGTAATTTGTCTGGCTTTACAATATGGACATATCAAGATATTTTTAACTTCATTAGTTTCTACTACACGTTCCCATTTTCCACATCTTGCACAAATCAAACGATGTTTAGTTTTTGCAAGTCTTGCTTTTGACAAGATCAATAATTCCTTTATCAAGATTTGCTGGAGCTGCATAGTATTTTGCGGTATGATCTAAAATTGGTTCTGCTAATTTTGAAAATTGATCAACTTCTAACCATTTAACATGTATTTTATCTTCACGAATTTTTTTTAGAAATTTTATCAGAATTTTTTAGATCATATTTATCATGAAATAATTCACGTAGTGCTTCATGTACAAGTACAGTTTTAGAATATCGTTCATATAAAAATCTGGCAGATTTTCTTTCATAAATTGCTCCACGACCAACTATTCCAAATTTTTTGGCAACACACCATGTTCTCCAATTAACATTATGAGTTCCAGTTAAAGATGCAGTAACAATAGAATATAGATCATAATCATCTTTTATAACTTCAAGAAAAAGTTTTTCTGAAATTCGTGATCTAGAAGATAAAACAATTCTATAACCATCTGAACGAGAATCAACAACAGAACCCAAGCATTGAAGACAACATTGAAGAAAGTAATGTAGAAAGTGTAGAGTTAATTTTGGTAGCCAAGACATGAATGAATTACAATTGAACCTTGTGATCTATTTGATTCAATTACTGATGTTGTTTCATCAGGAATTTCATTAAAATTTAATTTTTCAATAATTTTATTGGTTAATTCAAGTGAACCATTCTTAACTTTACTACGAAAATTTCCTACCTTTTTTGCAGTTTTGTAATCAATAGGGAATACTTTCTCCCTTCCCAGTATGGAACAGTAATTCCTCCTCCTCGAAAGGGTTCAACATTTACAGTAAATGATTTTTCATCAACATTTAGTATTCTCCATTGTAAGCCTTTTAGTACAAAAATATTTCCCGAATCTCCAAAATCACCTACAAATCTTTGATCTAATGATCCAATAATTTTTTTGCCCCTACACTATCAAAAACTTTGAATTTTAGAATATCTGGAATTGTTGAAAGATTTCTCAAAATAGTACTTGAATGCACGTCCTTTTTTCCAAAAAGTCATTTTTGTTCTATCAAAAAATATCAAATAGTTTGAATCAAGCAAGTCCAATACACCTATTAGATCTTCTAGTTGTAAATTACGAAATGGATAAGCTTTTGTCACCAGTTCAAAAGGCTTGCTCCAACTGAAATTTCTCCAAGCTGCATTGATAATCCAACTAGATGATGTGCCAAAACATCAAGTGATCCATCATGAATTTTTTGTTCTTCAATCGAACCTTCTTGAATACGATCAAGTATTGCTCGTGCTTCGAATTCATCATCAGGATTATTTGTAATAATTAATCCCTTGCGCAGATGCATCACGATTATGTTTACTTCTACCTATTCTTTGAACAAATTTTGATACTTGTCTAGGAGAACCATAATGAATTACTAATTCAATTGAACCAATATCTAATCCAAGTTCTAATGAAGATGTACATACAACAATACCTCGTTTTCCCTCACGTAAAGTAAACTCTGTTTCTTCTCTTACCTCTTTAGATAAAGAACCGTGATGTAATTCAATAGACATAGAAGACTTTTCTTTTAAAATTGAAGCCAAAAATTCCGCTTCGCCTCTAGTATTAGTGAATAAAAGAATAGGAGAGTCCAACTTCATTTCTAACACATAGTCAATAATTTTTTCAGCAACATCTGAAATTGTTCCATTGACATATTTTATTTCTACATCATATTTTCTTACGGATGTATCTCTAATTATTTTACATTTTCGTTTAGTGCCTACAACAAATTTTCCTGCTTCTTCAAAATTTCCAACAGTAGCAGATAATCCTATTTTGGTAAGAGGGTATTTTGAATTTAATTGTAATCTTTCAATGCTCAACGAAAGTTGAGAACCTCTTTCACTAGCTAGTAATTCATGTACCTCATCAATTACAATCCATTCTAAATCAGATAACGCATTCAACATTTTAATCTGGGTTAAAAGAATGACAAGAGTTTCAGGCGTTGTAATTAAAATATCTGGAGGGTTATCTCTAATTTTTCTTCGATCTTTTTGAGTAGTATCTCCATGTCTAATTTCAATTGATAATTCATTATAATGTGCATATTTTGTTATTCTTCTAAACACATCACGATTTAGTGCACGTAAAGGAGTAATGTAAAGAACTTTAATTTTACCAGTTTTTTTAGAATTTTTTAAAAGAGAAAAAATTGGAATAACAGAACATTCAGTTTTTCCTGAACCTGTTGGAGCAATAACAAGACAATCTTTTTTTTGTAAAATTTTTGGTGATGCTTTTTTCTGAATTTCAGTTAATTTAGAAAATCCAAATTTTCCAAATAAAGATTCAAGAAGTTGATTCGTTTTTTGTATTTGATCGTGATCTTTCATAAACAATTACACCAACAAGTCCAAGAGCAAACAAAACTACAGTAATTATTGGAATTGAATCAAAAATTCCTGCCATCGCTAAACTTTATGATTGGCTGTTAAATATCTTCAGCATAATCAGATAATCCTAGTGTATGTATTTCATAAGAAAAATAATCTTTATCTAATGCCCAATAAACAATTCCATCAAATTTTGGTGAATTTTTAAAAAGGTGAATTTTGATATGTGTGAAGTGATCAATAGCACTTTTCATATTTTCAACTTCTTTATCTCCACTATTTCGAATCATATTTGTAATTACAATAGGAATGTTCTTTGTAATTGCCAATTTTGATAACTCATGCATATATTTCATAAATAATGAATTTTTTTTAAAAGAGGATTCATTATTTTTATATTCATAAGAAAATAGATCAGTTACGTTATCAATTACAATTAAAGAAAAATCATTATTTCGGATATCATCTATAGATTTTATTTGTTCTGAAGTATTTGTTAATCTAGATACAGTAATTTGTTGAAGAAAATCAAATTGAATTTTTGATTGTTTTTGAATTTGGAGTATTCTTTCAGGTCTAAATCCACCTGTTGTGTCCAAGTACAAAACATGACCGCCATTTTTAATTGAGTTAATTGATAATTGTAATAATAGCTGAGTTTTTCCAGTTCCATTTCCCCCAAAAATATCCACAATCACGCCATCAGGGATTCCTCCTGATAGGAATTTATCTAATTTTTGCAAACCAGTAGAAATCATTTATACAATTATTAGAAAAAGGGGAAAAATTTAAGGAATGTCAATTTTTTTTCAAGGAGGTAAGGCTTTTATTCCAGAGAACAAGGTTTCAAAATAAGTGAATAATTAGTGTCACAAACAACTAGCGCAAAAAGACCTTTAACAGTTCTTCAAAAAAGTACCAAGAAGAAAGTTACTGTAAGACTGAAGAACGAAGTCGAATACAAAGGAAAGATGGATAATGTGGATTCATACATGAATTTGATTATGACTGATGCTGAAGAAATTCACGATGGTAAAACAATTGCAAATTATGGAAAAGTGATTGTAAGAGGCAATAATGTGTTATTTATCAAACTAGAAAATGAACTCTAGTTAGTGAATTTTATGACTAATAATTTTCTATTTACGTCTGAGTCAGTTACAGAAGGACATCCAGATAAGATATGTGATAATATCTCAGATGCATTCTTAGATGAATATCTTAGGCAAGATCCAGATTCAAGAGTAGCAGTTGAAACAATGGTTACCACAGATTTTGTAGCAGTATCTGGTGAGGTTACATCTAAAGCAAATTTTGATAAAAAGGCTCAGGAAGAGCTTGTCAGAAAAACTATTCGAGATATTGGATATGACAATAAAGAATTGATGTTTGATACAGAGTCTTGTGAAATTACTTTACGACTTCATTCTCAAAGTCCAGATATTAGTCAAGGTGTTACAGCTACTGCAGAAAAAGAGCAAGGGGCAGGAGATCAAGGATTGATGTTTGGTTATGCTACAAATGAAACTAAAGAACTAATGCCAATGCCGATTTTACTTTCGCAAAAATTGGCACAAAAATTAGCTGAGGTGAGAAAAAATAATGTTCTTACTTGGGTAAGACCTGATGGTAAAACACAAGTCTCAGTTAGATATGAAGATAACAAACCAACAAAAATTGAAACTGTTGTAGTTTCAACGCAACATGCACCAGACATATCCCAAGAAGAAATTACAAAAGAAATAATTGATAAAGTAATCAAACCAGTTTTAGGGGATCTTTGGAATGATGAAATTAAAATTCACATTAATCCAACTGGAAAATTTGTAATTGGTGGTCCACATGGAGATGCAGGGTTAACAGGAAGAAAAATTATTGTGGATACTTATGGTGGATTTGGAAGACATGGTGGAGGAGCTTTTTCAGGAAAAGACCCATCCAAAGTTGATAGGTCTGCATGTTACATGTGCAGATATATTGCAAAAAACATTGTTGCAGCAAAACTAGCTGATAGATGTGAAGTGCAACTTGCATATGCAATAGGAGTTGCCGAACCAGTATCGCTCTATGTTAATACATTTGGTACAAACAAAATTCCAGAAAGTCAAATTGAAGAAATAGTTAGAAAAAATTTTGATATGAAACCATCAGGAATTATTTCACAATTAGATTTGAAGAGACCTATTTACAAAAAAACTGCTTCATATGGTCATTTTGGAAGAAATGAGCCTGAATTTCTATGGGAAAAAACAGACAAAGTTGAATCTCTAAGAAAATCTGCTGGACTTTAATAATTCCACAACTGATTGAAATGAAAATTTAGTAATTTTTCTTAATTTATTATGATTTCCTTTAAAATTTCCAATTAAGATATTGAGATCATCAACTCCAAAATTTGATTTTGGATTAGTGATTGCAGTGTGATATGCATTCTCTAAATTGATTTTTTTGATTTTTGTTTTAGTTCCTTTTGAAAAAAGTTTAACATATTGTTCAAAAGTAATCAAATCAGGACCTACAAGATCAATAATTTTATTTTTAAAATTTGTTTGAATAACTGATAGAAAAAATACTTTTACCACATCATTAATGTGAATTGGTTGAATTGAATAAGATCCAGATCCTGGAATTTCAATTGTTCCTTTTTTGATTTGTTTTTTCAGATATTTTGTCAATAAATCATCTTTTCCCACAATGTATGAAGGCCTAAAAACAGTATAATTAATTCCAGAATTCATAACTAATTGCTCTGCGTTATATTTTGAAATAAAATATCCAAGGGATGTATTATCTGAAACACCAAGTCCACTTGCATAAACAAACTTTTTGATTTTTGCTTTTTTACTTAAATTTACAATATGTTTTGTAAATTCAATATTTATCATATTATAATCAGTTTGAATAGATTGTTTTCCAATCCCAACTAGATGAATTAATGCATCAGAATTTTGGATAATAGGAATAATAGATTTCTCATCATAATTTCTTGAAATAATTTTAACTTCATTTTTAAATGATTTAAAGTCATTTCGAGATATTGAAATTAATTTAATATTCTTTCCAGACAAGTATCTTCTCAAGTTTTTTGCGACAAATCCACTTGCACCAGTAATAACTATCTGAATATCATTTTCCATAAGAATTCCAAGTTATTTTTTTATTTTAAATCTATTTAGAATATTTTAAGCATAAGCAAACAAGAATTAATACAGTAAACTGAATACAGCAAATGTGGAAGAAAAAATAAAATTAAAAACAGGTTTTACTACTGGAAGTTCAGCAACTGCTGCAGCCAAAGCTGCATTATTATCAATAATTAATCAAAAAAAATAGAAAAAATAGAAATTAAATTACCAAAAGGGACATTTCTTGAAATCCCAATTCAATCTTGTGAATTTGAATCCAAAAAAGCAAAATGTTCTGTGATTAAAGATGGTGGAGATGATCCAGATGTTACTCATGGTGCAGAAATAATTGTTGAACTAACATTTACAGAAAAAATAAATGAAATAGATATTGATGGTGGAGTAGGAGTAGGAGTAGTTACCAAACCCGGTTTAAGTTTAGAAATTGACAAAGCTGCAATTAATCCAGTTCCCAAAAAAATGATTGTTGAAAATTTAAGAGAAATAGGAGAAAAAATTCTTGTAGAAAAAGGAATCAGAGTTGTAATTTCAGTTCCCAAAGGAAAAGAATTAGGACCTAAAACAGATAATCCAAGGCTAGGAATTCAAAATGGAATTTCAATTTTAGGAACAAGTGGAATTGTAATTCCATTTTCTACAGCAGCATATGCTGCATCAATAAGACAAAGTTTGGATGTTTCAATTGCAATGGGAAATAACATAGTAGTTTTAACAACTGGAGGACGAAGTGAAGATTTTGCAAAGAAAATTGTCGATTTACCAGAACATTGTTTTGTACAGATGGGGGATTTTTCAGGATATGCGATTCAACAATGTAGTAAAAAAAGTATCAAAAAAGCATATGTTGTAGGTTTTATTGGAAAACTTGCAAAAATGGCTGCAGGTGTGAAACAAACTCATGTAAAAGGATCAAAAGTGGATATGAGTTTTTTGTCAGAATTAGCAAGAAAATCAAATGCTGAAGAAAAAGTAATTGATAGTATTAAAAAAGCAAATACAGCAAGACATGTTTCTGAAATAATTCAAGAAAATAATGTCAAGGGATTTTTTGAATTAATCTGTAACAATACGTATGAACACATGAGAAAACATAGTGAAGAAAAAGTTTCAATTGATGTCATATTATTTGATTTTGAGGGAAAAATTCTGGCTAGAAAAGCAGAAGAGTAAGGTATTTTATTAAATTTGGAAAGTTTTGAGTATGGAAAAAATTTCGGTGCTTGCAATTACTAAAAATGGAGTAAATATAGGCAAGAATTTGAAAGAACTATTTCCTAGTTGGAATATTTTTGCACCAGAAAAATTTTCAAATGGAAACAATACAATTACATGGTATTCTGAGCCTACATCAGAAAAAATTGTTGAACTTTTTAAAAATAATGATGGTCTAGTATGTTTATTTTCTTTAGGTGCGGTAATTAGATTAATTGCAAAACATTTGAAAGATAAAAAAACAGATCCAGCAGTAATTGTAATTGATGATAAAACAAATTTAGTGATTAGTGTATTATCTGGACATATTGGAGGTGAAACTGAATTAACTCAAGAAATTGCAGAAAAAATAGGTGCTTTACCAGTAATAACTACAGCAGCTGATGTCAATAAAACTATAGCAGTGGATTTGGTAGGAAGGGAGTTTAATTGGAAAATAGATGATGATTCAACTGTAACTAAAATTAGTGCGCATATGGTAAACAAAGAGTCTATTGGTATTTTTCAAGAAGTTGGTAATAAAAAATGGTTTAAAGAATTACCAAAAAATGTTACAGTTTATGATAGTTTAGAAGATTTAAAAAAATCAAAATCTAAAGCACATCTAATAATTTCTGATAAAATAATCAATGATGATTTAGCTAAAGAATCTGTGATATATCGTCCACCAAGTTTAGTTATTGGTATCGGATTACATTGGGATACTTCAAAAGAAACAATCAAAGAAGGGATTGAACATTGTCTGAAAAAATTCAAACTTAGTTCAAAATCTATTGCAAAATTAGTGTCAATAAAAAAAACCAGAAGATGTTCAAGGATTGATAAATATTGGAAAAGAAATGGGAATACCTGTGGAATATGTCAATAGAGAAGATTTAGCAGAAATTACTGCTCCCAATCCTTCAGATACTGTAAAAGCATTTGAGGGAACTGCAAGTGTATCAGAAGCTGCAGCAATTAAGATTTCTGGAGGAGAATTAATTGTAGAAAAGCAAAAATTCCCACCAAATTTGACCATAGCTATAGCGAGGATTATAGATTGAAACGTGGATTATTAATAATTGATAGAGGAAGTAGAGAAAAAGAGGCATCTAAAGAATTAGAGGTTATTTGTGAGAGGATTAAGGCAAAAACAGACTATGTATTTACAGATTTTTGTTTTTTAGAGGTAATACCACCATATATTGAAGATGGAATTACTAAATGTCTCAAAGAAGATATTGATTCGTTAACCATAGTTCCTTACTTTTTGTATCCAGGTAAAAAAGTAAAAAATGCAGTAACAGATGTTATGAAATTTCAGAAAAATACTGATGTAAAATTTGTTGTGACTAAACCAATGAGTATGCATAAAACATTGGCAAATGTAGTTGAAAATAGAATATCTACAACACTAAAAGAAAATCAAGTAACTCTTCCTAAAGAAGATGTAGATGTAATGATTATTGGACATGGCAGTAAAGATCCTAATGCACAAATGTCATTAGATTACATTGTAAATGAAATAAAAAATTCATATAGAAATGTTAGCAGGTGTTGGTTAGAAATAGAACAGCCAGATATTTTTGAGGGGGTAAAAAAATGTGAAAAAGATAATCCTAAAGTTCTAGTGATTGTTTTTTATTTTCTACATGAAGGTGCACATGTAAAAACTGATATCAATAATGACTTGATTCCAGCACTAGAAAAATCTAATTTGAATAAAACATACATTACAAAACATTTAGGAATAGATGAAAAAATGATTGATTTGATAATAGAGAGGGCAAAAGAGGTAGAGAATGCAAACTAAAAAAGGTCAATCAATTGAAGATGCAAGCATGCAAATGATTGAAGATGAAATTGGTACTCATCAATATAATGAAAAAGAATGGCCCATAGTTAGAAGAATTATTCATTCAACAGCTGATTTTGATTTTGCAGATAAAAATAAAATAATTTTTCACAAAGATGCAATTGATAATGCAATGAATGCTTTAAGAAATGGTTGTAATATTGTAGTTGATGTTAATGGTGTAATTGGGGGATTAAATAAACAAAATCCCAAAGATTTTGGAAATAATATAATTTGTAAAATTTCAGATCCAGAAATTATGGAATTGGCAAAAAAAGAAGGAAAAACTCGTTCACAAGTGTCTATGAGAGCAGCAATTTCAGATATTGATGGAGGAATAGTAGCTATTGGGAATGCACCAACTGCATTGATGGAGCTTATTCAAATGGTAAAAGAAGGAATTGTGAAACCTGCATTAATAATTGGAATTCCAGTAGGATTCATCTGTGCTGCAGAGTCAAAAGAGGAATTATCAAAGTTAGAAGGTGCGCCATTTATCACTAATATTGGTAGAAAAGGAGGCAGTTCATCAGCATCAGCAATAATTAATGCAATTTTTAAATTAATTAGAACAGAATCAAGTTCTTGAATATTTTATACAATTTTTAACAAAAATTTCGGCATAATTTGAGCTGTCAAAATAGAGATGGCCGTAGGAAGCTAGTGTATTATACAAAATCATTCCATCTTGGTGTTTTTTAATTCCCTCACCAATTTCTAAATTATAAGCAAATTTAGAATCTGAGGAAACTGAATCTAATTTGGAATAATGAAATTCATGGCCTTGAAAATTATGTAATTTTTCTGAGATCGGAGTTTTTGAAATAATTTTACCTTTGGTATAATTGAGTTTCATTTTTTTTGTCATGTTAGTTTCAGCATCAAACAAACCAATCATTTTATGTTTTTTATTTTCATAAATGATAGATTTTGTCAGATACATCAATCCACCACATTCAGCATAAATTGGAAGACTATCTTCAGCTAATTTTTTGATTATTTTTTTCATAGTTTGATTTTTTTCAAGTGAATTACCTAAAACTTCAGGAAAACCACCACCAATGTAAAGTCCATCACATTTAGGAAATTTTTTATCTTTAACAGGACTAAAAAATTTTAGATGTGCACCCTCACGACGTAGTGATTCTAAATTATCTGAATAATAAAAATTAAATGAAGTATCAAGTGCAACAGCAATTGTAGTTTTTATTTTTTTATGCATAGGTTTTAATTTCTTTGGAAGATCAATAGGATTTTTTAGAATTTTAATTATTTGATGAATGTCTAAAGATTTTGAAATTATTTTTGATGTTTTTTCAATTTGGATTTTCAGTAATTTTTTATCTAATGTTGAAATTAATCCTAAATGTCTTGATTGTATATTTAGTAATGGGTTTTTTTGGATAACACCAACTATTGGAATTTTAGTTTTGTCTAATGCATCTCTACATAAAATTTCATGCTTTTTACTGCCTATTTTATTGAGAATGATTCCAGAAATGTGGGAATTTCTATGAAATTTTTGAAATCCTAGAACAGTTGCTGCAATAGAGCGGGCAGTTTTACTCGCATCTAAAACTAAGAGTACGGGAGATTTTGTTATAGAGGCTACATGATGAGTACTTGCATGATTAGAATTTCCTCCAAATCCATCATAGTAACCCATTACACCTTCAATAATAGATACATCAGATTTTGAATTAGAAATAAAACTATTCAACAGATGATTTTTACCCATTAACCATACATCCAAGTTGTATGTTTCATGTTTTGAAATACTTGAAAGATAACTAGGATCAATATAATCAGGTCCAACTTTAAATGATTGAACCGAATAACCTTGCTTTTGCAAAGCGTAAATAATAGCACATGTAATTGATGTCTTTCCAACACCACTTGTAACACCTGCTAACACAATTCTAGGAATTTTCAATTTGCATGACTAGGTTTATTTTTTATTTAAATTGATGTATTTTGAGAAATACTCAATGTTTTTAGTGAGATTATTTGAATATGATATATGGAAAATGGTTTAACCATTGTTTATACAGGAAAAGGTAAAGGAAAAACTACTGCAGCATTAGGAATTGTTTTACGAGCTGTGGGTTATGAGAAAAAAGTGTGTATGATTCAGTTTATCAAAGGATCATGGCATTATGGGGAAATGACTTCATCTAAAAAACTTGAACCTGAATTTGAAATGATTACAATTGGTAAAGGATTTGTTGGGATTATAGATGATAAAAGTACAAAAGAAGATCATAAGGAAATTGCCAAAGAAGCAATCAAAATTAGTAATGAAAAAATCCAGTCAGGAAAATATGATATTGTCATTTTAGATGAGATAAACTATGCAGTAAATCTTGATTTAATTTCAGTTAAAGATGTTTTAAATTTAATAAAATCAAAACCGCAAAAAGTAGATCTAGTACTTACAGGAAATTATGCTAAAGAAGAGATTATAGAAATAGCTGATCTAGTTACAGAAATGAGGGAGATAAAACATCCATTTCAACATGGAATTAAAGCCAAAAAAGGGATTGATTTCTAACCAGTAACATTAATTTACGCATAAGGAAGTTTTAGAAGAAATGTCTACTGAAATTCAAGAAATGCCTGAACAAGGAGAAATTGTCATTGCTACTATTACTAAAGTCATGGATCATGGAGCTTATGTGACATTAGACGAATATGATAATATTTCAGGATTTTTACATATTTCAGAAATTGCACCAGGTTGGATTAGATCAATAAGTCGATTTGTTAGAGATGGGGAGAAAAAAGTTCTACTTGTAAAGAAAATAAATACAAAACGAGGAGATATTGATTTATCATTAAAACAAATATCAAAAGATCAGAAAAAACAAAAAC
>PVMK01183471.1_pt1 | contig 13122 bp, 13 predicted proteins | sample 1853481 | NCBI WGS metagenome assembly PVMK01 (sample SAMN08533507, study PRJNA380276) | Marine sediment metagenome, whole genome shotgun sequencing project.
TCAGATTTTTTTATTTTCTTGACTTTTAACCGATCTATATATATAGGTATGTAGATTTATAGGAATTTGAAAAATCAAAGCCAAAGATCCACATTACAAAACCCATAGTCTTTACCAGGATATTTTGCGGGGCTGGGCCTCATTTTCAACAATGGACTGAGCTTTTCTTTTCTGTGCGAGCCTCTTGGTCATCTAAACGTACTTCTTGGTTATGTTTATTTAAAAACTATAACCATTTTACAGACCGTTTGGCAATGAGGATTGATCATTCTTCTCTTCCGTAATTGACCTTCTCTTGAACCTTCCAGCCTAAAATTGACAATCTCGTAAAAAGTCAAAATTTTAATTTGTTCTCATAAATTATTGAAATTATTAAGTGTGAAATTTTATTTCTGTGTTTTCTGTGCCTTTTTGCGGCCATATCAAGATTAACCAGCGTGCTGACAAAAAAGGAGATAGGAACGATGAAAGAGGCAAAGATCTTTCTCCTCGATCTAAATCCTTCAACCAATGTTGGATGTACGTTGCGAGAAATTATTGAATCGTGCCCGAAATTAAATGCCTATGTTCAACACGAGCCTTCAGGAAACAGCAAATCCGTCCTTTGCGATAGGAAGCTGACAGATACGATCGCACGCTGCCAACTCGATCTAATTATTATTATTTTATCCTCCTGTAATTTGAAACAAGCCGGAGAATTGATTCAACTCGTGAGGAAAAAGTTTTCAGTGCTGCCGATTTTATTCGTCGCTGAAAAATGCAAGCCGGATGAAATGTTTTCCTTGATTAAACTCGGTGCTGTGGACTTTATAACCCCTCCTCTACAGAAAATTGACATCCTCCCGCGGCTCTGGCGCCTGCTGGAACATAAGTGCGAACAAAATACCTTGACATACAGGTTAAAGGAAAAGCTTGGCTTGAAGCAATTTATCGGGGAGAGTCTGGCCTTTCTTGACGAAATTAAAAAAATACCCACGGTGGCCAAATGTGATGCGAGCGTTATGATTTCCGGAGAAACAGGTACGGGAAAGGATTTGTGTGCCCGGGCGATCCATTATCTCAGCCCACGGGCGGGCAAGCCTTTCATTCCCTTCAACTGTGGCGCCATACCAACGGAATTGATGGAAAATGAATTGTTCGGCCATGTTCAGGGTGCATTCACCGGCGCCTCCACTTTGCAACCAGGATTGATCTGCGAGGCAGGCAGCGGCACTATATTCTTGGATGATGTTGACTGTCTTCCGCTTACCTCGCAGGCAAAACTCTTGCGCTTTCTCCAGGAAAAAGAGTATCGCCAGTTGGGCTCTGCGAAAATGTTGCATGCGGATGTGAGGGTCATCGCAGCGACGAATACCGACCTGGAGGCGGCTGTCGAGGAAGGGACGCTGCGCCACGACCTTTACTACCGGTTGAATGTCATTCCCATCAAGCTGCCGGCCCTTCGTGACCGGAGGGAGGACATCCCGCTTATTGCGCGCCATTTTTTATATAAATATGTAACTGAGTTTGACAAGCAATTATCCGGCTTTGCCTCCGAAGCCCTGCAGACACGCATGTTTTATGACTGGCCGGGTAACGTGCTGGAACTTGAGCATGTGGTCGAGAGAGCTGTATTATTCTCCGAACAAACCGCAATCAGAGAAATTGACATCATTTTACCACGACAGAAAGCCCCAGCGTGCCAAGCATCGTTCAAGGAAGCTAAGGCTAACCAACGAATTTGAGAGAAACTACATTGAGAAACTCTTGAATGCTTATCAAGGTAACATTACCAAAGCAGCCCAAGGCGCACAAAAAAATCGTCGGGCATTTTGGCAACTTATCCGCAAGCACCAAATCGAAGTGCAAACCTTCAAACCTGGATAATTGCCTGCTGTACTATGACAAATTTGTCCTACCTTTAATGATAGAAAAGTTCATAGGTTCAGCGTTCACAGTTCAGGGTTATGTTTTGGGGTGGCCTTGTTCTTTAATTTAAGCCACCGTTCCTATGGCCTAATGGAATTTGGAATATTGGTCCGGTAACCCAACACGCCATTCCCCGTAAATGACATCGGGATATCCAGAAAAGACCCCTCTAACTGGATCTATCAACAAGACTATACCCGGATAATAAAGACCTACCCAAGGCCGTTCACGTCACTAAAAATAAGCCTAGGAAAGTCTTAAGAATAAATTCAACAGAGAACTAAAGTATCTGATATTTCAGCATATTTTAATAATTCCAAAATTTTTTGGATAGATCTTTAGATTTGTGGCATGACAGTTGCCGAGCTGGCTTTTGAGAGGAAGGCAAAATGTGAAAGAAGATCTGCTCATAAATGATGAATCAAAAATTGGGAATGAAATATTGGCATATCTCGTAGATCATCCGAATGCACGAGACACACTGGAAGGGATTGTGGAGTGGTGGCTATTAGAGCGGCAGATTAAGTTTCAAACAGCCAGGGTCAAAGAAGCACTCTCCGATCTTGTCGATAGGGGTTTGATTCTTGAGCATAAAGGATTGGACTCGCAGATTCACTATCGAATTAATCTAAGCAGGTATGAAGAAATCCAGGAGCTTTTCAAGCGTAAAGTTGGGTGATTTTCATATGCAAAATTGCCTTCGACAAGAAGGTTTTGCTCGCCATCACCCATAAAAACCGGAGGATTGATGTGAAGGTTACCCTTTCCCTGACCCATGATTGCAATCTTGCCTGCCATTACTGCTATGCAGGGAAAAAGCGCCACAAAAAATATGACGTCTGACACGGCGTTCAAGATCGTGGATTTTGCGCTGGCACAATCAAACAACGGCCATCCCGTGCAGATCAATTTTTTCGGCGGAGAACCGCTCCTGTGCCTCGATCTGATGCGTGAAGTGGCCGATTACACATTGCAATGTGCCGTTCAAAAACAGCTCGACGTATCGCTTGGGGTCACCACTAATGGCACGTTGCTGGATGACGATGCCATGGCGTTTCTTATAGACTATGGAGTGGATCTTTGCATCAGCCTCGACGGGCCGGCAAACATCCATGACCATCAGCGTGTTTACCCAGATGGAAGCGGTACCTTTAAAGATGTTATGGGTAACCTCAACAAGGCACTAGTGCATCTGCCTTCGTTGCAGGTGAATACCGTTTTTGGTCCATCGACTCTGTCGTCTTTACCCGATGTGATGGACTTTATCATTGACATGGATGTACCCGCGATTCACTTGAATCCTGATATTATGACCCAGTGGAACGCCGCCGCCTGTCAAGAGCTTGGGCCGGTGATGGAGCAGGTAGCGGACCGTTACATTGCTTGCTACCAAAGGGGCCGTGAGCTTGCAGTCAACCTCATTGATGGTAAGGCGATCCTTTTTTTAAAAGGCGGTTACGAATCTGAAGACCGCTGTGGTATGGGAGAGACTGAATTCGGCTTTGCTCCCAGCGGCAATATATACGCCTGCGAGCGATTCATCGGTCAAGACGATGACCCTCGTTTTAGGCTGGGCAACATCCATACAGGAGTTGACCTGACACGACGTTGCCAGATCGTCTCAATGCGTGGTAACCGGAACCCGGAATGCGTGAACTGCAATTTGGAGCCTTATTGCATGAATTGGTGCGGGTGTACCAATTTTCACATGTCCGGCCTAAGCAACCAGGCCGGTCCGGCGTTATGCGCCGAGGAGCGTGCGGTCATTGGGGCCGCGCGGCGCGTTTTCATTACACTGGCCGAAGAGGATCTATTCTTGGATCATCTATTGCGCTACCTGCCAAAGGAGCGTTGTGCTACGGCAAACGAAAATAAGGAGGTTACGAGCCATGACTGAAAGTTTTAGATGGAAAGGCGAGATTACTTTCAAAGGAACAACTATGGAGTTCGCCAAGTTTGCGGAAGCACTGAACGACCGCATCGAAGTTGAAGTGAAGGTGCCAACCTGGTGGCCCCCCAGGCCCTTTCCAGGTTACCCACCCTGGCCCTGGTGGCGGCGCATCCCGAAAGAAACCCTCAACAAGATAATAAAAGGAAGCCCGAAACTTCAGGTGACATGGATCAAGGATATCGCTGGTGGGATCCGGGACCCACACTTGCATTTAGCAGATGAAATCGTCCTATTGGATCGAGAACGGTTCAAATTAATGGTGAGCGAAGTTGCCTCGATGCTGGCTACTGAGCGAGTGGATCACATGGACGACTTTGTTTCTGTGATGGCACCAATTCAAGAACTTGATGCGACGCCGATCGAAATTCCATAAGGCAATCTACCCATTACCTTACGACCCGCAATCGCCCACGATCTGTACATCAGGCAGGCCGTTATGCGTCAGGCTTAACCACCATGATGAATAAGTCGGCCTTGGGACAGTGAGGCAAATCGGGGAAATATGAACAGAAAGGAGGTATTATGACTGAACGATTTACATGGAAAGGGGAGATTTCATTCAATGGTAACGTGGATGAATTCAACAAGTTTGCCGAACTTTTAGATCGACAACCGGTGTCCGTGGGCATCGCCGAGTGGGCAAAGATTGAGGGGTCCCATTTGGCCGGCTGCAACCGAGTTCCAGTCGATAAACTATTAGGAGGTGCCAGACTGGATAAGATCATTGCGAACCAGCCACACATTAAGCTGCGGTTTATTAAGGACATCCGTGGCGGCATCCGGTCACCGCACATGCATTTGGCGGATGAGGTCGTGTTGTTAGACCGTAACCGATTTAAAACCCTGGTAGGAGAGGTAGCGTCTGTACTGGCTGAAACCCGCGTGGATCGTTTAGACGATTATATCCATGTGATGGGGACTGTGAACATGTTAGCGGATGATCCCGTCCCGATTTAATTCGGATCCAATCGTACCAGGGAGACCGCGCAGCCATTGACCGACAGCCGTCCAAACCTGCAGCTAATCTATCTAAAATGACATAAACGCTTTTAAAAAAATATGGGGATCTGTTATTTAATTGGCTAGGTATCTATTGGGGTCGGGCCACGGTTAATAAATGAAATTATGGAGATAAAGGTCGATTTTAAGGCCAATTTTGGTCTTAAACAGTCTATTTTGATAACGAAAAGGGGCTTTTAAGAAAAAGCTCCATGACATACTTTTTGTTAAACGGCCAATTTAATACCCCAAATGGTGCGTTTAAGCTCTAAAAATGGTCTTTTGTTAAGCTCTTTTGATATTATTTCATAATGTTACCATGGCCCGACCCCATGTGGCCATAAATAAAATTATCCGATTGGTGGAAAAGTAATAATATGAAAGATAAGTCGCAACAAAAAGCAGTGCCTCAGAAGGTCACCTCTGTACCCTCGGATGCGATACATTGCATAAGTGGGCTGATTTTTCAGGTGCTGAGGCCGGGCACGAGCGACGAAAGACCTGGACCGGATGATGTGGTTCAAGTGCTGTACCAGGCACGGACCGATACGGGGCATCTATTAGATTGTCCGGACGAAAACGGCACCCCACGGACTTTCCCTGTCAGAGAGGCTATCCCTGGTCTGGCGGAAGCCTTCCAGTTAATGACGGTGGGGCAAAAAATGCGTGTTTGGATACCGGCACACCTTGCGTCTGACAAATCGCGGGAAGCGAAAGAAAGAACTTTGACGTTCGACTTAGAAATGGTTAGTTTTACTCGTGTAAAGGAACCTCCCTCCTTTCCGCGCGAACTCACGTCACCGCGGAAGGAGGAATAACGCTTGGCAAGTCCACTGAGGACAGGGGTCGGACCACAGTGAACGCCTGACAATTAAGGATGTATGCTAATAAAAGTTAGTTGTCAAATCTTGATTTGTGATTAATCGAAAAGGAACAGTCACAAATCAAGATTTAACAACATTTTCTTTTGTTTCACGGGAAGATAACATCATTTTATCAGGGGTGTAAAAATGTCCCCAAGGTTTTTCTTTGAACATCAGATATGCATGTGATCTTTCTTGCCTTCAGTGGTCGCGCCAGGAGGTTGGCTAATGTCTCTCTTTACTAAAGAATAATTTGTAATGTCTTTCTCTTGAAGAGTCCGCAGCTAAAAACAATGATTGAAAAGGAGGGTATTAAAATGGCAAAAAAAAGATTTGGTATGGGGTGGCAGAGGGACCTTCCGGATATCAGGGATTTTACACCTGAAACTGGCCCAATGGGAGAAATTTTTCATAAATCGAAAGCGTTGAAACCACCAAAGGCAGGGATCAAAAAAAGTGTCGATCTGTCAAAATGGTGTTCGCCGATCGAGGATCAAGGTGAGATAGGATCCTGCACGGCCAACGCAGGGGTGGGCCTTTTAGAATATTACGAGAAGCGGGCCTTCGGGCACCACCTTGATGCCTCACGTCTCTTTCTTTATAAGGTGACCCGCAAGTTGCTCCACTGGACCGGTGATACGGGAGCATGGCTGCGCACGACCATGAAGGCGATGGTCCTATTCGGGATACCACCGGAAGAGTACTATCAGTATGATATTTCCAAATACGATGATGAACCGATTGCTTTTTTGTATTCCTACGCACAGAATTATCAAAGCATCAAGTATTACCGATTAGACAGGGCGACGGTTTCGTCGACCCAATTGCTCAATCGCTTGAAGAATTTCTTGGCTGCCGGGTATCCCGCCATGTTTGGGTTTACGGTCTACAATTTCGGCAATGACAAGGGCGAATTCGAGTACCCGGGTCCGTATGACTCTGCCCAGGGGGGCCATGCAGTTGTGGCCATCGGATATGACGACAATCGGAAGATCGGGAAGCACAAAGGCGCCGTCAAAATTCGTAATTCCTGGGGTACAGACTGGGGCGAGGGTGGCTATGGCTGGCTCCCCTATTCATATATCGAGGAAGGCCTCGCTGAGGATTTCTGGAGCCTCTTTAAAAGCGAGTACCTCGAGACCGGTCAATTTGAATAAGATCATAATTCAGGTTACGGGCGGGGCTATGTGTATGTTGCCGGGCAAGCCAGCCTCTGGCCGCCAAGTGACAGTGGAAAGCCTCAAATGGTGTTAACCGACAAAAATCAACTTTCAGATCTACCGTCCGGGTGATCATAGCGGTAGCGTAGTCGTTATAACTTTATCGCTAACACCCTTTACTTATGCCGGGTTAAAGTCTGCACTTTACGTTCGAGAGGAATGCTATCTACATGCGAATAAATCCTTCACAATAAGAAAGGAGATTATGCCATGGTGTATCCATTTAAGAATCTGGTTTTTGAAGGTGGCGGGGTGAAAGGCATCGCATACGTCGGGGCGATGGAGACGCTGAGAGAAAAAGGCATTTTGTCCAATATCACACGGGTCGGCGGCACTTCGGCCGGGGCTATCAATGCGGTTCTGGTGGGGCTGAACTACAGCCCGGAAAAGACATTGAAAATTCTCAGTCGGATGAATTTTAAAAAGTTTATGGACGGTAGTTTCGGCGTATTGCGGGATATCAATCGGCTGACGACCGAGTATGGGTGGTATAAAGGTGATTACTTCCGAAAATGGATTGGGAATCTGATAGCCAAAAAGACCGGTAAACCGGACACAACCTTTGCCCAGGCGATGGATCAGAAAGATGCAAAAGGCTTTCGGGACATGTATTTCATGGGAACCAATTTATCCACTCATTTTGCGGAGGTCTTCTCCCACGAGCACACCCCGCGCGTCTGTATCGCTGATGCGGTGCGCATTTCTATGTCGATCCCACTTTTTTTTGCCGCCCGACGCAGTCCGCGAGGTGACATTTATGTGGATGGCGGGGTGCTGGATAATTATCCGGTAAAACTGTTTGATCGGCTTCGCTATCTTTCTGACACGGATCTGAATAATCATAGCGAAGAAACGCCATATTATAAAAAACACAATCAGAAGCTCAAAAGAAAGGATCTTAAAATCAGTCCTTACACCTATAATAAGGAAACCCTTTAATAAGGAAACCCTTGGATTTCGACTGGATTCCGAACGCGAGATCGCGATGTTCCGTGACCAGGCCGAACCGGTTGCGAACAAAATAGATGACTTCTTTGATTACACAAATAACCTCCTGAAAACCATTCTCGACGCTCAGATGAATCAACATTTGCACTCTGATGATTGGCAACGCACCATTTACATTGATACGCTCGGTGTTAAAGCCACGGATTTCAAGATCAAGGATGCGAAGAAGGAAGCGCTCGTGAAATCCGGTCGGAAAGGCGCACAGGACTATTTCAAATGGTATGACAACCCGAAGAGCTCCCCGGCCAATCGTATTTGAAAAATGTAAAGATATAAGCGCTCTTTCCATGTGTGATCATTAGAGGACCTGAGAATGGCTTGCGAAACAACTAAGATCTATACCGCGAAACCCAACAAATCAAATTAGCTGGGTTTTCGTTCAACCACTAATCAGAAAAAAGCTTGACAATTTTTACTGCAGTGTAATATGAGTGAACATAGGGGCTTCGCCCCAATTGGAATGTTGGAATGCTGGAATAGTGGAATAATGGGTTCTGGGATAATGCAATGTTGGAATAATGGTCCCGCCACCGGCGGGATTGATGATAAAATAAAAATGGTTAATATCCTTTTGAAAACCAATATTCCATCGTTCTCTCCGAGGCGAAGGCGCTACCCTACGAGCCGGAGGCCACCATTCGATTATTCCATTTCCGGAGCAAATTCGGAAGCCCCAAAAAACCTCTATATTCTCATCAGGTTGTAGAAATTCCGAGACGTTAGTAACGTATCGGGAGTTGTACAACTTGCTGGAACTGTTATTCTTTTCGCAGCTGTCATGTTTTGTAGGCCACATGGAATGATTCCAACATTCCAATCGCACGACCTTGAGACTCTCGACAGGTTGGGGCGAAGCCCCTAACTTGTATTTTTTACCGAAATTGATTTGTTTAATCTTTACCCTGTATAATTGCTAATTTATGGAAGGGGGGATCATGACAAATTGTTTTCAGAAAAGGCCGTTAATAAGCTTCCGAGGGGGATTGAATATCTTTTTTGGAAGCTTTTGTTTTCTGTGCTTTTGAAGGCTTTAACGCTGGCTATGCGAAAACCGAAAGCTACAGTTCCAGATAGTTCTCTTTTCTCTTGATTGTACGCGCTGCTATTTTAAATAAAAACAGTCAATCCTGCAACTTTTGGTCCACCAGCGTTCGACAGATTCGTTGCTTTTCTTTTTCTAAATCTTATGACCGATGAATTAGGAGGTATCCAAACTAACGAAGCGCTGACCCAGGCAATCGCGGGCCAGGCCGAGCAAGCCATGGCAGCTTATCAGGTTCAAGCTGAGTTACTGAAGGCCACCGCCCAAAAAGACGAATCGGAAAGAACCGCCATCAATACTGATATTGAAGATTTGAAGGGGAGCGTGAGAGAGTTGAGGAAAGCGGTTGATGAAGCAGAAAAGTTAGGTCTGCCAATTGGCTGGTCAGATGACAGATTCTTCAATGCGAAAGATATATAAAAAATGGGTTGGATCGTTTGGATTATGACAACCATCTTTACCGGTTTTCTAATCGGCTTAGGGGGGCCTTTCTGGTTTGATATGGTTAAGCGGCTTTCAGTGGTTTCCCAGGTGACAGGTGCACTGATGCGACCACCACCGGAAAAAGGCGAGGGCGACGGTGGGACTAAATCCTCCAAAAGTGCTAAGGCCGTGCTTCCGGAAGATGCCAAAACTGCATTTAAAAAAGTTGTACGTGCACAGCGCATCATTGACGGTGTCGGTGATGTAGGTTCCGACTTGCTGGGGCCCAGGGCCTTGCGATTATAACTTATTAGACAGGAGAGACCATGAATCCAACACTACTGATTTTTGGAATTCAAGCGACCTTGAGGGCCGCGCAAGCAGGTGCTGACCTATATGGAGAGCACGCACGTGACCGCAAGGTTTTCTTGCCGAACCTTGAACTGCCTAACGGATCGCGACCTGAGCAGTTGCTTCAGTTCCTCAAAGAAAATCCACAGATCGCAAGTACCAAACACGAGCTATCCGATATTTGGGACGTTGAGCACAAAGAGCTCAGAAGCACCAAGCCGGAGCTTGTTGATGCCGCTTACACAATCATGCTGCAGCACAAAGCGAAGCTTCAGTTGATCAACGACGGCAGAAATGAGAACGACGCGAATCGTCAGGCCAAGATGCTTGCAGCCGGTCGTATGGTCGAGCAATGGCGCGAAGAGCGCAAGCCACCAAGTGCGATTATCCGCATGGCGTTAACACTGACGGACATCGGCCTTGAGTTTGTCGCATCAGATCCGTCGCTTTTAGGGATCGGCAGCCGAGGCGAAAAGCTGATTGTTGCCTTTGCCCAAAACATGTCAGCCCTGATTCCGGATGATACGGCTGCTTTTGGATCAAAGGCGAACTTTGCTGACCGGGTGCTGGGTATTTTTCTACGGTCCGGACTCGGAACTCTCGCAAGCAATGCCTCGACCGTGTTCAAAGATGAAGATATCGCCAAACTTTTAGAGGGCGTTACCAAACCCATCGTCGAAGCGCTGCCGGAATCCATTGCTGAACAGTTCCACTATCGCGATCTTGTTGATGCTCTTGCAGGACCATCAGCCGAAGCGGCCTTCAAGTTGTTAGCAGAGAACACCGAAACCTATTTGGGTAAAGATTTCGCTGATGACAAGGCGATTGGCGCGGTGACAACGGCGCTTTTCCAAGAAATCAAAACCACAACACAGGACGGAAGTATCGTCGATCTTTTCAGCGAGCAAGGATTGATTCGCCTCTATCAGGCAAGCCTCGGCGTCGCTGTGGAACGACCGGGATTATTCATCGGGGACGATAGTTCAGCGAAGACCAAATTATTCAGGGAACTGTTGAGTGGTAGCGCCTCTACTTTGCGTGAGCACCCGCGTTTCAGGGGACCCGTTGGCGCATCACTTGCTGCCATGGTCGTGGAAGTGGTGGGGCAAAACGCGTCCGGACTCATGAAACTCAATTCCGAAGAGCCGTGGGAAAAAATCGTTGTAGCAGTGCTGGGGCAGGTAACAACTGGGTTGGCTGACACCTTTAATAACAAGGATCCCGACGGTTCGTTGAAAGGTGCCCTTAAATCCTTTAGCGATAGACAGTTGATAGAGCTTGGACGGGTGATACTGGCGCAGGTTGCCCAGACTCCCGGCATGTTTGGCATCCAGCGAACCGAGGTGCAGTCAATCGTTGCCGGTATGGCGGAGGCGATGGCGGCGGATGACAATCTGCTTCTGTCAGTCGATGAATGGATTAAAATTGCTGCCGTTGCCGCCCAGAAAGCGGCATCGAATCCAGGCCGGCTGTTCGGATTGTCTAATGACGATCAGGACGGTGCATTGGCGCTGATGGTCATCAAGTCGGTATTGGGAACGGCAGGAAAAACCTGGACCCCAGCCGGCCGATCAGATCGTCCGCTGCTCTTTGGAGAGACGCTCGAAAAGACATTAGAGGCGGTAATCGAGGCCTTGGCCGGCGACGTCACCGCAATTTCAAATCAGCCGGATCTCGTTGACCGATTTCTAAAGAATCTATTGACCACCGCAACCGCAAACCCGCAAAAATTTGGTAGTGAGGGACTGTTAAAAGTGTTCCGGGCATTCATTGGAAACGTTTTGGCAAGCGGCACTTTGCCCACCGATCAGGAAATTGACCAAGCCCTATCTGCTTAGGAGGCATGATTATGCAAAAGTTCACGAACCTGTTCATCAACGTCTTTTTTTTCCTTTTGTTGGTGAGTTGCGCTACTGTGGAGGATGTGCAACGCGCTACAGATCTTATCCGAACTGACAACGAGTTGACCCGACTTCTGGATGAAGTACGCCCCGGTGATCAGACGGGTGTGGCAACAGATCTAATCGGTTTAGCTACCCACGCCAAAAGTGAAGCCGACTCTCTGAAAGGTGAGCGAGGTAGAGTCCTGGACGCCATTGCCTACTATCGCATTGCGGCAACTGCTTACTGGCGGAGCGGGAGATCCGAAGTCGTCAACGACCTGTTCGAAGTTACTAATAGCGGCACAAATCTCTGCGCAGAGCTAGGTAAAAATGCTCCGGATCGCGACTGTCTGTTTCTGCAACTCGTGATCCCCTTCGCCGGCCTGGAGTCTAATGCGAAAAAGGCAGATCTATCCGGTTTGTTAAAAAGCGTGGATTTCAACGATGGAAACGCCGAGCCCGGCGAGATCGATACAATGGGAGAAATTCGCAAATTGTTGATACAAACCAAGCCGCTGGTCCAAAAAATTATGGTCGTCGGAGTCGATGATCGCTTGCTGTCTCACCCAGGTATGCGGGAATACTACTGCGACAGCGCCAAAAAGGCTTCTGATTATTTTGATTCCACGGCCGGAATATTTGTAACCAAGGTAAAGGAGTTCCACACCAATTTTCCCGATAATACGCCTCCCCTGGGTATTACGCTAAACGAAGCCCGCGGACTTCGAAAACTGGAAAGGGAACTCCCTTCGTTCTGCCACTAAAAGAAGGAAAAAAGGCAACCGATGCCTACTTTAATTGGTATGACGAATACGATCCAAATAGTCCCCCAATGAACCATCCAAATTGCAACGATTGATAAAGCAGGGAGAATAATTGTGAAAAAAGTTTGGATCGGACTTGGAATCATTATTGCTGCTTTAGGGCTGGCGACCGGATGTATCAGTAACACCGAATGAAAGGAGGAAAGCCATGGCGATAAAAAAAAGTGATTTGATCCATCTTGGTGTAAGAGGCTCCGATGCGGACAAATACCTGTCCGATCTCAGCCAAGTGATGGAAGAATTTCAGATTAGTACCGAGCTGAGAACCGCCCATTTTCTTGCCCAGGTGCTGCATGAATCTGTCCATATGAAGACTGTCCAAGAGAACTTGCATTATAGCGAACAGGCCTTGTTACGGGTGTTTCGCAAATATTTCACCCCCGCGCAGGCCAAAGCGTATGCCAAAAAGCCCAAAAAGATTGCCAGCAGGGTTTACGGAGGCAGGATGGACAACGGCGAAGAGTCAACCGGCGATGGTTGGCGTTACCGTGGGCGCGGGTTGATTCAGCTGACTGGAAAATCTAATTATCGTAAGTTTTCCGAGTGGATCGGCGACGATGTAGTGGCGGAACCCGATCTTGTTGCTAAAACATACGCGGTGCACTCGGCCGTCTATTTTTGGACATCGAAAAATCTGAATCTTTATGCTG
>PVMK01116108.1_pt1 | contig 13121 bp, 19 predicted proteins | sample 1853481 | NCBI WGS metagenome assembly PVMK01 (sample SAMN08533507, study PRJNA380276) | Marine sediment metagenome, whole genome shotgun sequencing project.
TTCTTAAAGTTATTATATGCGTAACCCTTTTTAATTAAATTACTTTCAAATTATAATAATATGAGTGAATTATCAAGAAAATATTATGGAATACAATGTAATATATAACAAATAAAAAGGGAACATGCACAGTTAGAGCATATTCCCTTATAATTAATTTATAAAATAAATGTTGGTTATTTGTTTCTGATTACCCGTGTCTGAGCTTTAACCTTCTTTAAAAACTCTTTTTCTGCTGATAGAGCCTCTGCTCTGGTATTATATAAACCAATCTTCACACGGTACCATATCCCTTTATCACCCAGGTCCACCCGTTCAATGTATGCGTTGAAACCCAATTTACTAAAACGATTTACATCTTTTTGTGCAAATTCGGTTTTTCTAAATGATCCGGCATGAATTGAATATGTCACTGACGGCTTTACAGGTGCGACAACCTCTTCTTTCACAGGTTTTGGCGGAGCTACTTCTTCCACTGGTTTCTCAACAGCTACTTCAACCGGTTTTTCTGCTATTTTTTCTATTGGCAATTCTACTGATTGTTCAACCGGTTTCTCAGCTAGCTTCTTCAACCGGCTCTTTCTCTTCGACTAAATCCTCTTTTACAACTGCTTCTTCAACCTGCTTATCAGCTTTTGGAGCAAATCTCTCCTTCAATTTTTCATCTTCAACAATTTTAGCAGCATCAGGTTTTATAAGACTTTCAATTTCAGGTTTAAACTTCATGTAAGCTATTCCGCAAACTACAACCAGTATTACAAGCACGGCAATTAAACCGAAACTTGAAGATTTCTTCTGCGACTGGTCCATCTCTTTAATTGGATCAAGTTCCTCCAGTGTCTTTTGAAGCACTTCTTTTGAATCAGGTTCAGCTGCATCATCAGATTCCTCCTCCTCAACTGCATCATCAAGGCAAAACTCTTTTCCTCTTCAGTAAGAGCGAATTTATCAAAATCAATTGATAGGCGGTTCCTCTTCAACCGCTTTCATTTTCTCATCCACAAGACCTAACTCTTTTTCAAGGTCATAAAAATTATCCTCCACTTGATCCGAAGAAACTCTCCATCAGTATCTCATCGTCAAGTGAAAACTCCTTTTCCAGGTCAACGGAAATATCATCGTCAAGCATAGAAGCTTTATCATCCTCCTCTGAAGCAAAAGGTATTATATCCGGTTCTGAATCAGATTCAGGTTCGTCATCTGGCAGTTTATCATCCATTTCAAGTTTAAAATCAGGTTCAGTCCCGCTTACCTCTTCAGCTTCTGAGTCCAGTGTCTCTTGAGAAAAAGGCTGATCATCTGACCCCGAAACACTTGAATCAATATCAGCAATCAGTTCCTGTAGCTTCAAATCCTCAGCTGTAGGTTCTTCTTTTTTTCCACCGGAGATTCAATTAAAGGCTCACTGCAGATTGGACAGGTTTCCTGATCCTCACCTTTTATTTCTAAAGTACATTTTGGACAATACATAGTTAACTCCTTAAAATAACTATATTATTTGCAAAAGTTTATATATTTAATTTTATACATATATTATATTTCGGCATTAAATACAAAATAATAATATTTTTATTTATTACTGATGAAAAACATTTTTAAGAAATTATTTATGCAGGTTTTTTGCAAGGGAAGAGATAAAAACAAATGGTATTTCATAAGATTAATAACTACAGCCCGGTTATGGATTCATTCTCCAAATCATAAAGAACTTCATCTTCATCATTAAATAAGAGCCGAAACTCCCGTTTTTCTTTGATCTCACCGATTACTGCTGCGTTAATGCGTTTTTTTGTAAACTCATCAATAATTTGATCTGTATTGGCCTTATCAGAGGTTAATATAAAACCATAACTTAAAAATGCTTTGAGCCAGTCCATAAAAATAAAGCTGTCCGGCTTGGGTATCACGTTTAAATTTATGATTGCACCTTTTTTTGAAGACTCCAAAAGAAGTGCGATAGTGCCAAGAAGACCACCGTTACTGACATCTTTTGCAGTTGCACACAAGCCTTTCTCAGCAATAATCGGCAAAACTTCAAGTCTTTCAAGAACCTGATCCGTAGTTTTACCGGAATTTGTATCCCAGCTAATAACAGGCCTGCACTGATAGCCCTGCCCTGCAAGATCAACAGCAAAAATAATGTCCTGCCCATCCCGGGCGTTATCACTCAATAAAAGTTTTTTTGCCTTACCCAGTATTGAGACAGAAAGCGATGCTTCCTTTGTATCAGGATGTAAATGACCGCCAACCATTGGAACCCTGAATTTTTCACAACCTTTTTTTATTCCGCGTACAAGTTCAGGATAATAACTGTCATCAGGAACACCAATAACATTGATAAGAGCGAGGGGTCTGCCGCCCATTGCGTAAATATCATTTACATTTACCATGATTGAAGCCTTACCCGCATTATATGGATTTGCCTCAATTAAGCCTGACCACATTCCATCAACCGCTAAAAGCAAATACTCACCATCAGACTTTATTACCGCGGCATCTTCACCGAAATCGGCAATGACATTACCAAAGTTTTTAACAGACTGCAGTTCATCAGTTATCAGATGAATATTTCTTTTCCGTGTTATCCCCGGATAGCTCTTTATCTCATTAATAATATCTTTTAAACTGTTTATCTTCACGCTCTATCCTGGCAAATTAAAGTTGCGCCTGCATTAACTGATGCATCTGCCCATGGTGCAAGAACATTTCACCGACGGGTTTCCATTTCAAATTTATAAAAAACGGGACATTATCAGCCTGAATTACTGCTTTGAAAACTTTTGCATTATTTGCTTTTACTATTTCAACGGCCTTTAACACCAGAAGTTTGCCAGCCTTACCGCGGTATCTTTTTTTTACAGCCAGTCTCCCGCCGACCCAGACATCTTCCTCTTCTCTGTAAATTCTTACTGTTCCGATAATCTTGTCATTAGATACAGCAGCAATATGAAGCGCCTCTTTATCGTGCTCATCCAGGTCTGTGTCAGGAAAACAGTTTTTGTTCATCCACAAAAACCTGTTTTCTTATTTCAAAACAAACCGATCGCTCTTCATCATTTTCTATTTGTCTGCAATAAATATCCAACATTTCTTTAGGTTCGATAATAAATAAGTTTAACCGCAGAAGTACGCATAAGAACGCTTTTGTTTTTAACAGCATGTTTTTCACTACAGACTGAAGTCATTGATAGATCGGTTGTTAGTTGTCTTTTGAACTTGAAATCCTAGTCCCCTCGAAACCTTGAATCCTTTTATCGATGCTATTCAAATTCAGTAATGGCTGAGCAGACCCCGCAGCGCACGCATCCAGCCTTTGAGTTCTTAGATGAAAGATTATTGCGTTTAATAATATCTGCAACTTTTTCATAAATCTCTATCATCTCATCATGAGATGGCGGTTTATAATTCTCAAGCAGAGTACCCGGGAACAGGGCGTAAAGGAAGCACATATGGATACACACCCAACTCAGCCATAAGTTCTGCGCTCTTTACTATCCCCTTTAGATCATCACCAATTCCCGGCAATTAAAAAACTACTGACCTGGTTTCTGCCAAAAACTGAAACTGCTTTTTGCCAGGCCTGAATATAAAAATCAATACCCAGTTCTGCTTTTGCCGGAGCAATCTTTTTAAGTATTTTCTCTGAACATGACTCAACATGAATGCCTATCGTATCCGCACCCGCATTTTTTAGAATTTCATATACCGTTTCATCATCTACCGGACAAACCTGAACATGAACAGGAAGTGATGACAGGTCTTTAATTGACTTTACACAATCAGCAAGGTGTTTTGTTCCGTCATGAGAATTTATCCTTTTACCCGTGGTCAATGTCACATGACAGGCCTGATCAAGTTCTTTTGCCTTTAAAGCAGCATATCCAAGGTCCTCGGGATTTTTTTCTTTTTCGGTTCTATTATCTTTAAGTGATAATCCTATCCCACAGAAAGCGCACTCACAGCCCTGATCAAAATATGAACAGCCCTGATAAACAGTTGAGGCGAAACAGTCCCTGCCATGGATAAGAGCGATTTTCTCAAGATTTACACCTTTACCTGTTTCCAGGTCATAACAACTCGGCCTTTTTGGGAAATAAGACTTCACAAAGCTCATGGCTGCCATCAGACAGGTAAAATAATTTTCCTTTCTCAACAATAGTATATGGGCGATTCATCAACAAACCAGCTGGTTGTTGGGAACACTGATATACTGGCCGTTAATAATAATCAACTGACCTTCAGACGGGTCCTGCACCGCCTTTCCTTCCGGAGAATTTCAAAGGGACTTTCACCCCAAGGCTCTGGATCTTTACTCTTAATTCTTTAAAATTCATTTTTGATTGCAATAAACCTGTGAAAGTTTTTACTGATTTTCCCTGTTCAGGAAGGTAATTATTTCAGTTCTATAACGGTTAAACTCATTATCCGTTACATTTCTGGGAAAAGGCATATCTACTTGAAGAGAAAGTAATATTTTACCCGGGTCTCTTTGACAGACCCACGATACTGTCACTTAAATATATGGCTTCATCAATATTATGAGTTACAAAAAGAATGGTTTTTTTTGACTCTGACCAAATCTCATGCAGAAACTTCTGCATCATGGACCGGGTCTGAGAATCCAGTGCGCCAAAAGGTTCGTCCATTAATATAATTGAAGGATCATTAATAAGGGTCCGTGCAATCGCAACACGCTGCTTCATACCCCCTGAAAGCTCTTTTGGGATATTTATCCTCAAACCCCATAAGCTCAAATCGTTCAATATAGCTCAGAGCCTTGATCAGTTCTTTCTTTAACAGCTTCGCCCTGTATTTCAGGCCCCAGGCATATATTTTCAAGAACCGTCATCCAGGGGAAAAGCGCATATTCCTGAAAAACAAAACCGGCATTTCTGCTGCCGTTATTTTCAATTCGAACACTTCCTTTGGTTGCATTATCAAGACCTGAAATTATCCGAAGCAGAGTGGACTTACCGCAGCCGCTGGGACCGATAACAGACACAAATTGCCCGTCTTCAACCTTAAGCGACACATCAGAAAGCGCACACACCTCACCTCCTGTATTATCAGTAAATATTTTTGTTAGATTATTAATCTCAAGCATATTTCTTCTCTACGCTACTCTCTCCATTTAAGTGCGCGATTTTCAAACAGCCTCAGCAAAAGATCCAGCACAAAACCAATTAATCCGATGGTTATCATACCGGCGAGAATCATATCCGGACGCTGAATGTCACGTGCAGTCATAATCATATAACCGACCCCGTATCCGCTTTTCACCCCGGTAAATTCCGCAGCAACCAGGGTCATCCATCCCGATTCCCATTCCAATACGGAGCCCGGTGTAAATAGAAGGGAAAAGAGCCTGGGAGCAGTACTTTACAAAAGATATCCCGTTCACCAGCCCCCAATGTCTTGGCAGCATCAATTAGAACCTTATCCACGGAAAGAACTCCTGAGATGGTACTTAGAACAATGGGGAAAAAACAACCCAGGAAAATAATAAATGCAGCCGATTTTAAACCAATACCAAACCACAGGATCGCAAGCGGTATCCATGCAAGCGGGGGGATCGGGCGGATCATTTCAATGATTGGCGTGCATATTTCTCGTAAGCGGTTTGACCGGCCAAGTATTATCCCAAGGGGAATAGCTGCAACAGAGGCAATAAAAAAACCGCATAGCACCCTCACAAGACTATAGACACAGTGATAGAAAAGGATCTTCTGATGAGGAAGACCGCTAATGATCAGCTCTTTTAAAGCGATAACGATCAGGAACGGTGAAGGGTATTTTATTTGCCGGCAATATTTCAAAAACAGACAGAAGCTGCCACACGAGAAGTGTGCATAAAGGAAAAAATATCTTATTTCTGTTCTGATAGAAGCTCATTTAACATGGTATATTAATGATTAAAAACATCCTGTATTGATCTTGGATTCTTCTGTGATCTTATATATCTTAATTCATTCAAAAAATCAACGAACTGAACTGCTTTAGCAGGGATCAATTTTCGAATCATATTTGATCATGGACACGGCTTTTTCAACAGTCTCCGCATCCATTCCGGTATATTTTATACCGATTTTAACTGCTGCTTTATGATTATTCTTAATAAACACACAAGCCCTTTTATGCACTTCTTTAATTTTTAAAAGTTTATCCGGATTGTTTATCAAAAATTGTTCACCCGCGACAAGCACACAGCAGGGATGATTCTTCCCAGATATCAGCTGAAGAAATTAATGTTCTACAGGTCCCGTCCGCCTCAGCCTGTGAGGGATACGGCTCCCAGGCAATAAAAGGCGTCTATGCTTTTCTGTTTTAACGCCTGGATCATCTCCGGCGGTTTTAAAACTATAATCTCTGATATCATTAAAAGACAATCCATATTTCATAAGGGCTTTTCTCAGCAGAAAATCCTGCATAGTGGCATGACCGGGGATGGCAATTGTCCTGCCGGTCAGGTCTGAAACTGATTCAATCTTAGAATCTGTTCTGACAACAATGGAAGTACCCTCAAGATTGGACTGCGATATAAATTTAATATCAGCAACCCTGTTTAAATAGGCAGCAGTAGCTGGCGCCTGCCCCACATAACCAAGATCAAGTTCTCCCGCAGCAAAAGCGCTCATTTCTTCAGGTCCGGCTTTAAATATCCAACCCTGTTTAAATAGGCAGCAGTGCAGGCGCCTGCCCCACATACCGATCAAGTTCTCCGCGCAAAAGCACTCATCTCCTCCGGCCCGGCTCTAAAAATACCTGCACCTCATTTTAAGCCTGCTTTTAAAAAACCTTTTTCAAGTGCAACAAACAATGGAAGATGATGAAGGTCGTTTTGGAGGTATCCAACGCGGATATTATTATCTTCAGCCGAATATTTACAGGCAGACAAATAATAAGACAGACAGACAGTAGAGGATTAAATGCTTAAAACACATGCTGCACCCTTAAATGAAAATTCCCTGCCTTTTACAGCAGGGAATTAAAATCACAATTACATTTAAATCAGGTCTATTCACTATCTGCAGCAGGTTCTGCGTCAGCTCTTTTCTTCTTCGTCATCACCCAGCGCCATACAGACCAGCTCTGTTATATCACGCATATTGATATTGGCATCTTTTGCCTGGATACCCACCTGAAGCCCCTGATAACAAAATGGACAGGCTGATACCAGCTCAGTAGCACCGGTAGCAAGCGCGTCATCAATTCGTTTCTGTGAAATCGCATTCTGCATATCCGGAAAACCGGCTTTTAGACCACCGCCGGCGCCGCAGCAGCGTGAGTTTTCTCTGTTTCTCTCCATCTCAACCAACTCAAGACCAGGAATCAGACTGATCAGTTCACGGGGAGCATCAAAAATACCGGCATGCCGGCCAAGATGACAGGGATCATGATAAGTAATTTTAAGATTAACAGGTTTCTTAAGCTCAAGTTTGCCGGATTTGATAAGATCTATAATAAATTCGAGAGTATGCTTTACCTCAAAATCAAGATTACCCACCCTCTTGTAATCCTCTTTAATCGTCTTTAAACAGCCGGCACAGGATGTTACCAGAGTTTTAATACCAAGACCATTAAACTGCTCAATATTTTCACCGCAGATCTTTTCAAAGCTCGCGCGGTCACCCATCCTGAGAAGTACACTGCCGCAGCATTTTTCTTTATTACCCAGTATCCCAAAATCAACCCCGGCATGTTCGAAAATCTTTGTTGAATTGATTCCGACTTCTTCAACATTATTGTCATAAGAAGCAGTACATCCTACATAATAAAGTACCTCAGCGCTCTTCTTACTGATGTCTTTAGGCACATCATTAATTCTTTTCTTTTTCTTGGCCATCTTGGCCCATCTGCCACGGGAGCTTCTCGGCTGTGCCCAGGGATTATCATAACTTTTAGTATTTTTAACCAAAGCTTTCTGATCATCCAGAGGGCCATGGCCTGCATCAACAATAGTTTCGCGAATACGTTCCCAGAGTTCAACCGTATCAATGGCTACCGGACACACAAAGTGGCACTGCATACAGGTACTGCACGCATACAGGTCTTTTGCAAAAGCTTCCATCTCAGCGTTAGTCACCGGTTTTTTACCGAGTGAGTTTACCAAGGATACTGTCCGCACTAAATACACCGTACTGGCGTCCGATGATGTCCTTAAACAGACCGGCCCTTCCACGGGGATTTAATGGTTCTCGATCGTCCTGATCATAGGCCGGGCACCAGTTTGAGCATTCACCGCAGCGTGTACAGGCATCGAGTTCCATCAGCTGACGGGGACTGAATTTGTCAATATTTAATTTTGGTGCCGGAGCATTTTTATCAACTTGAGGCTCCGCAGTTTCTACAGGAACCGATACTTCATTATTTTCAGGAGTCTCACTTTTTCCATTTCCTGTTTTGTTTCATTTTCCATAATAAACCTCCTTCTATGCCCGCTCTGACGCGTCGATTACGATTTCAAGTGGACTAACAAAAATATGCCACGCTTTACTGAACGGAATATACGCTAAAAATATCATAGAGATTATCGCGTGAACCCAGACCCACAGCTTATAATCAATCAGACCGAGTCCTATTCCTTCAAACATTTTTGAAAGAATATTTCCGGCAAAAGAATATGATGCGACAGACGCATATTCAGGATACATCAACCTCACGCCTTCACAGAAAAAACCGGTTAAGGCAATTACCATTAACAGTACCAAAGACATCGTATCTTTAGATAATGTCTCAAGCTGTTTTGCAGGAATAATGAACCTTCTGATTATAGCTATTGTCAGACCGAGCAAAAGCATCAGGCCGAAAACATCTCCCCACACATCGAGAATATGAGCGCCAACGCCATCCTGATAATCAAAGAACGTTTTTGATAAAAAATTATCCGGGGGCAGAAAATGGCTCATGAATGCCATCAAGGATGTTTCTGCCAAAAGTCCCATGAAACCGATAAAGATACAGAAATGCATAAGCCATCTAATAAAACTTATCTTCAGTATCTGAAGCTGCAGCAAAACATCACAGATAAATGATTTTATTATTGCGGGAAAATTAAGAGAATGGTGCAGACTGGGTTGCTTTCCTTTCATCCACAGCGTTACACAAGCAAGTATCCCGGCAATCACAATCAGGACCATGATTACAGAGAGGGTGTAGAGCAGTGCCGTTGCTTCGAAATAGAGTTTATTAGAGTACATTGTTTCCTCCATTGTTCATCTGTAATACTGTTATTTTTATATCGAAAATATATTTTTAGAAATTTTGCGGTTGCTTTCCCTTAAATTAAAAAACAGCTGAGTTGCGTTTTTGACAGAATCGTCAGGCTGCTCCTGATTGTTTTTCAGATGCCGCAAGGTTTCCTTAATGTGTTCGAGATATTCAAGCAGTTCTTTTGTCTCATCTTCATTAATATATGGGTAAGCATCTTTATTATCAAGTACCCTGGCCCGGCTCCAGATCGTCTCAAGAAAGACCCTTATCTTTTCCGGGTCATATACTTTCCTGCCTATCAACCACTTATACGAAGAACGCTCAAGTGATAATGCTATTATTCTGGAATTGCTAACTTCACTCAAAAACTTTTTATAAAGCTTTTTTATTCTGCCAGGGGTCAGTATGATCAGCCGTAGTATGTGTTATGCTCTGACTGGCTCTTGATGCGAAATTAAATATTATATCAAAGAGTATTTTATTAGCAGCCTCATAATCAGGATGCTCAAAATGAGGCCCGAAAAGAAAAAAAGTACCCTGCCCCGCATCCTTTTTTGCTGCTGCCACACTGCCTATAATTGTTTCCCGTGCAGTCTTCTCATCAATTAGAAATTCAGTCTTTTCGGTAAAATCCTGATACACAGCCAGGACCTCTATATCTTCAGAAGGCAGTAAGCCCGGACCGCCGTATAAAGGCGCATTCACTACTACATCTTCGTAACAGCCTTTAAACTTTATTTTAACCTCTTCCCGTACCGGATGAAACACATACTGACATCCATATTCTGTACAAAACTTCTCAGCTTTTCTTACGGGTACAGGCAGATTTTTTGTCAGGTTTGTTATGGGTGAATGAACAAAATTAAAATTATTTAAAGGTTTTAAAGAGGACCTTAAGGGTAGATATGCACCCGCACATGAACCGATGTATACACCTCCGTTTAGAACAAACCTTTCAATTTCTTCTGCCCCGGGCTTTCCAAGCCCCTCTGCAATAGCAAAAGTATCACCGCCCGAGATAAAGAAGACATTACAATCAGTTAGTAAGCCTTTCTCAACATCTGCTTCATCTATAAACTTAACATTATAACAGCCGAATTTCTCAAATATATCTGCAAACCAGGTCCATGAATGGGATGCGCCGTACCCCACATATATAGCGATTAAAGGCTGATTTTGTTTGTCCATCTGAACAATTATATCATAAATCAATAAAAATTAGCGTGCTAATAATATAGCTGGAAAATATAACAGATATATTTAATATACTCAATAAAATTTTAAACTTTACTAACTACAAATTTAAACAAGCAAGCATAATGATATATCATTATCAGACACTAGTCATTGAAAAAGAGTTATGTTTAAAATCTGCCGGAATATATAATTAATCAGAAACTATTTTATTGAAAAAACCATAATATATTTCATAAATTCAAAACATTATAAATCTGTGAATTTTTAAATTTTTATCTGCTTTCTATTGACATATGTTTACTTGTTATGCGATTATCGTAAACAATTTACTAAATCGTAAACGATCTTTCAAATACAATCATTATAGCAAAGCAAATGATCAATATTTTTTATTTCTAAAAGGAAAGGACACAGACATGAAAAAGAAAATTCCCTGGCTACCTGTACTAACCTTACTCTCAATTATTCTGCTGTGCGCAGGAGCATACACTGCAATAAACTATCAGCTCTGCTACTGTCCAGACGGCACAAAGAGTCTGCAAAAGAATAAAGATGCCGAAGGAAATAAGAAACCATGTGACTGTGATTATTATACAACCTGGTGCGATGAATCTACTGATCTATGCTGGCAGAGCCCGCAGAGAGAAGCATACAATTATGATGATATAGGTGTAATCTCAAAAGACGCGATCAGGTACTGTGAAGATCTTGTTATAGGCGGCTATGATGACTGGCGCCTTCCAAACATTGATGAACTTAGAAGCCTTATTAGAGGCAATCCCGACACTATGACCAGCGGTGACTGCCCCATAACCGAAGGAAGCGGAACGGATGACTATGATAACGCAACCTGCAAAGGCGCAGCAGCTCACCATGAGGGTCCCGGAACAGGAGGATGTTACTGGCCGCCTGGACTTGAAGGCACCTGTGATAAACCGGATCCTTTCGCATTGGGACATCCTTTGGAATATTGGGCCACAAACCCGGCTGACAATGATCCTGAGCACTGGATTGCCTTTGTTTCATTTGAAAGCGGAACAACTGGATTCAACCATGTTCACAGCTTCGGCGACGTTAGATGTGTTCGGGACGCACCCTGCACCTGATATCTTGTGAAGAAAACTTTTCCGAGTGTGAACCCGGCAAAACCAGAGAGTGCAGCTGTTCAGACACACGAAAAGGTGCTCAGCTTTGTAATGATGAAGGGACCTGTTTTGAACCTTGCGACTGTACCGCTCGAGCCGACACCGCCAAGGGAGGATGTTTCAGACCAGTGTGACAAACTGAAACTGACCATCAAAGTTCCTGAAAAACTTAAAGGCAAACCCTATCAGCTAATTGCTTTCTTTTATCATCCTGACAAATTTCCTCCAGGAGGTCCTCCTTGCGGTGGAACAGATGAAAATCAGATTGAATACCCTGATATTGATATCGATAAACCATATGTAATGACAGTACCGGGCTGCACCTATTACCGTGAAAACTGCCTTACCGGGCCTTACCATCTGTACGCAGCCCTAATGATGAATAAAACGCTGATGCCGATCCCAAAATCAGGAGATTTCACATGGGGACTTGATCAGGAACCGATCACACTGGGCAGCGGGAAGATGCTTAATATAGAGAAAGAGATTACTCTGGTTCCGGTCGAATAATTATGTTTATGTGATTAGATAGACTTGTTTATTAAATTTTAAATCAACTCAATAACGAATATTCCTAGGCAATGATCATGTCATTGCTTAGGAATATAAAAGTAAAACTAAAAGTCTTACATCCTGCAAATCCAAATCACCATATCAAAAGCCATACATAGTCGCCCCTAAACCCCATGTGTGATTTAATGAAATAATGTGACCCGCATTTTCGAAGCCTGCCAAAATTTAATTAATAGAGTAAACAGTTTTTTGTATCAATCGCAGATCCGCAGGCAATTACAAATAATCATTAACTTTAAGCAAGTCGTGCAGATACATTTTTAATGCAAACTTTATGGCATTATAGTATATAAGACATGTGTTTAACTGAATAGAAATATAATTACCAATTATTAATAAATTAAATATTACAGGATAAATCATGCACAAAAACACCTTAAAAGTAATCGCAACAATAATCGCTCTCAAGGGTAAAGAAAAAGACCTGCTGGATGTACTGATTAAACTTATCGAACCGACCCGTAAAGAACCCGGCTGCATCAGCTATACTCTGTTAAATAATATAGACGACCAAACCGAATATACTTTTTTTGAAGAATGGAAAACAGAAAAAGATCTCGAAGCACACATGCAGTCTGCTCATTTTCAGGAAGCAGTTAGCAGCCTGGACGGGCTGATCGCTTCAGAACCCGAAATCAAACAATATTATTCAATGGAAATCGGATAACAATTCTATGAACAATAACGACATTTTGAAAAAACTTAGAATTGCTTTGGAACTTAAGGATACAGATATAATTGAGATACTTAAACTTGCGGATTTTGAGATATCAAAAACCGAAATCAACGCTATCTTTAGAAAAGAAGGACATCGAAATTATAAAGAGTGCGGAGATCAACTCTTAAGACGTTTTCTTAATGGCCTGATAACAAAAAAACGAGGGACAAGGGAGGTAACCCCTGCTAAGAAAGGAAAAAATAAACCTTTTAAGAAAGAAAAAACAGTAATCAAATGGGAACACGTGAAAGAACAAGACCAGACACCTCTGGTAAACC
>PVMK01126064.1_pt1 | contig 13121 bp, 9 predicted proteins | sample 1853481 | NCBI WGS metagenome assembly PVMK01 (sample SAMN08533507, study PRJNA380276) | Marine sediment metagenome, whole genome shotgun sequencing project.
TGGACCTCATGAGTCATGCCAGGCGGTGTGGAAAATTCAAGTTTGCAGGTAATAAATACGAACAGCTCAAAAACAAGCTGTATACAAAAAAGTGGATTATCGATGTGCGTGATCCCGTAAAAAGCCCGGAACACGTTTTGGAATATCTGGCGCGCTACACCACCGGGTTGCGATTGCAAACAGTCGCATCACAGCGCTTAAAGACGGTATGGTGACCTTTAAAATCAATAATCGAAAGAAAAACCGGACAGAACAGATTACCATAACCGCCGTAGAGTTTATCCGAAGGTTCCTGCTTCACAGCTTGCCCAAGGGTTTTGTCAGAATCCGGTATTATGGGTTTTTGGCCAATCGATACCGGGCGGAAAACCTAAATACTATACGGTAATTGTTGGGATCATCTGCTCCACCTGAAAAACAAGCCGCCTCTGTAAAGGAAATGATGCTGCAACTTACGGGCATAGACATTACAATCTGTCCTTGCTGCAAAAAAGGCAAGATGCAGTTGATTGTTGAAATACCAAGGCGCAGGGCACCACCACCTCACACTTTTGTTTGTGTCGCTGCTTAGCCTGAAAATCTGATATTTAAATCGATCTTGTAAAAAACCATGGGAAAAGTGCGCCATGATTTTGTGGGAATACGTTTAAATGATTGCAAAACGTACAAAAATGATAGTTTAAGGTAACTAAACCCTATGAATTTTTGTCTGAACTACCTTTTAATCTGCTCTAAAAGTACCTGCAAACAAATTGATGGGCATCGGTTGATTGCTTACAATACCCATATAAAAAAATCGTGTCGCTATATCAGCAAGGCGGCTTCGTACATCTTTGTTTTATCAATAATCCCGCCTCGATAAATCCCTACTTAAAATCCTGTTGCCAATAGAGCCAAAAAACGATAATCTTTTGCTTATTCGCTGCGGGACATCCTATAATCCTTTTGTCAACCCAAAAACGATAAATTTTAAAGTTTTATAATATCAGACAGTTAAGAAGGTGTGCATTTTAAAGGCGCACCTGTCCTTTGTTCTTTGACATCATTTTTCGGCGATTCTCTCACCAATACGAACCCTACCTCTGATAGTTACGTTTATCCGGTATGTCTTATAACATTAAGACTTCCAATCATCCCTTATTCAGAGTCGAAAGTTCAGTGAGAGGCCCAGGACTGTCCCTCCAGAAGTCTTAATGCTCCAACTATGGATAACGGACTCTCTCGCCGAAATAGTAACACTTATTATTCGATATTCAGATATGCCGGATCAAACACCTGTCTTTTCTTCATCAATGTCCAGGCAATTACAAGCATTTTGGCAGCCAGCTTAACGCGCATCTTTGTTTTAATTCCACGCTCGCGTTCTCTTCCCCGAAGAAGTCTGGTAAAGTATGTTCTGAACAGATCGACTCTTGCGGCGGCTACATGAGCTGCCTGATACAAGGCGTAGCGAAGCTCACCGTTACCTTTTTTAGATATTACCGGGATCGCCTTGTCGCTGGTTTTACCACTACGTTTTGCACACAGATCATAGCCGGCTAATTTGATAAGCTGTTTTCGGTTTTCAAATCGAAAAGGATCGCCAATCGAAGCCAACACCCTGGCCGATATGTATGGGCCAAAGCCCGGTATCGTCAGCAGGTAGCTATATTCAGCAAACTCAAGAGCGACATCTTTTATAGCCGTTTCAGTTTCTTTTAGCTGTTGGCGAACTTGCTTTAGTTTTTCTACCAGAAGCTGAGCTTCGAACGCTGCCGCTGATCCCATCGGACAGCCTATAGATTCTATCGCCTGTTGATGGATTTTTCGTAGTCTAAGTAGCTGAGCTGTCCCTCGCCGGGTTCGCGTCACTATCTGAAAGAACGACTCAAAGTCCATGCCGGCGATTTTATCCGGGTCCAGGCACCATTTGACAATTGCCAGGCTCTCACTCTCACAAGCGCTGTAGAACCTGTCAAGTTCGGGAAAGTACTGGGCCAGAAGATTATTTCTGATTCGCATCCGAAGACTGTGCTCTTCTTTCTTCAGCCGTCTTCTCAATGACAGTAAAGACCGAAGCTCAATAATGCCAGGTGACGGACTATCATAGTAAAGACATCTTCTCCTGGAAACCAGGTCTGCAATATTGGCTGCACATTTGGTGTCATGTTTATCCCAGCGCCCGTCAAGAAGCTCCCGATTCCTTTTGACCGCTACACCAGAAACAAGAACGACGTTACAATCGCAACGGATTAAATGACTGGCCAATGGCTTATGGTAATTGCCGGTCGGCTCCACTCCATAGATGATTTTAGAAAGGCCGTTTTGAGACTTGATCTCCTCGGCGGTTTTCAGTAGCCGAGAAAAACCATCTAAGTCATTTTTAAAGATCAGTTTTCTAAACAAAGATTTTCCAGTTGCCGAGCCCATGAAAGCATGATGTTTGTCTTTGCCCACATCGATACCGACAACCAAATATTGATCCGATCTGGTGATCTCTTTAACAATTTGACAATACTGCCTGCGCCTGATAAGTTCTTGATTACTCATAATAACCTCCTTTTGGTGTTAAAGGGTTTTAATTTGCCACCTTTATGCTATCAGGAGGTTATTTATTTACTATGACTTAGATCATTTTGTTCTGAAGCAATCCTCGTACCCTTGGGGATATAACCTTCTGCTATTTTAATATATAACTATGGATAAAACACTTATTAGATGGACTATGGATAAAACACTTATTAGATGTACGAAACCGCTTCGCGGTAGCTTTAGTTCAGTTTATCCAACATCCTTTTGAGATTTAAGAATTATTTTCTTTATTTTGTCATTTTGGTGAAATTTTTAAAGCATGGAATTGAATTTTTAGCTTTTATTTATTTCAAGAGTATGCAATATTACTTACTGTAATTATAATGAAAAAAAGAGAGTGGATACTTTACCCATATAGCATATTTCATGCCAAAATTATCGACGGCTTCGTACATCACCGTTTTATCAATAATCCCGCACTAAGATCCACAATCCAATTTTCTAACACGGCCAGCGCTTGATCGCAAAGTTCTGGCTTTTTTTTCGGCGGGACTATGGATAAAACGCTTATTAGATACATGTAATCAACCATACCCCTCCTTTCCATCAACACATTACACCAATTAATGCCACAATGTAGCATCTATCTATTTGAAATATAAAATAATTTATTATTTGACATAAAACCATCTTTGTAATACTTGATTTAATATAGATTCTCTTTTGAAATCTGCCTTCCACTCGAATCGATTCCCATTGTGTAACACTTCATATTCTGCTGATCTCATTTTATACTTGCCCCTCATTTTCTTTTTTATTGTTCTTTTGATTAATCCCTTAATCATTTAACCTCATTCGGAAATTAATACCAAGAGGAAATCTCTCAAATCTATAAACCAAAAAGGAGTTAACAATTATGAGAAAATCTATGATCTTTACATTAGTCGTGGTGATTGGATTTTGTTTAACAGGATATGCTTTTGCAGACGACAAAGCGTTAGAAAACGAGGTGTATTACGACAAAAATACGGGTCTTGAATGGTTAGCTGGACCCGATAAAGCTACAAACTGGTACGATGCTAAAAAATGGGTTGAGAGTCTTACCGCCGTTGCTGGTGGAGGTTGGCGAATGCCTACAAGAAAAGAGCTTAAAACTCTTTATCAGAAGCGGGAAAAATGCAATATTAAACCTATTTTTAAAACTACTGGATGTTGGGTATGGTCTGGAGAAACAAAGGGTTCGTCGTTGGCTTGGGGCTACGACTACTCTTTCGAGCCCGGCGGCAGCATATTAAGCGGCGGCAGCGGCAGCAGCAGCGGTCCGGTCACGTTCAAGCGAGACGACTCCAGCGACTCCACTCGGGGTTTTGCGGTGCGTTCCCGTAAATGATATTAGATTTTTGTGATATATGAAGATTTGATTCCATAGGGCAGGATCAGCAATGGATTTGCTTTTTTCATTTTCCGCACTTTTGATTTCTGCTATCTATTCACGATCCTAAAGCTGCTTAAAAAGTTGTGATATCGTTTTTGAATAGGGCAAATCCATTTTATAGGGTTTGCCTTTTTTGCAATTTTGTAAGAAATAGGATATATGTACTGAACGAGACTCGGTTTCAGGTTGTGCTTTTGGCAAGAAAGCACAAGTTCGGAAAAGCATCAAATTTGATTCCGGATCATATGATATCACAGGTTTCTTGTGGGCTTTGATAATCTCAATGTATCTGTAGTTTGGGTCAATTTGCTCGAAAACATGTTAATATCGTATTATCATGGCAAGTTAAGCTGATAATCAATGGTTAGCTGCGACAAATATTCTAAAACAATAAGAGGAGAAACCAACGTGACCAGTGCAAGACTAATACCAAGAACCGTGAAGAACAATGCTCGACCACGAATGTTTCGAGCGCTGTTGGCAAAGGCAACAATGAAATCCATACTGAGCTTTGCATGCGCGATTTTACTGTTGGCGACGTCGACGACGTTCGCGCAAGAACGTCCCGCATTGCCGCCGAACAATCCGTTTCTAATTCAGAACAGCGTCTATCCGTCGGTGCATTTTGACCCGGCGCAGACGGACACAACATCGCTGCCGGTGTGGCCGGGCAGTTCGAGGGTTGAGCCTGCCCAGGTCCAATGGCTGCCGGGCCTCAATACCATTGGCACCTCGCATCGTCCCTACCCCGGGGGCGAAAGTGCGATTTTCTTTTCCGGCGCCAACCGGGTCGGGAAGATCCGCATCGCCGGCGCTGATTTCAGTGTGGTGGACGAGGTGGCCATTCCCGGGCTCGAGGACAATACGATGTCCGCGACGCAGATTCGCGACATTGTGAAACAGATGGAATCGGCCAAGGGCGACGAAAAGAAATATCTGGCGCCAGTTCGCAAGTTTCTCGAGAAAACGGCGCAAAACTCGACCACGTTGGCTTATGGCATTTACACGCTGATGGACAAGGATGGTTACTACTACGCCGGCTGGGGCACCACGGTCTACAAGGTTGGCGACGTGCGCTCCGGCGACATCCACTCGCCGATTGAGATCGTCAAGTCATACGACATACGCGACGGGCTGCCCAAAGACCAGCGAGACAAGATCAGCCGCATCATGGGGTTCGGAATGACATACGATGGCTATCTGGTAATTGGCATGCCGGGAATTATCGCCGTCATGTCCCGCAACTTCGAAGACATGCAGTACATCCTGCTCAAAGGCGAAGCGGTCGATAACGGGATTTCCGTGGACGACAAGGGCGGCATCTATTGCGTGACGTCGAAGTACATGCGGAAAGTGGTCTGGGACGGCAAGAAACTGTCGGACAAGGAAGCCGATGGCGCGTGGAAAAGCGAGTACGACTACGTGCCCAACCCACGGGCGTTTTCCCGCGGCTCCGGGAACACCCCGACGCTCATGGGCTTTGGACCCGATGACGACAAACTTGTCGTGGTCTCGGATGCCGGCGAACAGATAAAGGTTATTGCATTCTGGCGAGATGAGATTCCCCAAGGCTTCAAACAGAAGCCGGGCACGAAATCGCGACGGATTGCCGACCAGTTGCCCTTGACGATAAAGGTTCCCGCGACCATCGAGTGGTCGCCGCATGTCTACGGAAATGGTGTGATGATGATGGCCTCCGCCTGGCCCGATCCAGTGAAGCAGGACGACGGCAAGGTGGCGGTCTTTGAAACGGTGCTCACGGCCGGTGTCACGCGGGAAGCGCCAGTTGGCGCTGAAAAGTGGAGTTGGGATTCCAAAACAGATTCGTTCAAGAGCGACTGGACGGCCAACCTTCCACTCCAGTGGGCGATGCATCCCGTCTCCGCCGCCAGCAATACGGTCACGCTCACATTGCTGGAGGACGGGGTCTACAGCCTCGTGCATTTCGACTGGGACACCGGCGAGCAGGTCGGCAGGGTCATCCTCGGCACGAGCCCGATCTTCAACACGGCCGGCGGTTTTCTTATGCCGCTTACGGAGGATACAATTTACGTAAATGGCGTTTTTGGTCCAGTGCGGATCTCACGGCACGCCAAGTGATAGGGAGGAACGCGCACGCCCCAAGGTCAGGCATAGGTTGCAGATATGTGGAAAATTTTAGCTTGATTTTATCCTGGTACTCTCCAACATATCTACAAATTAACTGCTTTTAGAAGCTTTATTTTCAATTCAAGTTTTGTCCATATTTTTATTGGAGTGTCTTTAGAAAGATGAGGAGGATTTATGGGTAAAAAGATAAGAAAAATAACCGTTGATAGGGCCAAAGAACATCTTCAACAAGATCTGGAAAGATATAGAAAAAAGGCTATCGAGTTGGGAGCAACCCATGCTAAAGTTATCGGTACTGAGGAAATCTGGGTGGACGATCGAGTTACTCTAAAGTGTCAGATACCCAGATGTTTTGGCTACGGCGTGTGTGCTCATTGTCCTCCCCATACGCTCAAACCATCCGAGCTAAGGAGCTATCTGGAAAAGTACGAGTGGGCCATCTTTTTTATCAAAGATGTGCCGTCGGAGGTTATTGTGAGAGATAAGGCAACCATCAAAGAAAGGGTGGCGGTCTATCAGGAAGTTTTTAAAGCAGTAAACGAAATTGAGTCAATGGCTTTTTATGACGGCCATTATCTGGCTTTCGGTTTTGCCGCCGGGTCATGTCGCCATACTTTTTGCGGCCAGAAAGAAAATTGTAGTGCTTTACAAGGGGAAAGATGCAGGGTTGCGCTAAGATCACGGCCATCAATGGAGGCTGTCGGTTTTGATGTTTTTAAGATGGCAGCCTCGGCAGGTTGGGATATCTACCCCATTGGAAGCGATGCCAAACCGGAAGACATCCCGAAAGGAACGTTGGCTGGAATCGTCATAGTCCAGTAAAAAGACGTAAGAGGTATTCTCAATGTATCTGTAATTTTAAAATAAAGGACCAACCACAAGATGTTGGTAACTTCTGGCTTGACATAATTGAGGATTCAAATAGAAATATTGAAGGTATAAAACTTATAATTGGATTTTCTAACCTCCCATTTAAAAGAACAAGAGGGCTTTTTTTCGGCATGTAATTAATTAAATATCGGACTGCCATTTCTCTTCGAATATACAAACTGAAAAACATTATTATCCTAACTACAATATTCAGAAACCTTGAAATTATCAACCATACCATAAGGTATGTTTAAGTACTTTTTAAATGGATTCGCAATATCTACATGTTGTGATTCTTCCATTTTATGTAAAACCGGTGCTATCTCCAACTTATCGACCAAAATTAGAGGCTCAAAAAACCTGTGATATCATCCATCCCAGTTCTTAGGGCTGAATTGCAGATTTCTGCTATGAACATGTAAATATCAGAGCCTTGAAATTGTTGTGATATCGTTTTTCAATAAGGGCAAATCTTTTTTACAGGGTTTGCCCTTTTCATTTTTATGATATATGTAAAAAAGTTAGAGTTGATTCAGGTTGCTAGTATGGCAAGATATCTGTATAATTTAGTATTGCAAATTGTGTAGTTTTAATATACTTATTCTCATAATAGACTCTCTTTTAAAATCACTCCTCTATTTTGATTCTGTAACACTTCTTGTTCTGCTGGCGCTGATCACGAGTCGCACCTAATTCCCTTTTTTGGTAATGATAGAACGAAAAAAAGGCGTTTTATCAATATCATTTTAACGAAGGTCTGGTTAAGATTACACTCTCTTTCCATAAAGAGGGCTAATAATGTGAGCGACGATCAAATGACGACTAAATTGGTGACCATACCTAACCTTCTGAGCGGTTTTCGTCTTTTTGCAGCACCTTTCTTACTATATCTGGCATGGATGGGACATCCCAATCTGTTTCTTGTTCTGCTGGCACTCTCGCTTCTGTCGGATTCTATTGATGGATTTGTCGCACGTAGACTGAATGTGGTATCAGAACTTGGAACCAAGCTCGACAGTTGGGGTGACTTAGCAATCTATTTGACAGTACCACTTTGCGCTTGGTGGCTATGGCCCGAGGTGCTCAGGCGAGAGTCCTTTTTTGTTTTGTTAGTGATAGGAGCTTATATTATTCCTTTGATGGCCGGATTCGCAAAATTTCAAAGGCTCCCAAGCTACCATACATGGGCTGCAAAGACAGCTGCAGTTCTGATGAGTGTCGCGGTCTTTATCTTATTCATTTTCGATATCTCTTGGCCTTTTTATTGCGCTGCAATCCTGCAAGCCCTTGTAGCATGTGAGGAGGTTGCTATTACTTTGCGGCTTTCCAAATTAGAGAGTAATGTTCGATCTTATTGGCACCTGATTAAACAGGCCGAAGAGGATTCAAAAAATACAATCGCGTAGCATGATCAAAAAGAAAATTCTTCTTTAATTTTAGGAGGTTTTCCCCTTTATTTTTATGATATATTTAACCAGCAAGAACTGACTTCCGGTTGCTGTTCTGGTAAGATACATGGAAGTCAGGAATGCGTCATTTCTTTTAAAACGATTAGAATGCTCCGGCATCTTTCGCCCTTCGAGCTTTTTCCTCGTCAACGAAATAAAGTAATATCAATCCGGCGATGAAAAAGATGATCAACGAGACAATCGAAAGCCGCGATGACCCGGTCACCTGGCGTATTATAGCAAAAGCCATGGGACCCCAGATGGCTGAAAATTTGCTAAAAACGCTGTAAAAGGCATAAAACTCGGCACTGGCCTCTTCAGGGATCATCGAGCCATACAGTGAGCGGCTGAGGGCCTGTGACCCCCCTAAAACGATTCCCACAAGGATCCCCAGTGTAAAATATTCTGCAGCCGATTGTATAAAGTAGGCGTAAATAACGATGCCGGACCAAATAACAAGAGTTATCATCACCGCCCGCTTTGTCCCGATAAGACCGGCAAAGCGGCTGAAGACAAGGGCGCCGAAAATGGCGATTGTCTGAATGATCAGCAGGGTTAACATGAGAGTTGTCGTCGTCAGATTCAACTCCTCTTTTCCATAGATAGTGGCCATATTGATGACGGTTTGAATACCGTCGTTGTAAAGCATGAAGGCGATCAAGAAAATCAATAGGTGTCGAAAACGGCTTACCCGACGGGCTGTCTTAAGCAGCCTGGAAAACCCCACGGACACATAGGAAAACAGCACGGGCTTTCCATGGTAATTGTCAGGCATGGCTTCGGTTCGCGGTGTCTCACGGAGGTATTTAACCGTGAAAAGGGTGAATCCGGCCCACCAAATTCCGGCCATTGCCAAACCGATACGGGCGGCCAGCGGTTGCGAAATACTTAATTGTTCATGCCCTGCGACCAAACCTAAAGCTATGGCGAATTGAAGCCCGCCACCCAGGTATCCATATGAAAACCCCTTGCCGGATACCCAGTCGATTTTATCCTCAGTGGCGATTTGTGGTAAAAAGGCGTCGTAGAAGACATTGCCGGCGATGAACCCTATCTGGGCGACGAGGAAAATGAGTAGAGTTTTGATAACATCTCCGGACCGGCAGAAAAAGAGCAGGGTGGTGAAAAGTGAACCACCGTAAGCAAAGGAAAGAAGAAACTTTTTTTTAGTCGCGGAAAAATCGGAAATGGCACCTAGAATCGGGGCGATGATAAAGGTAAGAAAGGCTGCAAAAGCGACCACAAACCCCCAAAGGGTTGTAGCACTATAAATTGTACCGCCAATCGCCACACCCTCTGGGCCTACAACCTCGCCGGCAAAGTAGGCCGGCAGCAAAGCGGCAAGCACTGTAGTTGCAAAAGCGGAATTTGCCCAGTCGTACATGCACCATCCAAAAATTGTCCTACGATCATTCTTTTCAGGCATAATCGACACCCTATTTAAATTAGATCAATTTTTCAGATTGCTGATCAACCCGCGTCGATAGATCGTCCACCAGGTCATTAATACAAGCACGCTGCGCCTTGAGTTGTATCAAGATGCGATGCGACAAGGTCGTTTTCAATTTCAATGAAGAAATCGGTATCCCTAAACCGCCTTTGAGGAGCCATTCGAAAAAAAAGAGCGTAAAGTAACTTAGAGGAATGATTAGAATTGCAAATGTTACCGTAGCGACACAAACACGCATTTAAGCATCAACGACTCAACAAATCAACCAAACTCACAAGGTCCTTCCTTATTAGCAACCCTGCAAAACTTGTTGCACGGTTAAAATTTATTGCACATCTTAACATCTTGATTTGAATATATTTTAGTGCAATACAGAAAAATCCCGTCATTATTTGTTGCACCCTTCTTCAAATCCTATTCCTACCCCAAATACCTGCCAGGCTCAATCTTTAAAAAATTTGAATAAGGGCCTTCTTTACTCACTTTCCCAACTAACTATCAAAAATTAATACAATATATTGTTAACTTTTTTATTGAAAATAACCATAGAGACACAAATTTCTGATCTCAATTGAGATCGAATTAAATATTTGGAACAAAGTTTGCTCTACAAATCAAACAACAGATAATCAATAGTCGAGTAGGCGTCCTCAACTACTACCTGCTATGTATGGCAAGAATTTTAAGCCTAATATCTTTACAGATATTACAATGCCTGAAAAATGACGACAAGAAACCAATCAGCCGGTGGGGTTATTACGAGCGCGTCAACCTAAGAGAGGGTCCCGCGATGAAACTTGTGTTTGTCAACATCATGCATGAGCTGTATCAACTCGATTCAACGGCGACTATCTCCCAGCCGCCGGTTCCGCTGGCCGTTCTGAACGCCGTCACGCCAAAAACCATTGGGACGGCCCTGGTGGACGAGCAGACAGACAAGGTGCAATTCGACGGTGACGTATTTGCATTCACCCTGGCGACCCAATTCGCAGGAAAAGTGTACCGTTACGCTGACGATTTGCGCGCTGCCGGAAAGAAGGTCATTTTGGGCGGCATTCATGTCACCGTCTGTCCGGAGGAGTCAATGCGCCACGCGGACGCCATTGTGACAGGTGAAGCCGAAACTATCTGGCCAACCGTCTGCGAGGATCTTCTGACCGGAAAACTGAAGGAGAGATACACCGGCTCACCGACGCCCTCATTGCGGATGGTGCCGGTTGACTACCGCTTCTTCGGGGACAGGCTGTACCAGACACCCGCCTCTCTCTTTGCCACCCGAGGCTGTAATCATCGGTGCTCTTTCTGCGTGAGTTCACGCTACATGGGACCGTTACGCACCAAGCCGCTGGACGTGCTCGAACGAGAGATCGACCAACTGCAGGATCTCTATCCCAAAGCCTTCCTGCAGTTTACGGACGACAACCTTCTTGCGGATCGGGATTACGGCGCCGAGGTGCTCGCCCTGCTGCGCCGGAAGAAACGGCGCTTCGTCACCATGGTGACTCTCGATCAGTTCTGTGACGACGCGCTCATGCAGGAGATGGCGTCCTCCGGCTGCCTTGGCGTGGCGGTCGGGGTTGAGTCCGTAGACGATGACAACTGCCTCTCCGTGGACAAGCTCCACAACGTGGGCCAGCCGTTCCCGGAGGCCGTCCACCAGGCAAACGAAAAGGGGATCCAGGTGTGCGCCCTCCTCATGGTGGGTCTTCCTCACGACACGCCGGAAAGGCTTGCGCGCACCCAACGCTACCTGGAAAAGGTTCCGTGCTCCCTGTACGACCTCCGCATTCTGCGCATCTACCCGGGCTCCCGGCTCTACGACCGAATGCTCTCCCGGGGCAACGTGAACGACGCCTGGTGGTTGGGAAATGAACTTGTGTCGACCAACCATTTCCTTCCCGGACACCTGGGTGTGCACTTTAAGCATAGCCACTTCAGCCCAATGCAGCTTCAGTATTCGACGCTGACACTCATCCGCGAGTTGGACCGGATGAACCGCATGGCCGTTGCTCACGTGCTGCGCGTTGGCCGCCGAGGAGGCGCGCTGAAGTTCGCAGCGATGATCCTGTCCGCCCGCAGCCTGACCGTGAAGCAGGCTCGGACGTTGCTCGATCGAGTGGAGCAGGCTATGGCGGCGAACGATGGGGAATGTTCTTGACGCAAGCTCAGCCCACGAGATCCTGTTCGGCCGTGCTCCTCCTTTGGTACACTGCTCCGGTTAGGAAATTTTCCGGACGACGTCTCTGGAGTCCAATGCGGACTATACCGCGTGGAGATTACCAAGGAAGATGCAGACATATGGTGCACAAGGGACGACGTTCCGCAACCGCTGAACCGGAACGTTACGGATACCTGCTATAAATCACAAGTTTTTGAGGCCTTACAATTGTTGTGATATCGTCTTTTAATAGGGGCACTTCCGTTTCTCAAGTTTTGCCCTTTGCGTTTTTATGGTATATGTAATAGGCATGAATTGATTTCAGGATGTGCTAATGGCAAGCTATGACAATAGCAAATTCAGACTATCACTTGTATATAACAGCGAAATTTGGCTTATTTAAATTGAGGACTATGAAAAGTAAACCACAACCTTTGACCGAAAATTAAATGGCCACCACTCACACTTCAATGCCCAAATCTATTCGATGATATTTGAGACCATTTACAGAAAGAGGAGTGCGTAGCAATGGTTATAGAAAAAGGAGATAACGAACGAACAGAAACGAAAGAATTTAAGGTTCTTGTAGCGGTTGATTTCTCACCATACTCCGCTCGGGCTTTAAGGATGGCAAAGTCTATTATGGGGCGAAAGCCAGATCGAATTCTGGTTATGCATGTAATAGATAGTAATTTCGTTGAAAAATGCATAAACAGCCAAATAGGAACAAGAAAAGATATTAAGAAAACATTGTTTCTTCAAGCCAAAAAAAGCTTAAAGGACTTTATCCGTGCTGAGGGTATGGAAGATGAACCTATTAAAAAATTGATCTGCGAGGGGATACCTTTTCTTGAGATCAATAAAAAAGCCGTTGAAACCGGAGTTGACATGGTCATTATGGGAAACCGAGGTAATTCGGGAGACATGCAAACTATTTTCTTTGGTAGCACCACCGAGAGAGTTCTGAGATTCATGAGTCGGCCAATTCTTTGTGTTCCTATAGAGGAAGATCGAAAATAATGAAACGTAACCTGCCCCAAAATGTTGCGCTACTTTTTAAGTTAGAAATTGACCAATTCTAAAGTCTTTTTGAGAATTAAAAAGATGTATAAGTATTGAGAACTAAATAGCGCTGCAAAG
>PVMK01127616.1_pt1 | contig 13120 bp, 10 predicted proteins | sample 1853481 | NCBI WGS metagenome assembly PVMK01 (sample SAMN08533507, study PRJNA380276) | Marine sediment metagenome, whole genome shotgun sequencing project.
GATCGATGATCTCTTCTATCTCGAAGTATTCGGCCGAACGGAAGGGTGAACGCAATCGGTTCAAGCGGTCTTTGATCGCCTGCAGATGGGCGTCGTAGTCCTCGGCCTCTTCCAGTTCCGCCTTGTAGGCGACCTCGATGCCGCCCTCTATCGGTAGCGAGCCCCAATCGCCGGATGGCCAGGAGATGCGGAAGTGGTGACTGCCTGGCTTGTGATTGGCCGCGCCGGCTACGCCGAACGCCTTGCGAACGATCACCGAGCAGAAGGGTACGGGCGCCTGGCCAAGTGCGGCGAGGGTTTGCGAGCCGAAGCGGATCGTTGCATCTTCCTCGGACTGTTTGCCAATTAGAAAACCCGGGCAGTCCTCGAGGTGCACCAGCGGTAGGTGGAATATGGCGGCCAGGTCGATCAGGCGGGTCAGCTTGCGGCTGCTGTCGGCCGTCCAGGCACCGCCGTAGATGAACGGGTCTTCGGCGAACAGCGCCACCGGAATGCCCTGCAGTCGCGCCAGGCCACCGATGATCGAGCGCCCCCATTGGCGACCCATCTCGAAGAAACTGCCCTGGTCGACGACGGCTTCGATAACGCGGCGCATCTTGTACACCTTGCGTGGGTCTTTCGGGATCAGCGTCAGCAGATACTCCTCCCGGCGCGCGGGATCGTCGTCGCTGGGGATCACGGGCGGCAACTCATCGACATTGCTGGGCAGGTAGGACAGAAACCTGCGCGCCATGTCGAACGCGTCCTGTTCGCTCGACGCTTCGTCATCAATCGCACCATTGCGCGTATGAATCTTGCTGGCGCCCAGTTCTTCCTTGGACACGTTGCCTTGTTTTGCCCAGTCGACCAGTGCCGGACCAGCGATCATCATCTGCGCGGTATCGCGCACGATGACACTGTAGTGGGATGTCGCCACGCGAGCGGCACCGATACCGGCGACGGAGCCCAGCGCCAGAGACACCGAGGGCGCAACGGCGAGATGGGCCACCACGGTTTCCCAGCCGCGGACTTCCGGAATGTAGGTGCGCCCGGCGGTCTCGATGGTCTTGACCGATCCGCCGCCGCCCATGCCGTCGACCAGTCGAATGTGGGGCAACCCCAGCTCGACGGCCAGCCCTTCTGCTTTCAGACGCTTGCCAGCGATCGACGCTTCGGCGGAGCCGCCGCGCACGGTGAAATCGTCACCGGATAGAATCACCGGTCTGCCATCGAGCTCGGCGGTACCGAAAATAAAATTGGACGGGGTGAACTCCTCCAGGGAGCCGTCGTCGGCGTAGCGGCCTACACCGGCAAGCGCACCGATCTCGTGGAAGCTTTCAGCATCGCTGATGGCGTCGATCCGTTCCCGGATCGTGAGCTTGCCGAACTCGTGTTGACGCGCCACCTTGTCGGTGCCGCCCATCTGGTACGCAAGCACTTCGCGTGCCTTGAGCTCGCGGATTTCCTCATCCCAGGACATGTAATTCCCTCCGGCCGGCGAGTATGGCAGTTACTCTGGAAGTCGTCACGGCGGGCCCGTGGCATGGCGCGCTGGCGGGCCGCTGTGCCATGATCGCGGCCTTGCCTGTCGCTGCTTGAGGACCGCAGATGATCGAGTTGTACACCGCGTCCACGCCAAACGGCTGGAAGGTATCGGTGGCTCTGGAAGAGATCGGCATGCCGTACAACGTTCATGCCATCGATCTCAATAAGGATGAGCAGAAGACCCCTGAGTTCCTCAAACTGTGTCCCAATGGCCGCGTTCCGGTCGTCGTCGATACGAACGCGGGGGCCGGTGAATTCTCGATCTTCGAATCCGGGGCGATTCTTGTTTATCTGGCCGAAAAGAGCGGCCAGCTGTTGCCCGTCGATGCACAGCCGAAATCGCGGGTCATGCAGTGGCTGATGTTTCAGATGGCCGGGATCGGACCGATGATGGGTCAGGCCAATGTGTTCTACCGGTACTTCCCGGAGAAGCTGCCGCGCGTGATATCGCGCTACCAGAACGAGGTGCGGCGATTGGCGGAGGTACTGGACGCTCGCCTGGCGGAATCCGAGTGGCTGGCCGATGACTATTCGATCGCCGACATCGCTAACTGGTGTTGGGTTCGAATCCATTTCTGGTCCGGGGTTTCCTTTGACGGACTCGATCACCTGCAGCGCTGGATGGCCACGATGGAAGCCCGACCCGCGTGCCAGCGCGGCATTGAGGTTCCCGTGCCGCTCAGACTGGAAGACTTGGACGAGGCAGATCAGGAAGCGATGGCCGAGAGTTCGCGCAAAATTCTGCAGACCTGAAACCGGTCTGCTACCAGAAGGAGTTAACTTCGATGGCCGAAACGATGGCTGCCGACCCTGAAGTACAAGGACCGGCGTGGGACTTGAGTGACGAGTACTCCGCGCCGGAAGGCTCGGAGGTGACGGCGGACCTCGATGCGCTCACCGCGGTGCTCGATACCTTTGCCGAACACAATGCGGTAATCGTTGCACAGATCGAGGTGCTGGCTGATCTGGAACCGGACGCCGCCGAACCGGTACGTGTTGCCGCCACTGCGCTATATGGTGCATCCGAAGAAGCTGGCCGGCTGCTGGGTAACGTACTGGTGTATGCCAACTGCCTGCTCAGCGTCGATGCCAACGATCAGCAGGCGCATGAGTTGCAAGGTCGTCTGCAGGGCTTCCAGAAGCGCTATGCGGAACTCGCCGAGCCGTTGTCCCAGTTCGTCGATCTGGCCAACGATGCGGTGATCGATCGCTACCTGGAAGACCCAGCGGTGGCCGACTGTGCGTTTCAGGTGCGCCATGCGCGCAAGCGCCGCCACGAACATTTGAGCCTGAACGAAGAGAATCTGATCTCGGGGTTGTCCCAGGACGGTATTCACGCCTGGGGACGGCTCTACAGCCAACTGTCGAGCACCCTGAGTTGCGAGGTGCTGGTCGGCAACGAGCCTCAGAGCATGGGTATTGCCCAGGCGAACGGCCTGCTGCAGAAGCCGGAAGAACACCTGCGCCGCGCTGCCTGGCAGGGAATCAACGATGCCTGGGAGACGCAGGAGGAGTCGTGCGCCGCGGCAATCAATGCGATTGCCGGTTGGCGCCTGGAGCTGAACAGCAAACGATCAACCGAACAGGCGGTGCACTTTCTCGATGCACCGATGCACATGAATCGCATTGGGCGCGCCACTCTGGATGCGCTGCTGGAAGCCTGCGAAGAGAAAGCCCCGCTGGCGCGACGTGCCGCCCTGGCGATGGCCCGGGCGACCGGCCGCGAACGACTGGGTCCCTGGGATATGCGGGCGCCGGCGCCGGTGCTGTCGGGTTCAGCGGACGTGATTGAGTTCGACGATGCGGTGCAACTGATCGCCAGCGCGTATGCGGAAGTCGATCCGGCGATGGGCGAATTCGTCAACATGATGGTGGAACGGCGCTGGATCGAAGGCACGGTGTCGAGCAACAAACGACCGGGTGCGTATTGCACTGGTTTTGCCAAATCGCGCCATCCGCGTGTGTACATGACCTACACGGGCTCGAGCAGCGATGTCATCACCCTGGCCCACGAGCTGGGTCATGCCTTTCATTCCTGGGTGATGCGTGATCTGTCCGACAGCCAGCGCAGCTACGGCATGTCGCTGGCAGAAACGGCCAGTACCTTTGGCGAAACCACCGTGCGGGATGCGTTGTTCAATCGCGCGAGCCGATGCCGCTGGGCCAGTTCGACATCATGTGGGAAGAAGTTTCGGCGTTGCCGTCATTCATGCTGAACATCCCGGCCCGGTACAGCTTCGAGAAGGCGTTCTACGAACAGCGCGCCGAGCGTCCGTTGCGGCCCGCGGAGTTGAACACGCTGATGAGCGATGCCTGGACCCGAGTGGTACGCAGACTCGATCAGTGAGCCCGACCCGATGTTCTGGGCGAGCAAGCTGCACTTTCTACATCTCGGGTTTGTCGTTCTACAACTTTCCCGTATCTGTTCGGCTACCTGTTCAGCATGGGGGTCTACCTGCGCCGGGAGGCGATGGGTGACGAGTTCTACCCACGCTATGTTGCACTGTTGCGCGACACCGGACGCATGACGGCGGAACAACTCGCGGCCACCCACCTGGATGTACGGTTGGATGACCGGCGTTCTGGCGCGCGACGATCGACCGCCTGGAGCCGACGGGTCGCCCGCTTCGAAGCCCTGGTCGAGCAATTGGTGAGCTAGCGTTCGCTAGTCGGTGACCCCGTGCGGTGCATCGTGGGGCCGCTGCAGCAGATCCTCGACGTAGCAAAGCGCTTTCATAACGCTGACGTCGTCGCGTTGCCGACCGATTATCTGCAGGGCCGTCGGCAGCTCCGTCGACGGTGCCGCAATTGACCACACCGGCCGGATTTCGGGTCAGGTTTGATGCCGTAACTGAAGCCGACCCAGCTGAGTAGTTCTTCACCATTTATCGTGCCCATCGACGAGCCGATTTTCGGCGGGCGGCCGCAGGTGGCGGGGGTGATGATCAACGGTGCATCTCCGCAAACGCCTGCTCGAGTTGCCAGTTCAAGCGGTGGCTGGCGTTGATCGCGTCGTGGTAGTCCACCCCACTGACGTTGTCCAGGCCGTACTCGATCTGCGCTTTTCAAGTCGTCGTCGATCTGCTCCCAATCGGGGGTGCCGCGCAACTGGCCCTGGGATTCCGCGCGGGCGGCTGCCCACAACTGGAACCACTTGAACACCGGGTCGGTCTGCCATATGTCGTCGTTGACGATCACCTCGACGCCTTCATCGGCGAGCCGCTCGATTGCCTGGCTGCACCGTTCCATGACGTCGACGTCGACATTCGCGAAGCCCATCGTCGGTGACCAGATTACCTTGGCGGGTCGATTGTTGCCGTCCAGCGCCGAGCGCAGCGAAGTCTGCGGATCTGGCAGGCCGAAAATGTCGGTGGCTTCGTCACCCATGGTCGCATCCAGGCTGACGGCGATGTCGCGGCAACGTAACGCCATCGGGCCCTTAACGGACAGCACGCCTGACCCCGGAGGGTTCGGGCCGCCGAGTGGTACCCGGCCCTGGCTGGATTTGATTCCGGTGAAACCACAGAGCGCGGAGGGAATACGGATGGAACCGCCGCCATCCGAACCGGTCGCTAACGGGACGATTCCTGCGCCGATTGCGGCGGCTGAGCCTCCCGAGGAACCGCCCGAGGTGTAGTCGAGGTTCCAGGGGTTGTGGGTGGCGCCAAAGGGTCTGTTGTCGGTGACGCCCTTGAAGCCGAACTCGGGGGTGTTGGTTTTGCCGACAATGATGGCGCCCGCCGCGCGCAGCCGTGCGACCAGCGCAGAGTCTTCGGTGGCTGGAGGATCATTGACATGCAAGGCCGAGCCGTACGTCGTTACGTAACCACGCGCGTCTTCCAGGTCTTTGACGCCGCAGGGAATTCCTGCGAGCGGCCCGACTGAGTCGCCTCGGGACAACGCCTGATCGACGCGATCCGCTTCGTTGCGGGCGTCTTCCGGCGCGACGGCGCAGAAGGCGTTGATGGTTGGGTTGTGGCTCTCGATGTTGTCCAGCGCGGCATCCGTCAACTCGCGCGCCGAAACGCGGCGGGCGCGGACGTCCAGCACCAGTTGCTCGATCGTCGATGTTCTGAAGTCCACTGGGTTCACCTGTCTCAGTTGTGCTTCTTGAGCGTGGGCAGGGCGATTGCCAGGACATCCTCGAGGCGGTCCACCAGGCTTATCGTCATGTCTTCGCGGACCGCCTCCGGCAGTTTTGCCAGATCGGCCTTGTTGTCCGCGGGGAGAATCACGTGGCGTACGCCTGCTCGGTGTGCCGCCAGCACTTTCTCCTTGATTCCGCCGACCGGCAGTACCAGCCCGGTCAGGGTCAGCTCGCCGGTCATTGCCAGGTCTTGCGGAATAGGGATCTGGCTATAGGCGGAGGCGAGTGCCATCGCCATGGTGATTCCAGCCGAGGGTCCGTCTTTGGGCACGGCGCCGGCGGGTACATGGATGTGGACGCCGCGCTTTTCGATCCGCTTACGGGAGATCCCGACAGACTCGGCAATCGACCAGATATACGAACGCGCGGCTTTGGCGGATTCCTGCATGACCTCACCCAGCTGGCCGGTCATCGTCACCCGCTCATCGCGATGGGTAAGAATTGCTTCGACGTAGAGCACGTCGCCGCCCGCTTCAGTCCAGGCCAACCCCGGCGCCACACCGGCGGGAATCGATTCTCTGCCCTGTTCGGATTTGAATCGTTCCGGACCCAACAACTCGGGCAGGGTGGCGTCGTCGATCGCATCGAGACTCCCATCCGCATCGAGTTCCAGTACCTGACGCGCACGTTTCCGCGCCAGCCGGCCGATCACCCGCTCCAGGTTGCGAACTCCCGCCTCGCGAGTGTAGCGACGAATCATTATGTTCAGCGTTGATTCGGGAATGTCGAGCTGCGTGTCACCCAGCCCTGATTCGGTGCGCTGCCGTGGTACGAGGTAGCGTTGCGCGATCTCACTCTTTTCCATGTCGCTGTAGCCGGACAGCTCGAGAATTTCCATCCGATCAAGCAGCGGGCGGGGAATTCCTTCCAGGGTATTTGCGGTAGTGATGAAGAACACCTTCGACAAATCGAACGGCAGGTTCAGGTAGTTGTCGCGGAACTCCTTGTTCTGCGCAGGATCGAGAATTTCCATCAACGCTGCCGACGGGTCACCGCGAAAATCGCGGCCCAGCTTGTCGATTTCATCAAGCATGAGCAGGGGGTTGTTGACGCCGGCGCGACGGATACCTTGCAGAATCCGGCCGGGCATGGCGCCGATGTAAGTGCGCCGGTGGCCACGAAGTTCAGCTTCGTCGTGCAGGCCGCCGAGGCTCAGACGTTCGAAGTTACGTCCCATGGCACGCGCGATGGATTGGCCAAGCGATGTCTTGCCGACGCCAGGGGGCCCTACGAAACACAGGATCGGCGCGTGCGCGTCGGGATTCAGCTGCATCACCGCCAGGCTTTCCAGGATCCGGTCTTTAATGTCTTCGAGGCCGTAGTGATCTTCGTCCAGGACTTTGTTGGCATGTTCGAGGTCGAGCGTGTCTTCGGTGCGTTCCTGCCAGGGCAGCTCGGCGATCAGCTCGAGGTAGCCGCGTGCAACCTGGTAGTCGGCCGCGTTCTCGGACATGCGCGCCAGCCGCTTGAGTTCCCGGTCGACCTCCTTGCGCACCGCCTCGGGTAGCTTGGCTTCGTCGAGTTGGCCGCGGAGCTCGACGATGTCTTCGCCGCCTGCTTCTTCACCCAGTGCCTGTTCGATTGCTCGCTTCTGATGTCGCAGCAAGTGTTCGCGTTGTTGCTGATCGATGTCCTGCTTGGCTTGCTCGGCGATCTCGCGACGCAACTCGTTGACCTTCAGTTCGTGGCCGAGAATTTCGTGCACGGTTTCGACCAGCGCCAGATTGGTTGATGCGTTCAGTACATCCTGCTCACGAGCGACCTCGAGATTCGCCAGGGAGGCCATGCGGTACATCTGCACCACCGGGTCGTCTATGGAACCCACCAGCTGCTGGAACACCTGCGGGCCTTTGTCGGAGTCGAACAGGTTGGCGATCTGCATCGCTGTCTCGAGATTTTCGCGAAGCAGCGCATCCACCCTGGGATCGTCCGGATCTTTTTCGGAGATCTGCAGGTTGTCGATCGGCTCGTAGCTGATCTCCAGGTGCGGATCAGTGCGCAACACCTCCAGGATCCGTATTCGCTGCAGCCCCTGAACGATGACCTGAGCACCTCCCTCGCGCGATTCCACGCGCTTGACGGACACCATCGTGCCGATGTCGAACAGGTCTTCGCGCGTTGGCGCTTCGTTGTCCGGGTCCCGTTGCGCGACGGTAATCATCTGCTGGGCGTGGTCTGCGGCGGCCTTGACCGCGGACAGCGACCGGGCCCGTCCCACCGCGAGATTGATCACCAGTTGGGGGAACACCACGGTGTTCTTCAGCGGCAGTACGGGCAGGGCAGAGGGTAAATCGGTCATGGCATTCTTATCGGTCAGGGCAATCTCAATGTTGATACTTGGTACCGCACAAATATTGGGGCGCAACCGGTCTTTTTCAATGCGCCGCCGCCGCTCGGTCTCAAACCAACGCCTGCAGCCGGGCGGCTTCCTCGCGCACCAGTTCAGGTCCACCCAACAGCTGGCGGTTGAAGCCGATCCGTTTGAACCAGTAGTGCAGCCCCAGCAGGTCGGTAAAGCCCACGCCACCGTGCACTTCGGTGGCGGTTTTGGCCACGAACTTGCCTACTTCGGCCAGATGAGCCTTGGTGTGGCACGCGGTAAGCCGCGACTCCTCTGGAATGGCGTCGAACGCGTGCGCGGCGTACCAGACCATTGCGCGGCATGGCTCGAGCTGCGAAGCCATCTCGGCGCACATGTGCTTGACGGCTTGGAAGGAGGCAATCACCCGGCCGAACTGCTGGCGCTGGCCGGCATAGGCGACCGCCTGGTCGAGCATGTTCTGGGCTGCTCCCAGGGTGTCGGCGGCGAGCACGATACGTCCGGCGTCGATGACATCTGTCAGTACCGTCGGGTCGTCGCTGCCTGGTAGCGGATCGGCGGCCACCTCGTCAAAGCGCAGCTCACCGATGTGGCGCGTCTTGTCGACGGTGGTCAGGCGTGTCGAGGTCAGGCCGGGAGCGCCGGCTTCGACCAGATGCAGGTGCCGGGTGTCGTCGGCGACCAGATAAACGTCTGCCGCATGGTCCAGTACGAACATTGCGCGACCGGACAGCGTTCCACTCGACGCTGAAACCCTGGCATCTTCCCGGGCCGCGACGGCCTCTGAGACTGCTGCCCCGGCACTGACCTCGCCAGCCACGAGCATCGGCAGCCAGCGGGCCTTCTGGGCTTCGGAACCAGCGCGTTGCAACGCCAGAGGGACCATCACCGCGCTGGCGGCAAACGCTACTGGCGTAACGTTGCGGCCCAGTTGTTCGGCGACGATGGCCGCATCGAGCATCTTCAGGCCGACGCCGCCGTAGGCTTCATCGATGATCAGTCCGCAGACACCCAGTTCGGCCAGTGCGGCGCACACCTCGGTGGCGCGTTCTTCGCCACCGTCCGCGAACTGCCGGGCGCGTTCAAGGCCTGCCTGATCGGCAAGGTATCGACCGACGCTGTCCTGTAACAGTATCTGCTCTTCGGTTATCCCGAATTCCATGGTGATCCCGCCTTACGCTTGCTGCAGTTTGGGTTCCCGAGGCATCCCCAGGCCGCGCTCGCTGATGATGTTTTTCTGAATCTGAGAAGTTCCGCCACCGATGATCAAGCCAAGGTAGAACATATGCTGGGCTTGCCACGCGCCCTTACCGCGCAGATGGGGACTGTTCTCGTAGAGCAGCCCCAGTTCGCCCAACGCATCAATCGCCAATCCTTCCAGGCGGTGACGCAGCTCCGTGCCCTGGAGCTTGACGATCATGCCGGCCAGGCTGGCATCCTTGTTGTTGAGCTTGGCGCTCAGGATGCGCATGTCATTGAAGCGCATGGCCATGACTTCCCCTTGAATCCGCATCAGCCGGTCGCGAAACACAGGATTATCGATCACCCGTCGACCGTCGACGGTCTCCTGCTTCATGAGCTCGATCAATGCGTTGAGCCGGGCGAAGGTAGCATTCGGGTCGCCGAGCATGCCGCGCTCGTGACGGAGAATGGAGTTGGCGACGAACCAGCCCTCGCCGCGGCTGCCGACGATCTGGTCTTTCGGCACGCGGACATCGGTGAAGAAAACTTCGTTGAATGTGGAATCGCCGGTCATGGTCTTCAGTGGCCGCACGTCGATGCCGGGCGTATCCATCGAAAACAGCAGGAAGCTGATCCCCTTGTGTTTCGGCGCGTCGGGTTCGGTGCGCACCAGGCAGAATATCCAATCCGCCTGTTTCGCTGTGCTGGTCCAGATTTTCTGACCGTTGACGACCCACTCGTCGCCGTCAAGCACCGCACTGGTGGTGAGGCTCGCCAGATCGCTGCCGGCGTTGGGCTCGGAGTAGCCCTGGCACCAGACGATCTCGCCTCGCAGCGTCGGGCCGATGAAGCGTTGCTTCTGCTCTTCTGTGCCTACTTCCAGCAGCGTGGGCACCAGCATCTGAATGCCCTGCCCGCCGAGACCGGTGGATACGAGGGCGTTGGCGAATTCTTCAGCGATGATTCGCGACTTGAGGATGTCCGGCTCGGCGCCGTGGCCGCCGTACTCGCGCGGGATGGTGCGTGCCGTGTAACCATGCTCGATCAGCAGAGCTTGCCAGTCGAGGACCGGTTTGGAACGCATGCCCTCAGCGGTTGGTACCTCATCGGCATGGTCGGTGATGAACTGACGTACTTCGTTCCGGAAGGCTTCGTATTCGCCTCCGTATGAAAGGTCCATCTGACTAATCCCCGGTCGAAATTCAGCGCGACAATCAGTCTACCAGCCCGGAGGTAGCCGCAGGTAAATCTTGAATAAGACGCGGTGCGTCTGGCGTTGCCCGGAGGTTTGGGCTCTTCGTTGATGCGAGGCTTACGCGAGGCGCGTCAGCTCTTCATAGCGCACCCGGTTCTTCAAGGCACGACCCTGGGCGAAGCGCTCGATCTCCTCGACCAGGCAATCCGCCAGCCGCTGGGTTTCGGTGCCGAGCGAGCCGGCGATGTGTGGTGTCAGCAGCACGTTGGGCAGCCGGTAAAGAGGCGAATCGGCTGGCAGTACTTCCGGTTCGGTGGTGTCCAACACGGCGTGCAGGCGTCCGGATTCGAGTTCGGCCGTCAGCGCTTGTTGATCGACGATCGCGCCACGCGCGGTGTTGATGAAGGTCGCGCCATCCTTCATCAGCGCGAACTCACGGGCGCCCAGCATGTCCCGCGTGTCGGGAAGCAACGGCGCATGTAATGTTACGACGTCGGCATGCGACAACAGTTCCGACAAGCTGACCTTCTGCGCACCCAACTCCCGGCCGTCCAGAGGCGTAATGTAGGGATCGTAAAGCAGCACCCTGAGATCGAAATGGCCGAGCAGTTCGATCAGCTTGCGGCCTACATGAGAGGCCCCGATGACCCCGATCACCTTGCGGTAGTTGCCAACGTTCGGCGCTTCCTTGGTCCACGGCGCTCGGTTCTCGTGGTGCAGGCGATAGAATCCGGCCAGTTCCAGAACACGCTTGTTGGTGAACAGAATCGCCGCCAGGACATACTCCGCTACCGGTACGGCGTTGGCTGATACTGCATTGCTGACGTGCACGCCGCTGCGCCATACGGCGTCGTCAATGAACCCCTTCACGCTGCCTGCCAGGTGGGCGACCAGTTTCAGGCGGGGCATGGCCTTGGCGGCTTCGATTTCGATCCTTGGGCAACCCCAGCTGCTGATCAGCACCTGGAGGTAAGGCATATGCTCGGCCAGTTCTTCGAAGCTACGAAAAGGCGTGGTGGCGACAAGCTCGCAACAGCGACCAAGTCGCTGCATGTGGTCGTCGCGGAGTAGTTCCTCCTTGACGACGGGGTGCATCAGCAATGCGGTGACCGGCGCTGCGGGCATATGTCTCCCTCGTCGCGGGACCATAGGATGAATCGTATGGGAGTACAACGATCCGATGGTGTCCCGGCTTGGGAATGCAACATAATGCGATCCTTGAAACACTTTGTGGGAGGTCAACCTGGTGGCCGTAGAACTGACCAAGCAGGCGATAGATCTGGGAATCGTGACCAACGATGGCGTGGCCGCATTGCAGTTCTATCGCGATACGTTGGGTTTCCGGCACGAGGGGGACATGCCGATGCCCATGGGTGGCACCATGCATCGTCTCTGGTGTGGCGACAGTCTCATAAAGATCGTCGTACCCGATAAGCAGCCGGCGAACGCCGCACCATCGGGCGGTCTTCAGGGGGCTACCGGCTATCGTTACTGGACCATCTCCGTAAGCAACCTCAGTGAGCTGGTGGCCTCCTGCGAGGCGGCTGGCTACAAGGTTCCGGTACCCGAAACCGAGATCAGGCCGGGCGTGAAGATCGCCATGGTGGAAGACCCCGACGGCAACTGGGTTGAGTTTTTGAGTGCCGAATGAGCGATGACATCCTTGCGCGTGTCGCGGTCATGGCACGCATGCAGAATGAGCACAACCTGCGCGTTCACCCCCAGTGGCGTGACCAGGGACACGAATACTTCCGCGCCATATGGGTGGAATGTGCCGAATTGCTGGACCACTTCGGCTGGAAATGGTGGAAGCACCAACAACCGGATCTCGAGCAGGTGCGTCTGGAAATCGTCGACATCTGGCACTTCGGTCTGAGCGAGTTGCTTCGCGCGGGAAAGATCGATGACCGTCATTGCGACAATGACGTGATACAGACCCTGGTAGTGGGATTGGACGGGACGGCGGGGGACTTCCGTGAGTGTGTCGAGCGTCTTGCGGCAAGCAGCCTCACCGGCCAGACATTCGACCTCGAAGCATTCGTGGCGGTGCTTGTTGCAATGCCGATGAGCTTCGAGGAGTTGTTTACAGGCTACATCGGCAAGAACGTGTTGAACAATTTTCGCCAGAACCATGGTTACCAGAGCGGCGAATACGTGAAGGTCTGGCAAGGCCGCGAGGACAATGAGCACCTGATGGAACTGATCGCAGGTCTGGATCAGCAGCACGCGGATTTTGTCGACCAGCTGTACGCGGCACTGGAGGCGCGTTATCAGACGAGTGCTGGTTCGCCGCCGAGCACCTCGAGGTAGGTTTCGGCGGTCGCGGCGTGGAAGCAGACGAAGGCCGCTGTGTCGATGGAGCTTCCGGGTTGGTCGGATTGCCGAGCAACAGACAATGCGATCTGTTGGCGGCGTTAACGCTCGGTGGGCTGGACTCGTTGCCGCGTGGCGGGCTGCTGAGAGACGGGCTGGCGAGGGTCCGGCGTGTGCGGCTCCGCGGCTCGGGGTGGTTGTGCGGCCGCACCAAGCTCCCGGTTCAGGGCATCCAGCGCGGCGTCCAGCACGGCGCCGGGATTCGATTCGCCGAGGTGCGCCGCGCATTTGCGCAGTTCCCGTACGTATCGGCGGCCCAGAATTTTTCTCGCCCGCGTCCAGTCGTTCTGCCAGTTCGGCGACCGTGCGTTGTCACGAAACCGGCGCTGACGTTCGGCGTTTTTCAGCCGGTGCCACAGCACCGGGTACTTCGCCAGCG
>PVMK01171684.1_pt1 | contig 13119 bp, 11 predicted proteins | sample 1853481 | NCBI WGS metagenome assembly PVMK01 (sample SAMN08533507, study PRJNA380276) | Marine sediment metagenome, whole genome shotgun sequencing project.
TTCTGTCTGGCAAGTTGCTCTTGACGTTTTCTTTCGGCTTCTTCTTTTTCAGCGGCCTGTTGCAGTTCCAGCTCCATCCGGCGCTGCTGTTCCGCCTCCAGCGCTTTCTGCTGTTGCTGTTCCTGTTCGAGTAAGGATTTCTTCTGGTCGGCAGGCAAATGGTCATACTTTTCCTTGTACACATTCACCTGATCCATGTATTCCGGGGGGACTTTGGTAAGGTCATCGACATAAAAAATTCGCCCCTCTTTATCCACATACTTATAAAACTCGGCCTGTGAATCCATTGGATAAATCAAGACGAGGAAGATGGTAATGAGACAACCGCAAAAATAGCCTTTTTTAAGCAACATCGTTGACTCCAACGGTCTTATTCTGACGCCGTGGATCATTGGTATAAGCGCTAAGTTGTTTTGTAAACATTTACAGGTTACATTTCTGCCATACAGGGTTGTTTTGAAAGATGAACGTCCAACATTAAACAAATTAAACATCTAACATCGAACCAGGAAGAGATGAACGTCCAACATCCAACGCTCAACGTCCAACTTCCAACAAAATTAAAAACAAAAACTATAAAGCAAAAAATCAACGTTGATTTATTTTTTCTTTTCCGCCCTTCGACTCCGCTCAGGGCCGTGAGCCTGTCGAACGGCTGTTTTAATACTTGTTACAAAAATCTTTATGATTCGCACCGAATACTCGAGCAGTCTTTCTTCCAGATCATAAGTCTGTTTCTTCATCTTTACCCTTCAATATTCGATGTTGGATGTTCGACGTTCGATGTTGGACGTTAATATTTTCCCTTCAACGTTGGATGTTGGACGTTCGATGTTCGATGTTCATTTTTTTTCAGTAAACCTTCCACAGTCCCCCAGAGTATAAATAACTTAGCGCTAATGCGGCCCACCACCACCCCCTTAACTTTTTTTTATGGTCTTTTTACCGCAGTCCGCCTTTCTAGTCGTTTATCACGCCGGGATTTTTTAGTTATTTTTCTTAATACCGGTTTTTTCTCTCTCGGGGGATCGATTTTTTGAACCAGCGATGCCACAACCCCACCATCGATATGCTTGAATCCTTTGACATAAACCCATTGCCCCCGGTGGAATGCCCCGAAATCCATGCGGTTGCCGTCCGTATCCATCAGTTCGGTTATTAAGCGCCGGTCTCCAAGGCTCAGATTCACCACATAAATGGTTTGCTCGGCTGCAACCAATTGAGCCTTTTCGCCGATTACCTCCATAATGCGGGCACGGGCTTCGAAGGGATCGCAATCATCAAAACTGAAATTGCTTAGAATGTTGGACTCTGCCGGAGAGTTTATGGGAAGCAGCAGCATTCCCATGCCAAAAATAAGCACCAGCCAGACTGCTTTTTTGTATCTGCTATTTTTCAAATCCATTCTTTATGACCTCCCTAAAACATTTGATGCCAGTAGTAGCGGTACATCTTCGGAGTTACGATGGCCGGCATGCTGACGATACCGCCTTCAACACCGATAAAGATCCGGGCCCCGTTTTCCAGGATGGCGATCACCGGAGCGGATGGAATCGCTGTTCCAATGGCAATGACCCGATCCTTTTTGCCCAGATCGACCACATTGCCGTCGCCATCGTACTCAATTTCCGAACTGAATTCGGAAACCGAAGCGCCGGTTTTGAATTCCACCGCGTAAAGACGGCCGACTCCCCGGACGGTGGAAGCCGCACAGGGATCCCCGCCAGGGGCGCTGGTATCCGGAGTGTAGGTCGTAAAATAGACGACCCCGCCGTATACCCTTGGGGATGCCACCACTTTTTCACCTGTATTTTCCAGCCGCATAAACCAGCCGGTGCCGTTCTCAAGGCTCGTTTTTGCCGCCTGCTTTTCCGCTTCTGTGCCGAGCTGAATCAGATCATCGGTTACATCGACCAGGTCGGTTTCATCCAGCGTGTCTCCACCCGACCAGTCGTTTTTAACGGCGTAGAAGCGGTTGACTATCCCGGTTTCACCGGGATCGGTTCGATCCCCGGTGCCGAAGAAGATATACTCGCCGTATTCCTCGCCCACCACATCGGGTGCATAAAGAATCTTGCGTTGAACGCCGTCCACCGCCGAGGCCGAAAACAGCTTGTGAGCGGCCCAGGTCCCGTCGGCAATCGACTTCGAATAGGTGCCGCTGCAAAAAGACATGACCTCATCGTCCTTGAAGGCAAAGATATTTCCCCCCAGATCGCCGGCATAGATACGACTGACGATACCGTCACCGTCATGATCGACACCCGATACATCCACAATGGAATGGGTCATACCCAGGGTCGTATGGACAATTGCGTTAAAATTCAGCCCGCTGACAAGCTGACCGTCCGTCACCTGGACGGCAAACAGCGCGCGGCCGACCGTATCAGTCGGGCTGGGCGTATCCAGATCCTGGTTGTTGTCGTATCCCCCGGGTATCAGAAAAACATCGGCCACAGCTGTATTCACCGTTACACTGCAGGCGGGCGGCGTGCCCGTTTCGCTAATGGCGGCATCGGTGGCCACCGTGACGGCCTGGGGTCGGCTCCAGGATTGGCCCAGCATCTCATAGCTGTCGGTGTCCGGGTCGTTTAAGGGATCCGGGTCCAGAATGACGGGCTCGATGGAATACAGCCGGGCGGGAGCGTCATGGGCAGTGATATCCAGGGCCACATAATTCTGACCGCCGCGGCGCTCGCCTATAATCAGGATTTTCTGGCTCAATCCGTAGTAAACAGAAGGTGAGCCGTCCATGAAGTAGTCGTGATCGTCGTTATCGAGTAATTTCAGACGCCCCAGCTGGTCCGGGGCAATAAACCCCCAGATTTCACTACCGTCATTATCATCAAACGCATGCAGCATGCCGTCGTTGGAACCGGAATAAATCAGAGTTTTAGCATCGTCAGTAGCCGGATTGCCATCCGGGTCCGGGTAATGCACCACTGCCGGCTCGGAATGAATAATGTCACCGAGCCCCGTCCCATGAACCGCATTGAACAGGTCGCTTCTTTCAGCACTTGAAGCCACCCCCAGATCCTGATCGGTGATAGCGGCGTTGGAATCCACAAATGCATTTGACGAATCGGTAAGGGCCGCAGCGGAGCCGGTATAGGTATAAAGATTGCGCGCCGTGGGGCTGTCGATCAGCAAATCGAGGACTTCAGCTGTACCGCCCTTTTCCACGTCCGGTCCATCATTTCCCAGGGTGGTCCAAAAAGAAAGGGCGTTATCTTTGATCAGCCCGTCCGAGGTGCAGGCTTCAGCCCCGATGGCATCATAAAGAATGCCGTCGTTGTCCAGAGTGTACCGTTTGATGTTGCCGATCCAGCGTCCGCTTTGCTGGGGCTTGAAAAACCCCAGATAGATTTTATCGCCGGCATAGGCTCGGTTCATGCGGCTGATGGGAACCACCGGCGCCACAAAAACCGCATTTTCTTCAGAGATGGCCGTTAAAATCTGATCGAAGGCCATGGCCAGCTCCGATATGTTGTCGGCCGAAAAATACTCGCCGCCGCCGTTTGAGGCCGTATCCTGCAAGAGCTGATGAGAGGTTTTAAAACCGATGGTATAGGTGACGATGTTTTGTTTATCAAAGGCAGTGCCGTCACCCAGGATTGGATTGCAATCATTTTCATAAAGATATTTGGCGACGTCGTCCAGATAATCCGATCCGTTATCGCTGTAGTCGTCTTCATCGCCGGAATGATCATTGTCATAGTCGCCGATTTTATCGCCGTTGATGTAATCGGTATCGGTCAGCCTGGAGTCTCTATCCTGGGTGGACTGACCGTCGGTCATGATGATGATGTAGTTTTTCTGGCAGCGTTCCTGCATCGGAGAGGTATACGTACCGGAATTATACCAGCTGTTCAGGCCGGCAAAATAGAGCCCGGCCTCGGCCAGGGTTTCTGCCAGAGGCGTCCAGCCGTCGGCCGTAATGTTGGCAACCTCGGTTAACAGGGTGGATTTGTCGGTACCGATCTCGGCGACAATCTGTCCGCCCTGGTCGTGGTTAAATTTCATCAGACCGAAACGCACATCGGTGGTATTGTTGATCAGGTCGGTGATCACCTGCCGGGCGACTTCGATGCGGCTTTCGAGGGTGCCGACACCGGACTCATCGTAATTCATAAAATTGCCGGTGCGCAGCCTGCGCCGGGATCCGCCGCAGGCATAACTTGAAGAATAGATACGGCCGTAAGCATAGCCCTGATTCAGCAGGTCGTCTTTTATCCAGGTACAGTTCAGATCAGCGACATCACCGGCAAAGATTCTCCACTCATAGGACCAGCTGCCCCAACTCCAGTAGCGTTCATAAACCGCATTGCTGCTGTAAGATCCGCTATAGAGGGTACCCGGGACATAAGGGTCGCCCGGCACATCCACTGTGGACATGCTGCCGGATGAGTCGAAAATAATCAGGATGTTGGCTTCAAGATCCGGATTGGTGACGGTGCCGTAAATTTCGGTGTCGTCCGCCCAAGCGGGACCCGTTGTGCACATTGTCAGTAGCAGAGCGACCCATAGCCATTTTTTCATGCTTGAATCTCCTTATCTTTAAACCTACGCTTTTTCACTTCATTGGCCGATGTGATCCCGCTAAAATTTATTAAATACCTTCCAGGCGCCCACCTGGATGTGGGTGTTGCCATTGTTTGAAAAAGCGGTAATTCCGTAACGACGGACTTCAAAATATTTCAGGCTGTACCCCGAACCGGTCGGTGGCGGTCCGATATGGGGCTGCAATGGCAGATTATTGCTGTCATTTTCCAGACCGGAAACCGGGGTTCCACTGCTTTCAATACAGCGCACCTCCACCCTGGCAACCGCGTCACCGTTTTCGTCATTGGACGTAACGATCTTTTTGGCAAGCGTGCGATCTTCGGTCAGAAAATCGTTTGTCAGCCAGGTGGTCGGACCGCTGTTATAATTTTCAAGGGCATCGATCACACCGGCCTCGGCATTATAAAACTCCCTGATCATCTGGCCTTCGTTGCGCACAATTTTGACCTCCGTGTTGGAAATCCAGATGGCCAGCACACCGCCCAAAACCAGAATGGCCGAAACCAGAATGGATGCGCCCAGCACAAAGCCGTTTTCATTGTCAATCGTGTGTTTCAGTGATTTAACCCTATCCATATTTTCGTCTCTTTTTCTCTATTCTATAGATTGCGGCAGCGCACGCGACTGGTATAGGTCCGGCTGATGGGCTCGTCCCGGCCTGCGGGTCGCTGCATGGTCAGAGATATAACCACGGTTCGAATATCCTCCGGCTTGGCCACCGGAGTCGCCAGCGGTGTGTCCGGTTCATCCAAATACGTAAATGTTAAACTGGTGATATTATCCAGCAAAATGTCTGTAACAAAGCCGGTCCCTAAATCACTGGTCTGCTTGAGTTGTGTGCCGTCCAAAAAATATCTAATATTTTCAAAGAAATCATTCGTATCGCCGTCATAGTTGAGATCGGCGCTAAATCGAATATTGTTTAAATCGGCAATTTCAATTTTGGCTCCGGCCGAACCCAACGGGTCCAGTCCGGCCAGGCGGATATCGCGCGCCATCAGATCGATTCCAATGCGCGTTTTTTGCTGGACGCCGGCTTTGACATTTTCTTTGGCGTAGGACCGGGTGAAAATATCAAAGGTTCGGTAAATGGTTCCAAATAAAATCGAAAGAATGGCAATACACATCAGCACTTCAACCAGCGTAAATCCGGCCGGTCTGGCAACCTGCTTTTGTCCGGGAACGAGATTTGCGTTCATACGCCACTTCCCCTTGTGTTGGAGCGCACAATCACCCGACGGGTACTGCCGAATTTAGTCCATGCCACGGTTACTCTTATCCGGCGCGCGGAGGCCCCCAGTGGATCAATTCTCCATGTGCGGTTATAAATACCGCCGGGACTCCCGGTTGCATCAATCGGTGAGGCATCATTGTAATCTCCCACGGCCAGCGCCGTCGATTCGATGTCCTGGTTTTTGAGCATCTCCAGCTGGGCTTTGGCCAGCATATTGGCCTGGGTGGTGGTGTTGCCGGTGGTGTTGTTGCGCACCGCCGAATACTGCATGGAAGCAGCCGCCAGCATGCCTAATGCCATAACGGACATGGCAATCAGCAATTCAATCAGGGAGAATCCCTTTTCTTTTTTAAAAATGTTTTGAATTTTTCTTAGCCCCATTTTGCAGTCCCCCTTATTGAACATTGATAAATCCCAGACGGTTGATGGTGATTTGCCGTCCATTGGCAGCATTTAACACGGGTATGGTTTCCGGCGCCATAATATCCGGGGGAATCCCCCGGCCGTTGAAGCGCGCTTTATCATTGACCGTCGGAAAACTCAGACTCCCGGTGTCGATCTGCACTCCGGACGGCATTTCCCGGTTAATTATCTGTTGTTCGTCCGCATCGTGGTTCCAGTTTGGGGAGCCACCCACACCATCCCCCGTATCCAGAAACAGGGTGTAACTGTCGGCGTGAAACTCGACGACGACAAATGCATTTTCTCTAATAGCCCGAATTTTGGCCATTTCAAGGTCCGACGTCAAATTGACCACCGCACCTTCAAGACGCCGTGCCCGATTCCACTTCAGATAGGGCGGCATGACCAGCGCAGCAACCACGGCAACGATGGCGATGGTGGTTGCCAGTTCAAGAGCGGTAAATCCTGAGTTTTTTCGGTTCATTTTAATCTCCTGCAGGGCGGATTAAATACAATAATTGTGCCACATAATCCGTCCGCCAGGTCAATCGGACAAATTTCAGGCGAGCATCAGTAGTTGGCCGGATATAAAATTTCGCAATAAAAAATAATATGAAAAAATTCTGAAAAAGGTCGGTTAAGCGCGGTGAGGATTGGCAGCGGCATTTTACCCGGAAGCGCCGCGAAGATCTGCTGGGCCGGTATAATAATTTAATTATTTTGATTGCTTAGACAATTACCCAGCGCCTGTCAGCCTGCGGGTGCAAATTACATTGCCAAAATACGTTTCAGCTATTTTAGAAAAATTTGAACAAAAGTCCTGCGGAAGAATGAACACGCACTGCAGCTCATTTTGATGGTTTAACATCAAAAGACAATCTAGCATGAATTTTGCGAAGACAATCTTACCTTTCTAAAAAGTGGCACGGCTAAAATCGAATCGGAAATTACAAAAGTGAAATTTAAATTTCACTTTTGTAATGGGGTTAATTAAAAAGTTCCCTCCACCATAAATAAAAGAAATTCCGCTTCGGATAAAGTGGATCGACCGTGATAATTCCGGCTCCGATGGATTGACTTGCAGAATTCGGATTGGTGCTTCCGACCGATATAAAGAGTTTGGTACCATTTTCGGTAATTACGGTTACCGGTTTGGAAGGAATACCACCGCCTAAAGTAACGCTTCGAGTTAAATCCTTTTCACCATCGCCGTCGGTATCCGTAAATTTAATAACAGCAGCGCCGGTCAAATAATTCAGGGCATAAAGATTGGCAGCCCCGCCCGGTAAGCAGGGATCGTTATTAGGGGCAAAGGTGGTAATATAAAACGTTTTATAAAATACGACACCTTGTGCCAGCACCTTTTCACCCGCATCTGCACCTAAATAATTAACCAGGCGAATAAACCAGCCTTGATCGATGCTGCCGTTTGAATCCACATCGCCATTGGTATGATTCAGATCCGGCACGGCGGCAGCGGGATTTGTCACATCGACGAGGTCGGTCTCAGTTAATGGAGTTGGGTTTAATGGGGTTATCCCGTGGGTATCTTTGATAACGTAAATGCGATCCGCGGCTGTCGTTGGATCGCATGCATTCTCTCGATCGCCGGTTCCCATAAAAATCAGATCATACCCTTTTTCGAGAGTCACGCCCGGCGGGTAGAACATTTTTCGAGTATAAGTTGTTGAATCTATAACATATGTCGGTGCTGTGAACAAAATCTGACCGACCCAGTTGTTTATGTCTTCGTCACAGTCAGGGAAACTCAACGGATTGCCCCCGGAATCAGTCGCAACCTGGCCGAAACGCCACACCTGCCCGCCCAGATCACCGACATAGATTTTATCCACAAAGCCGTTGCCGTCTTCATCAACAACCTTAAGCGTGCTGGCCACGCTATAATCCATGGATGTATCCGTTGTCAGAATAAAATCAGTGGTATCAGCTAACCGTTTCGTAAATTTCCTGACCACTGCTCCGCTAAACACATTGACGGCCACCACTGCCTTGCCCGCCGAATTGTCCGCACTGTATCCGCCTCCTATGAAACATACCGCAGTACCGGTTGTATCTGCTGCCGAAGTTTTGACCAAACCGAATTGGGGTTCAGACCAGCTGAGACCGAGCTCCGGAATGAGCACATCCGGGTCCGTGTTGGTCATGGAAACAATTTTGCCCAGGACAAAGGGCCCCGTGGGATTATCGGCATCATGGTCCTGATACATGCCGGTCGTCAGGTTGCCCAGCCATTTGCCGACACCGAAGACCAACGTTCGGGCATCGTAGGTCACAAAGACGCTGCCGAATTCAGCGCCGACCACCATGGCGGCATCATGCCACTCCCCGGCGCCATTGTACAGTCGCAGCGTATCGCCATCCTGAAAGGTGCCTCCGGCGTTTCGGGTTATATCTGCCAGCTCCACGGTACCGGTCTCGGCATCATTTGCACTTCCGATTCTCCACAGGTATTTGGGTACATCCGGATTCGTAATATCCAGTGCAAAATAGCCTGAACCCCCATCGCGTTGCCCGCAAACCAAAATGACCCGATCGCCGTCGCCGGAATCAACACGTCCATCCTGATCCACATCATGAAAATATGCCTTGGGGCTCGCATCAACATAATACCTGTGAGTCGGGCCTTCTAAAATGTATTTTAAGCGATTGAGTTGATTCGGCGGAATAAATGCCCAGGCTTCCGTGCCGTAGTGGGTCTCATCGTCCGATTCGGTTACATCCGGATCGATAACATCCAAAACCGCATGCAGCATGCCGTCGTTGGCCCCAAAAAAGACCAGGGTTTTGGAGCTGTTGTCGGCATAGTGGTAGTCGAATACCAGGGGCTCGCTGTGCAGCACGTCACCGGTAATGATCGGTCGGTTTTTAGAGCTATCCCCGTCCGCATCCTGATCCAGCACATCGGCGCCGCGGATGTAGTTGATCACCTTGTCTCTTCCGGTGACGGGATTGCCGTTTACGGTAACCTCGGTCGGATTACCAAGCATCATGGCAGTCAAATTGGGGTTGTCGTCGGCAAACCGGTTGGCCGCATCGGTTAAACTATCAACGGCTCCCAAATAGGTATAAATATTGCGGCTGTCGTTGTGGATTCCATTGCTTTTAGAAATATCGGCCCAGTCGATGGTGGCCCAGTAAGGTTTGGCATCTTCTCGCATGGCCCCGTTGGCCCACGTGGCCGGATTCCCGTCGCTGCCAATAATTTCATTATCGGTGCTGAGGCCGAATTTGGTCACATTGCCTTCCCAGAAATTTTCTTCAACGGGTTTGAAAAAGGCCATATAGATTTTATTGCCGCTGGTCGTGCGGGTGACCGGGACCACCGGTGCGGTAAACGAACTGGTACGCGAAATAATGCTGTTGACAGCATCCATGACGGCCTGGGAAAGACCACCCGCGGACTGGGCATCAAAATGATACTTGCCGTATTCCAGATCGGCACTGTTGGATAAATTGGTATTTCCGTTGCCGTTATTGGATGTGTTTATCAGTAACAGCCGGCTTGCGGTGGTGGCCATAAACCCGACCGTGTAAGTCGTGATGTTCTGAAAGGCTTCGGTTTTGTCATTGGCAACTCGCATATCGTTGGTGTAAAAAAAGTGGGCCACATCATCCATATAGGTCGAGCCGTTGATGTTGGTGGTAATCGTGTAGTCGGTGCCATCGACTGTCAGGGTTCCCTGACCCGGGTTGCCATTTTCCCCGTATCCGTCGGTGCCGTCCTGATCATGATCTATCAAATCGCTCGGCCGGGTCTGGCTTAACCCACTGGATGTGTCTTCGGAAGACATTCCGGGCGTAACCACAATCACGAAATTTTTCTGGCAGTAATTGGTGACGTCGGGCTCTCCGGATGAATTTGAGTTCAGATACCCGCCGATCCTGGCCATACCCTCGGCCAGCGGGGAGTAGGTCACGGTACCCATATTATTGATATTGTTGATATAATTTGGATCCAGAATGTTCTCTGGCGCCGTGGCGCCCAGGGTGGCAACCACTTCACCCAGGGGCTGAACGCTGGAAGATCCCTCGGGCGTGCTGGTAAAATTATAAATTGCAAATATGGCCTTATTCGACGAGAGCTGGCCGACCGCTAGCAGGGCTTGCTTGGCATAATAAAAACGGCTCTTGTTGGGCAGGGGCGTTCCGTCGTAGACCGGCTCATTCACCCCATCTGCATTTAGATCCACCGCTGACGTATAAAAATACAACCAGTTTAAATAGTTATTAGAGTAGCGAAACATTCCGGCATTGTCTTTAATGCCGTCGGCATCTACCTCTGCTGAAGCTTCAGCAGGCAAATGAACCGTCTCCCCGTTAATTATCCAACTGGAAGTCTTCTTGTCGGCAGATGGCAAACCTTCCAAACGAATGTTGGTATTCAACTCCAGGTTATCTTCAACGGGCACCAAATAATACTTGCCTCCCGTAATATAAATACCGTAACCGTTTTCATTAAAAAATCCGTTGCCCGAAGCGTCGTTGTCGTTGAGAACCACGTCGACTGGGGTGGCCTCATTGGGCGTGTAGTCGACGCTGCTGTCATAGTCGCCATGATTGACCGCATGCTTCATCTCGGCGCCATTGTCGAGCAGAATGACGATATTGGGCGCTATGTCATCCGCCGTGACGGCAAACATACACGTATCGGCGGCGCGTCCCAGGTGATACGGAAAAACCAGGCCCAAAAATGCTGCGATCCAGGTGACTGCAATCATATATTTTGTTTTCATAATACCCATCTTCATAGCCGTTAATGGTTTTAAAAACCGATCCGGTAAAATCCGGCTTCAATTTCGGACTTTGAACTGCGCGGGCCCAATCCCGTGCTATTCATTTGATACCGATGCGAAACAAACTTGCCCACTTCAAATCCGGATCCCCGGGGAGGGATCGCGGAACCCAGGTATTCCACATCGCCATTAAAAGATTCCAAAGGCCCCATTGAAAATTTCTCCGCTGGATTATCATTGTCCGGAAAAGCGATAATCTCTCCAACGGTGACATTCGCTTCATGGTACAAATCAGAATGTTCGATCACATATGTTCTAGCGGTGTCAGCCGCATAAAATGACAGTTCATGAATTTGTTCGTTTGTCGCCGAGCGTTGCTCTGTAATCGCGTTATTTGTTCCCGCTGTCGCAATTACGGTAAGGATGGATAAAATCATGAGTACCACAACCATTAAATATCCATCTTCATTATTTACCTGCATATGCATGATTTCCTAACCTTCCCCCGTTTATATCTCAGGTATAATGTATTTAATTTTAACATCCCTTGCTTTTGGATTCGCACAGCGAACCGTCACAAATATGGTTTTGCTTTCGTTGTTTCCATCACCGTCAATATCTGACTCGGTGACAATCCAATTAACCGTGTACGCTCCCTGGACGACTTCGTGTGGGTTATCAGCCGGATTCAGATCAGCGTGTCCATAGCCTAAAACCATCAGCGCTTCTATCTGATTGACTGCCAGGGCGGTGGCTTCACCGGACATTCGAGCAGATGCATTGGTATTAATCGAGGTCACCTGCAGGGTTGCGATCGCGAGAACCCCGATAGAAAAAATCGCAATCACAATAAGCACTTCAACTAAGGTAAAGCCCCGGTCATCAACGCGGTGAGTTGTCTTGGCCAATTGGGTGTTCAACATAAGCTCGTGCCTTAATTGAATGCCAGATTACGGCATTCCACTTTTCGGGTTAATGTCCGGCTAACCGGTTCTTCGCGACCGGCTGGCTCCTCGATGGTTATTAAGACTTCAACGCTTCTGATATCTGCAAGTTTATTGTCCGGAACCCGCGCAGGGCTCAGACCATAATCGACCAAATCATTGTTTGCGGCATCAAGGTAAGCAAAATTTAGATTCGTAATATTGCCGACCAACACCGCAGGGTTTGGACTGGCTCCCGTCTCATATAATGTCTGCGTGACTTGATTACCCTGAAAATCATAGGTAACTTCCTCAAAATTGGTTTCGTCAACGATGCCGTTGAATTCACCACTGCCGCTGTCAATGCTGTCCAACGTGAAACGAATTTTGGTCTGAGAAGCATACTCAATTCCGAAACTATCCGTACCAATCGGATCCAGACCGGCAAGCCGTATATCCCGCGCCATTAGCCCGATCGCAGAGCGCAAATTTTGCTGCACATTCGCCGCCACATTCTGGGTGGTGAAATTTTTATTGGTAATCGTAAACACACTATAAATGGCGGCCAATACAATCGACGAAACTGCCAGCGCCATTAAAAGCTCGATCAACGAAAACCCTGTTTTCGAATATAATGAGATGATCGGCTTGTTTCTTTTATTGTACATTGATATTCCCCAGGCGGTTTATCTTGATTTTTCGGTTGTTGCTGGCTTGGTTTATCTGTATTTCTTCCTCCGAAACAATTTCAAAAGGAATACCCCTGCCGTTAAATCGGATTTTGTCGTTGACCGTCGGAAATTCGAGGCTGGCGGTATCGACAAATACTCCGGCCGGAAGGCTTCGATTCAGCACAATATCCTCACCGTTATTGGGATTCCAATCCTTATTATTATCCACAAATATGGTGTAGCTACCGCTATAGAATTCAATCACTACAGACGCATTCTCCCTTATAGCGCGTGTCTTGGCCATCTCGAGATCCGTGGTCATATTTGAGACCGCGCTTTGCAAGCGGGATGCTCGCCACCACTTTAGATAAGGCGGCAACGTTAACGCCGCAATTACGGATATAATTGCAATGGTCACTGCCAATTCATATGCTGTGAAACCTGAGTTTTTTCGCATCGGTTCTAAACTCCTGTTTAAATATGTCCTTGTTCTTTCAAAACTTGTGCCATCTCGGTTGATTCGAGCAATTAGACGTGATCAAGCAAACATCTTTTTAATTAATATTTTGTGA
>PVMK01189422.1_pt1 | contig 13117 bp, 14 predicted proteins | sample 1853481 | NCBI WGS metagenome assembly PVMK01 (sample SAMN08533507, study PRJNA380276) | Marine sediment metagenome, whole genome shotgun sequencing project.
CAGGTCTGAATCGAATTTTTTAAGCTTAATCAAAGCGATATCGGTTTTTTTATCGGTTCCAACTATCTCTGCTTCATATTCCTTATCATCATGAGTTTTAACAATAATCTCATCAGCACCTGAAACCACATGATTATTGGTTATTATATAGCCGTTATTATCAATAATAAATCCTGATCCGCCGCCTCTCACTTTACGTTCTCTTGGTGAATCACCAAAAAAATGTCTAAAAAAATCATCAAAAGGATCCTGCTGACGGGGATCATTTCCAAAAGGGCTATTATATTGTCTGACTCTGGGTTTGATTACTTTTGTAGTTTGAATATTAACTGTGACCGGTGTCAACTTCTTTGCTAAAACAGTAAAGTCAGGCAAACCATACTTCATGCTTTTTGATTTATAAGAATTATCTTTTGCTAATAACAGGGCAGGGGAGATCAGTAATAAAATAAAAATTAATAATGTTATGTTTGCTGCCTGGTTACTCTTCTTAAAATAAGAAATCATTATTGTTCCTCCATTATCTAGTATAGTGTATAATTTATGTGTTTAAAATTATAACAGATTAAGTAAATATGCAATACTCAACCAGCTGATTTAACATTTGTTTTACAATACAAACATGATTCAAAACAATGACATTCTATTTAAAAAAGGTGAGATTATTGCAGATTCATCCTCTATAATCTATCTGGAAAAAATAGACCTGCTTGAAACTTATTCGAATTTTAAAAACATTTTAATTCCCGAACCCATTTTTAATGAATTAATTATTCGAAATGGTTCAACAGATTACAGCCTATATTTGAAAATTATTGAACCTCTTAAAAGACCGATACAAAATATAAATAATTCAACCGTGCTAAAATATCCGGATATAATCTTAATAGATCTTTATCATCTGATTAATCCAGATGGGATATTAACTGATGACGGCAAGGTTTGCAAGTATTGTAGAGCTAATAGTATACCATACATAAATACTCCAATGGCTATTTTATCATTAAAGCTATGTAATATTATATCGTTTAGATGAATTTAATGATAAATTAGATGAAGTCTATAAGATTGGGAGATATTCAAAATACGTTCGGAATTATCTGGACAATATCATAAAAGAGCAGATACTTAACGTCTGATAATATATATTATGTAAACCAGACAATATTTTAGACCAAATTAAGTATTTCTCTAGGCATGTCATCAAGACTAACTATTTTATTTGCAGCGCCAAGTTTAATTGCTTCACGAGGCATCCCAAAAACAACTGATGATTTCTCATCCTGGGCAAGAGTTTGTGCACCGCTTTCCTTCATCTTTAATAGTCCAGTGGAACCATCTGATCCCATACCTGTTAATATAACACCTATAGCATTATTTCCAGCATATTTTGCAACAGAGTTAAATAATACTTCCACTGCAGGACGCTGTCTTTTCACTAAGGGACCGTTTTTTATTTCTACATAATATGTATCCCCTGATCTTTTTAACAACATATGCATGTTTCCAGGCGCAATTAAAGCCCTTCCAGGGATTACCCTGTCAGAATCTTCCGCCTCTTTCACCTGGATATCACAAATTGTATCCAGTCTGTCAGCAAAACTCTTAGTAAATCTTTCCGGCATATGCTGCACAACAACAATTCCAGGTGCATTTACAGGCATCGATATTAATATCGATTGTATAGCCTTTGTTCCGCCAGTTGAAGCACCTATTGCAACTACTTTATTTGTAGTTTTAGATAGAGAAAGCTTTTTTTTACTATTACTGTCTGCTGAAATATTTTTATGTACAGTGTCTTTCAGATTAACTTTCGCCGCTGCTTTTATTTTTTCTGTTAAAGTCAGTGCCATATCACCAACCGTATATGCAGCACCTGGTTTACACATTACCTCAACAGCACCTTCATTTAATGCTTCTAACGCAAGGTCGCTTCCTTTTGAGGTAAGAGAAGAAACTACTATTGTAGGTATTGGATGATGTTTCATTAGCTTGCGGAGAAAAGTTAAACCATCCATGCGCGGCATCTCTATATCCAGAGTAATAACATCCGGTTTAAGCTTTACTATCAGGTCTCTTGCTACATAAGGATCAGGCGCAGTTCCCGCGACCTCTATCTCAGAATCATAAGAGAGTTCTTTGGTAAATATGCTTCTAACTACTGCGGAGTCATCGACAATTAATACTTTTATAGGCATATAACTTATTCTATAATTGATTTGATAAGTATTGGTTCATCTTCAACATTAAGTGCAAGAAAATTACCGCTATCAATAGATTCCTGCCATTCATCAAGTGAAATTGTTTTTTTTTCAGGAACACTCAAGTCAAATACAGGTACGTCACCAAACCTTGAAGTGATAAATTGACCGCATATGGTGTTTAGCAACTCTTTTAAAGCGTCCATTGAAGACTCAAATGGCAAGTCCTCTTCATCCTCGTCAATACCTAAAATATTATAAGCCAGAATTTTAGCCGTTTCAGCAGAAACAATTAAAATTATAGCCCCTGCCCTATCGCCTTTATATGAAATAGATACATTAATAAAACTTTCCGACTCACTATCAACTTCATCAAGGTCGATTGCTTCACCAAACATAAATGACAATGACTCAAAAACATCACAACAAACTTTTATAAGAATATCATTATCCTTCATTATAATCTCCCATTACTTCTTTAACAATATTTCTGAGATCTTCAGGGTTTATCGGTTTTCTTAAATAAGCCCTTACTCCGAGTTCAAGAAGATCATCAATTCTGGTTTTACTTCCTTCAGTTGAAACTATTATTACCGGCGTTTTATCAAGTATATTATCTTCTGACATTTTCTTAACCATCTCAATACCACTCATAACAGGCATATTAATGTCAGCGAAAATAAGATCAATCCAGTTTGAATTCATAACGTCAAGAGCTTCTTTACCATTTTCAGCCTCATAAAGATCACCGACAGGAACACCTGCTATATCGAGTGTTTTCTTAATAACAGATCGAATAGTTCTTGAATCATCAACTATTAATATATTATAAGACATTTATTATAGCTCCCAATCAGTAAAGATTTAATAATTATTAATTTGATACTATAAGACACTTTCTAAACCATTTGTTTTTACAGTTATATCTCCATCCATAACCGAGATTTTTACGGTTTTGGAGGAATCGCCTCCAATATCATGCTTATCAAGTAAAATATTATTTTTCCATAAAAACTTTCTAAGTACAGTAATGTTTCTTTCACCTATCTGAAAAAAAACTTTTTCATCCATTAAAGAAGAACATCCAACGGCTGATACAAGTAGACGTTTTTTCTCTGCACCAAGTTTAGCAGCTTCTCTAAAAAGATGATAAACACCCGTATCAACAAAAATATAAGGGGATCTACTGGCCTTTTGTGAGTCCATTTTAGAAAGAGGGAGAATACTGTGAAGTAATCCGGCAACGTGTGCAACTGGGTCATATATTACTACACCAAGAGATGATCCGAGTGAAAAAGTTATTAATGTTTCATCAATATCGTTTGTAACCATCATATCAGATATTCCAACAACATTAATCATCAACAAATATCTCCAGAAGTATAATAAGCATTAAAATATAATTCGATTCACTTCATAAATATAGAAGGTTTTAAACATTTAAAATTATTTTGAATTAAAGTCAGATTTTCAGCATGACCAATTATAAGATAACCGCCTGGTTTTAAAAGCCTGTAAATTTCAGAAACCAGTCTTTCTCTTGTTGAATTATCAAAATAAATCATCACATTACGACAAAACACGACGTCAATTGGTCCCCTCATTGGGTAAGGCGTTTGAAAAAGATTTAGGCGTTTAAAAACAATCAGTTTTTTAAGAACATCCTTTGCACAGTAAAATTTGTTATTGCCGTCAATCTCCTCAGTAAAATAATGAAGCAAAAGATCACTAGGTATTTTTTTTATTATTTCTAAATTATATTTACCCTCTTTTGCTTCTTTAAGTACTTTGGTAGATATATCAGTAGCGAGTATCTTCAAGTCTGCTGATTTACCAGACGCTCTATCACATACCATTGCGATTGTATAGGGTTCCTGACCCGTTGATGCGGCCGCACACCAGATTCTTATTCTTTTCTGACCGCTTTTAACAATATCCATTATAATATTGTTTAGTAAATCAAAATGCTCCTTTTCCCTAAAAAAACTTGTTACGTTTGTAGAGATAACATCAAGGAACTTAGTTATCTCATCAGTGTTTCTATCATTTGTCAGGTAATCTAAATACTCAGTATGTTCTTTGATATTTAATACACGCATCCTTTTTGCAATACGCGCACTGACCATTGCTACTTTGGAATCATTTAAGTTTATTCCGCAGTTATAATAAACTATTTCTCTTAATTTCTGAAAAATTTTGTGATCCATATAAAGATAACTAACTTTCAGATATTGAGGATTCAGCAAGAGACTGCAGCTCGTTGGTAGTCAATACTTCTTCAATATTCAAAAGTATTTTTACGCCACCTTCAGTTTTAGCTAACCCTTTAATAAAGACTGTGCTGACTGATGTGCCAAACTTTGGAGTTTCCTCAATAGAGTCATCACTAATTTCAAGAACTTCAGATACGCTGTCAACAAGAATACCCATTTGAAACGATACGTTCTCCTGCGTGATATCTACGACAATTATACAGGTCTGTTCCGTATCTTCAGTAGATTCCATATCAAACTTTTTTCTAAGATTAATAATCGGAATCAACTTTCCTCTCAAATTTATTACCCCCCTGACAAAATCAGGAATTCTAGGCACCCGGGTTATCGCCATCAGACCTATTATTTCTTTTACCTTTAGTATCTCAAGTCCATACTGCTCACCTGAAAGATTAAAAGTAAGATACTTTTCGGATTTAACAACAGCCTGTTCACTATCTTTTTCAGAGTTAAGATTATGCTGCATATTTAAACCTCCCCATGAACAGCTTCGTTCTTGTTTACAATATCATTTTCACCGGCAGTAGTTGCAATCCTGATTATTCCTGCAATATCCAGAATAAGACCAACCTGACCATCAGACAGAATTGATCCTCCTGATATACCGGCTATACCTTTCATTGACGCGCCAAGATTTTTAATGACAGTAGATTGTTGACCAAGCAGTTCATCAACAAGCAGGCCTGTCAGCCTTCCACTGTCCTCAACTACAATAACAATTCCTTCTGTTAAATCGGTCTTAGCATTTTTAATATTAAATAAATTAGACAGTCTAAAAAGGGGTATCAGATTATCCCTTATCTTAATCATCTCTCCTCTGTTTATGACAGTAGATATGTCGTCAGGTGAGGGACGTATTGATTTCACAATTGAGAGGGTTGGAATTATATATTTTTCATTACCTATTCTAACCAGCATACCATCAATAATTGCGAGAGTTAAGGGTAGTTTTAAACTAAAAAGCGATCCATTACCAGGCTCAGAAGATATTTCAACATTTCCTCTTAAGTCATCTATATTTCTTTTTACAACATCCATACCTACGCCACGGCCAGATACATCAGTAACCTTTTTGGCTGTTGAAAAACCAGGAAGAAATATTAAGTTATAGATCTCTCTTTCACTCAGGCTCTGCCCTTCTTTTACAAGCCCCTTATCCCTTGCTTTTTTTAGTATTGCGTCCAAATCTAGGCCTCTTCCATCGTCTTTTATTTCAATATGTATATTACCGCCTTTATGAAATGAACTCAGCTCAATTTGCCCCGTTTTATCCTTACCAGCTTTTACTCTATCGTCGGGCGATAGCTCAATGCCATGATCTACTGCGTTTCTAACAAGATGAATCAAAGGGTCACCAATCCTGTCAACAACACTCTTATCAAGCAATGTATCTTCACCGTTAGTATTAAAAACAATTAGCTTATTACTCTTCTTAGAAAGGTCCCTGACAACTCTGGCCATTTTTTGAAATGTTGCCCTCATAGGTATCATTCGCAGAGACATGCTTAACTGCTGCAGTTCTCTGGTAATCTTGTTCATTTGGGAGATACTCTTATGCAGCTTGGAAGAGCCTGTTTTTTTGAGAGCGGGATCCTGACTTATCATAGACTCAATGACAACCAGTTCTCCAATTGCATCAATAAGACGGTCAAGATTTTCTGAGTCAATTTTAATTGCTTCCTTAATCCTTACTTTAGCCTGCTTAGTTTTGTTGAGTGTATTTTCAACTAATGGTGGTGTTTCAGGAATTATTTCAGAATTATTTTTAATATTATCATCAGAGAGCTCTTCAACTTCAAGATTTGTCTCATTATTTATATCTACAGCAGAATGAGGTTCTGACTCTAAATCATCACCTACGGTGACCTTTTTAATTTTTTCAATAAGTATATCAAGATTAGGGTCATGAGGATATGAGATAAGACCTTCTGACAAAACATCTCTAATATTTGCTACGAGTTTATTCATCTGATCAATTGCTTCAAAAACAACATCTATTTTATTTCCGGTCAAAACCAAATCATGTTTCCTTGCAAGATCAAGAAGATTCTCGGTTGTATGTGCCAATTTAGCAATGTCATCCAGAGCCAGAAAACCGGCTGCACCCTTTAAAGTATGAAAAACTCTAAATACAGCATTTAATACGTCTGAATCCTCCGGATCAGTTTCAAGCGTTAAAAGTTTACTGTCGATGTTATCAATATGTTCCTGTGCTTCAACAACAAAATCAGATATCAGGTCAACATCACCAGCAAGAATTCTTTCCGTACCGCTATTTAAAGATTCATTCTCTGTAGTATCAGGAGTTTGTTCAGATATAATTTCATCAGCGAAAGAATGTTTAGAGACAGATTTATTCATCTCATTTTGAAGCATCACAACTAAGGACTCATCAGGTTCAGGCATTTGTTCATTTGATTTTAATGCATCAAAAACATCTTTAAACCAGTCTTTAACAGAAAGCAGTTTATCTATCGGCAAGTCAATGTCCTGAGACTCAGTCAGATCCTCAGCCAGGTGGCAAAGCCTGCCAATATTATTCAGTCCAAAAACAGCAGCCTCTCCTTTTAGGGTATGAAAAACTCTCCTTAAGTTATTAAGCGTATCTTTATCTTTTTCTTTTTCAAGAGACAACAATAATGTTTCGATATTTTGAAGAACAGAATTCTGCTCACTTAGAAAATCATTGAATATTTCTTCGTCAACGATTTCTGGCAATTCAAAATTTATTTTGGATTTATTTGAGTTTTTAGTAGTAGGAATTGACGAAGCGACTGATTTTTGTTTTAAATCCTCAGAAGTATCCGTTTGACTCTGATATCCTGTCCTTGAGACATACTGAATTTTAGAAGTCAGTTCATATAACTTCTCTAATGCATCATCTTTATTCAGACTCTCATCAATCATCACCAGTTTAACAAGTTCTATGGCTTCGTCACATATTTTTGAGATGTCTAATATGGCAGACTTTTTTGCTTTATCACCTATCTTTAGGTAAAGATCATATATTTTTCCGACTTCCTGTAAATCATTTAAATCACTAATAATTAAAGACTCTGCAAGAACGTCCGTAAGATTTAGAATATAATCTGGTATCATGAAAATGTTCCAATGAACAACTTGTTAAATAATCGGCTCAGGGCGAAAATCTTATTAATTTTCTGTCCAAGGACATCCGCAGTAAACGGTTTAACAACATACTCGTTAGTACCGGCTTGAACAGCCTGAATAATGTTTTCTTTTTCAGCTTCTGCAGAAACCACTATAATTTTAAGATCTTCTAATTTTTCATTAGCACGGATTTCTTTCAAAAGATCAAGCCCTGACATATTTGGCATATTCCAGTCAGTGATTAATAAATCATAATCAGCTTCTTTTAGTTTCTCGAATGCTACATCGCCGTCCTCAGCTTCCTCAACATTTATAAATTCGAGCTGTTTAAGAATATTCCTTATTATTCTTCTCATGGTTGAAAAGTCGTCAACAATCAATATCCTCATTTTTTTATCTGGCATTTTCTGCTCCTTCTTTATAACGTTGGAATTGTTAACCCATAAAAAATGAGTTTTTTTAAGGCTGTAAATTAGATTACATTATTTAAAATAACATATCAAAATGATTATTTTTTTCAACTATTATAAATGTATAACTTCATGGTCATAGAGTTTAACAAGTTGACAATTTTACTATTTCTAGGAATAATTATAAATTATTCGAAACAGTATGCATAAGACCAGAAATTAATAACCAGGTGTTTGGTAACTCTTCAAGAAGTCTATATGTTAATTAGTTTTTTCGGTGAACTAGGAGCTAACTTAAGAGAAAAATTTACCTTAAAAAGATAATCGATTCTATTTAAGACAGATAAAGGTTGTCATTATAAAATCTTAACATAACTTCATGAAACCTCTAAAATACTGGGCTTACCAATAATTCAAAAATCTAACAAAATTTCTCTCTTATTAAAACTTAAATTATAAAATATATATTAAACTAAAATCTTATTTGAGAAACTTAACTGCTTGTATTTACATGTCTTATGAGAACAACTGATATATCAGCCAAAAAACTTTTTATAAAAGAAATTTTGGATGTCAGATGAATGATTATGATTCACTTCGCATTCAAAAACTTCTTGAAAATTACGGGTTTAAAAAGGCCGAAAGATACGAAAATGCTTCTCACATACTTCTTATTACCTGTAGTGTAAGACAAAAAGCAGAAGATAAGGTTTTTAGTGAACTTGGTAGAATTAACCAGATAAAAAAGAAAAACCCTTCTATCATACTTGGTGTAGGAGGTTGTCTTGCTCAGCATCATGGTAAAAAACTCATTAAGCAATTTCCTTTCATAGACATTGTTTTTGGCACACAAAAAATAAATGAGCTCCCTGAAATAATAAATGCCGCTGAAAAAGGAGATAAAATTGTAAATATAGAGATGGACAATTATTCTGAAATATATCCGGAAGGCCCTTACAAGACAGAACCCGGCAGAATATGTTCATTTGTTTCAATAATGCATGGTTGCAATAACTATTGTACTTACTGTATAGTCCCTTATGTAAGAGGACCTGAAAGAAGCAGGGATTCTACTGAAATATTAAATGAGATAACCGGCCTGGTAAACTCAGGGATTAAAGAAATTACACTTCTGGGTCAGAATGTTAACTCATATAATAATGAAAAAAACGATCTCAGCTCTTTTCCTGATCTGTTAAAAAGAATAAATGAAATTAAAGGCCTGGAAAGAATAAGGTTTGTTACTTCACACCCGAAAGACCTGTCTGAAAAACTGATATTATCATTCAAACAACTCGATAAACTTTGTGAACACATTCATCTACCATTACAATCAGGTTCAGATACGATTTTAAAGAAAATGAACCGTGTTTATACCCGTCAGGAATATATTGATATAATATCTGCATTAAGAGAAACTGTTCCGGGAATCAGTATCACTTCTGACATTATAGTTGGTTTTCCTGAAGAAACAGATGATGATTTCATCAGTACTGTAAATATAATTAAGCAAATAGCTTATGATGATTTATTTATATTTCATTATACTGACAGAAAAGGAACGAAGGCTTCAACTTTAAAAGATAAGATCCCGTACAAGGTTAAGATCGAAAGATTAACAGTTCTTAACGAGCTGCAGCGAAAAATAAGCATGGATAAAAATTCTGAACTTATAAATAAAAATGTATCAGTTTTATTTGAAAATATGAGTAAATATGATAATGATTTTATTGCGGGCAGAACAAGGACAAATAAGGTTGTCAACTGTAAAGCATCTGCTGATGTCATAGGCAGTATAATAGATGTAAAGATAAACAAAGCCAATATACATTCATTAAACGGCACCTTGATTTAAGGGGACAAACATATGATAGACCTGCATACCCACACATTTTTCAGTGATGGAGAACTCATACCGTCAGAACTCGTCAGAAGAGCAGAAGCATACGGCTATAAAGCAATTGCAATAACCGACCATGCTGATACATCAAACTATGATTTTCTAATCTCAAGAACAATTAAGGTCTGTGAAAAGCTTAATGAAAAAAACAGTATCATATCCATTCCTGGAATCGAAATTACACATGTACACCCTGAGGATATTTATGAGCTGGCAGAAGAGTCACGTAAAATGGGAGCTAAGATTATAGTTGTTCACGGTGAAACAATTATAGAACCTGTTTTAGCCAAAACAAACAGGAAGGCTCTTGAAGCTGATATAGATATCCTTGCTCATCCAGGTCTTATAACAGAGGAAGAGGTAAAACTTGCGGCTGAAAAAGGTATTTATATCGAAATTACCACCAGAAAGGGACATTCTGTCACAAATGGTCATGTTGCGGCACTCTCAAAAAAACATGGAGCAAAAATGGTTTTAAATACTGATTCGCACAGGCCCTCTGATCTCATTACTATTGAGTATGCTAGGAAAGTTTTACTGGGTGCAGGACTTTCTGCAGAAGATTGTAAGGAAGCATTATTAAACAGTAGAAAAATAGTTGATAAAATTTCATAGAAATTAATCTGAACTGCCTTCAGAAGCCCGCAGCAACTCTCTTTGCCTTTTAAATGTATATCTAATAATCATCTCCCGGTCATCTCCATTAATCGCAACATATTTAACAGCAATTTCAGAAGATTCCGGATCATTAGTACCAAGACTACCAGCCGGTTTTATTACCCGAATTACTTCAGCAATAAAATCAATTACAATACCAGTCGACAATGGTAAAACGAGTTTCATTTCGAGAAAATCACCTGTTTTCAAATTATCGCTTGAAATAAATTTAATACCTGAACCGCTCAAGCTTACTTCTGTCTGTTCTTCATCCAATATACTTTTATCATCAGGCTTGATAAGGTGATTTATTATAAAATCAATTTTTTTATTTAAGGTTTTAATCTCATTTAAGATTTCAACAGAAGGATGTTCAGTAGTTAAATCTAGCTCTTCACCGGTAAATATTTGAGATTTATATAAATTTTCTTCTGTATCATGTGAAATATTCTGAATATACTTATTTTTTTGTTCTATAAACTCCTCACCTGAAATAATTCTATAATTTAATATTACATATGAGTTTACTCTTAAATGTGATCTTGAAGGAACATATTTAAGTGTAATCAAGTTGTTATCAATTTTTTCAATCTTGACTTTAAGCGTATATTCAAGCCCTGCTTTAGTCCCATAAACAACAACATCAGAGTTGCTTGAAATATCGGTTAATTTGAAGTTCTCATCAAGTACTCTTATAGTAAATTGTTGATTATTTATATCCTCAACAATTGAAATAAATTTTGGGCTGACTTCAGGATTTTCAATCTGAAAGCTTACGTCCTGCCCTTCTCTCAAATAATCAGAAACACTCACTTGTATCTCCTTTAATTAGATCATTATAAACTTGTTTAATGTTAATAAGTTTGTTCTCTTATTAAAACAATATGCATGAAATATGCCTAATCCTAGATTCAAATCAAGTATCAACTATATGTTCTAATTATATGTATTAACGAATGTTTTTTCAAGATAGTATAATCAATTAATACATTAGAAAGAGTATATGACAAATACTTGACGTATCAAGCGATCAAAATCTGTTTGTATAAGTTCTTTTATGCTAGACATATCAAATTAAGTAAAATATTTCAATACTAACTATTGTTAGGATATTTATATTATTATTATTTCACAAATAGGTTTTTAAAGGTTAAAAACTTGTAGAGTTAATGTGTGAAGAATTTTGGAAGGATTATTAGCAGATTTTATGCTGAGCAATCACAAAGTAAGCCAATCATGTTTTTTATTCTTTTAAAAAGATCCAATAGTTCTTTTGGAGGAATTTCTTTTATAACTTCTTTATCCCCAGTTCTTACAATTTTAAATATAGGCTGATTTGTTTCTTTATCTATTTCTATTTGAATGTCAGTTTCAGTAATTTTTAAAAATTCATTAATAGCCTGCTCTATTTCCTTTAAATCAAAATTGTTATTTTCATTACCGGAATTATTGTCAAAAGACTCAATTATTTCATCAATGAGTGTACCTGTGGGTCCTGTAACATCAATCTTCAGTTCAGAAATATCAACAACGTTTATAGGCTGAATCTCACGTTTATCACTCTTTGATACGAGATCCTTTGTTTGATTGTTATTTACTTCTGAAATGACATTCATGTTTTTACATCTTTATTATTCTTCTGGTTTCGTTCATACACCTATTCGACAATAATAATAAATATCTTAACCCTTTAAACAAAAAAAATAACGTCCATTCAGTTAATAAACAATGATTATTAAATTATAATTTTTTATTTAAAAAAAGTAATTTTTAATGGTCAAATACTTAAGATTTTTTCAAAAAATGACGACCAAGTATACTAGAAACAAAATACTAAAAGAAAGGGGATTAATGAAAAACAGTTAAACCAGTAATAATAGCAAAATCGGCAAGGATGCCAAAAAGCCTGAAATTAAGCAGGCAAAAACAAATCAAGGAGGATAAAAATGGCTTTAACAATTAACAATAACATGATGGCCATGACAGTGGCCAGAAACTTCAACACTGCTTTTAATCAACTCTCATCTTCAACAAATAAACTTTCATCTGGTATGAGAATCAATACTGCTGGTGATGATGCCGCAGGACTGGCAGTCAGTGAGTTAATGCGTGCTGAAATTGCAGCATTAAAACAGGGCGTAAGAAACGCATCTGACGCACAGAGTATGATTCAGACTGCTGATGGTGGACTGGCATAATTGATGAGAAGCTCATAAGAATGAAAGAACTTGCTGAGCAGGCTGCAACCGGTACATATTCTTCTGTTCAGAGAGGCATCATGAACAATGAGTTTGTAACAATGCGCAGTGAAATCACACGTATTGCAACAGCTGTGAGGTTCAATGGTGTTCAGCTGATAAACGCACCTCAGTGCGACGACTGTGAATAACCCCAATACCACCTCTGCCAACAGCGTAAAGCCCATTGAAGATCCACTTTGGGCCCGACAAACAAAGCTGCTGAGGATTACTACTTCATCTCAATCTTGGTGACGCGCGTTCAGCGGCACTTGGACTTGACACCTTAAACATCGCATCACAGACCGGTGCCCAGAATGCTCTTACG
>PVMK01125902.1_pt1 | contig 13116 bp, 17 predicted proteins | sample 1853481 | NCBI WGS metagenome assembly PVMK01 (sample SAMN08533507, study PRJNA380276) | Marine sediment metagenome, whole genome shotgun sequencing project.
AGGTAGCGCGGTCGCTGAGCTCCTGCGACTCCTCGGAGAAGGACTCCGGCGACTGCGGGGTTGCGCCCGACTCGCGGAACTCATCCACCGGCATGTCCCCGAATTCCTCGTCGAAATCGTCGATGATGCGTTGCATCTGCTCGACTCTCTCATTCGCCACCTCTTCGCAGGTCGCAGGCTCGCTGCTGCACGCAGTCAGCGCGAGAGCCGAGAGCAGGACACCGGCCACTGCCCGAGCCTTCATGCCACCTCGTAGTCGTCGACAATGCCCACGATCGTCGCCCGGATCGGGCCCCAAGAGATTCCGAAGATCTGGCGAGAGGAATTGCCTTCGTCGATGACCAGCACGGTGTCCCCGACGCCGGCATCCACGGTGTCAACCGCGATCACGTAGCCGTCCGCCTCGCCGTCCAGACCGATGATGTCGCACAGCAGCAGCGGTCGGCCATCGAAGAAGGGGTGGCTGATGGTGGAGACCACCGTCCCGGCGACGCGACCGATCTTCACACCGTCACCTCGTCGACGATTCCGACGATGGCGTGGTCCACGGGCACGAATCGAGGCTCCAGCGCCTCGGCGGCCTCGCGGGACGCGACGACGTAGACCAGATCCCCCGGTCCCGCCATTGCCACCGCATCTGCCGCCACGAGGCGAACGCCCGAGGGTTGGAGCTTCTTGTCGAGGGGTTGCACGATGAGGAACTTGATCCCTTCGAGCCCCTCCGTCTTGACGGTTGCTACGACCGTGCCGGTGACCCTGGCCAGCTCCATCAGGACCCCCGCGCGCCGGACCGCAGCACGATCCGCTGGTTGAAGCGGAGGTCCGCATCGAGATTCGCCCGCATCTCGTCGTGCATCTGAGCGATGACGACCCGGCGCAGCAGATGCCCGGTGGGCTCGACGCGATCGACGGCGGCGTCGACCGCGGCCTCGACCTCGGCGACCACCCCGCAGAAGACCGCATAACCCTTCCCGCCGAGTCCGTCGGCGAGACGCAACGCGGTCAGATCGACCCGCGCCGCCTTGACTCCGACGTCCGCGGCCTCGATCGCCGTTGCGACCGAATCGGTTTCGACGACGCCGACCGCTTCCGCGTCGAGCGCAGCCTTGTGTTCGCTCGAGGCCATCGCCGCAACGACGGCTTCGTGGACGTAGGGCAGGAAGATCGAATCGACCACCGACGTCCCCCCGGAGGTGACACCCACATCGAAGGCGATCTCAACGCTGGCCGTGTCCCCACTCGCGAGAACGACGTACTTGCCGGGATGAACGGTGCCGGCGTAGAGGGCACCGAGCGGCGACGCCTTGATCATGGCGTCGCCGGCCTGCACGCCGACCGCGATCGAATCGAACTCAACGACGGCGAGAGCGGGGTCGGGTCCGTCAGACAATGCGCAACGCCCCTACCACGCTCACCCGGCGAACCCGGGAGAAGGTGCGGGGGCGGGTCAGGCCCTCGCCGGTCGGACTGGCGATCGAGAACGAGCTGAAACCCTCCCCGCCCTCGCCCAGCCCCGCGAAATTGGGACCGTTGGCAACGAAGATCGAGCAGTTCATCGCGCGCGCCATTCGAGTGATGGTGTCGACGTTGGTGGAATGGATCGACGCCGTGTGCCGGAACCCGTGCTCGGAGCGGAACGCGAGGTCGATGGCGGTGTCGACGTCGGGAACCCGCACCACCGGCATCACCGGCATCATCTGTTCGGTCCAAACCAGGTTGTGCTCCCTCGGGACCTCGGCCACGATGAGTCGAACGTCGCCGTCGACCTGAACGCCGATCTCGGCGAGGATCTTGGCTGCGTCCTTGCCGATCCACTCGGGGCTCATCATCGCCGGTTTGTTCGCCGGGCCGGGCTCCTTGAAGATGACCCGCTCGAGGCGCTTCAGCTCATGTTCCTTCAAGCGGTACCCACCGGCCGCGACCATCGCCCTGACGAGCCGGTCGGCGACGGTATCGACCACGATGGTCGTCTTCTCGTCGACGCAGATCACGTTGTTGTCGAACGAAGCGCCGCGTACGATGTCGCGTCCGGCCTGGTCGATGTCGGCCGTCTGGTCGACGACCGCGGGAGGGTTACCGGGTCCGGCGGTGATCGACTTCTTCGGCATCCTGAGCGCTTCGCGAACGACACCGGGCCCGCCTGTCACGAGCAAGACCGGGACGTCGGGATGAGCCATCAGGTGCTTGGCGCTCTCGAGCGTGGGGTTCGGTGTCGCAGTGATCAGATCGGGAGGGCCGCCGGCTGCGGCGATGGCCCGGTTGAGGATCTGGATGTTCTCGACGGAGACACCCTTGGCGCCGGGATGGACGTTGAAGGTCACCGCGTTCCCGGCCGAGATCATCGCGATGGAGTTGTTGATGATCGTCGACGTCGGGTTCGTCGTCGGGGTGATGGAGCCGATGACCCCGTAGGGGGCGTACTCCGTGACCATCATCCCGCTGTCGCCGGTCACGATCTCGGGTTCGAGATCCTCGGGACCGGGGGTCTTCGTCGTGACGATGTAATTCTTGACGGTCTTGTCCTCGGCCCGTCCGAGGCCGGTTTCGGCCCGGGCGAGGTAGGCGAGCCGCTCACCTTCGCGCAACATCGCCTCGCGCATCGCGTCGACGAGGATGCGACGCCGTTCGAGCCCCATATCCCGGAACGCCTGGAAGGCTCGCCGCGCCGCGGCGACGGCCTCGTCGATCGAAGGATGGATGCCGTCACCGAGCTTCGATTCCATCGACGCGAGCTCGCCGTCCGCACGAAGCGCGGGACCGCTTCGGGCACGGCCCTCCACGGCGGCGACCCGCCCCTTCACCCGGTCGATGATCGCGGCGATCTCGGGGTCTGTCAGCATCCGATCCTCACTTGACGTAGACGGTTTCGCCGTCGACCTCCCAGGTGTCGACGATCGCCATGATCACCGCGTCACACGGCCGGTCCTTGGTCATGGCGGTCTGGCGAGCCGAACTCCCCGAGGCGTACATCACCACTTCGCCGGCGCCGGCCCCGACCGCATCCACCGCCACGACGTACGAGTCGGTGTCGGAGTTGTCGGCATCGATCCGACGGACCACGAGGAAGGTCATCCCTTCCATCAGGGGTTCCTTGCGGCTCGCGACCAGGGGTCCGACGACCCTTCCGAGGTTCACTCATCCACCTCCTGTCGTCCGGTGGCCGCGCTCAGCCCAATTCGTCCCGGGCCTGCTGGGCCCGCCCGAGCGGCAGCACGAGATCGATGTTGACGTGGGGCCTGGCGATGACGTGCGTCGCGATGACCTCGCCGACCTTCTCGCCACCGCGTACGCCGGCGTCGACGGCGGCTTTCACGGCAGCCACGTCGCCGCGCACGACGGCGGTGACGTAGCCGCCTCCGGTCTCCTCATAGGAGACCAGTTCGACCTTCGCGGCCTTCACCATGGCGTCGGCGGCCTCGACCACCGCGGCGAAACTCCTGCATTCGATCATTCCCAACGCTTCAGCCATCTGCTGTCTCCTTCTCGATCTGTCGTCGACCGTACTCCGGCACGTCTGTTGTCTCGACCGTTCGCCCTATTGCTCTCTCCCGTCGAGACCTTCCAGGGCGGCCACCGCGGCTCGCCAGCCGACGTCGATGTCCTGCTCCTCGCCTCCGAGATAGATCCGGCCCATGGATCCGTGGGAACGGACCTCGAGCACGTTGATCTCGGCCGCCTTCTCCGCCTCGTTGGCGGCCAACGCCGCGTACGCGGCCGGTTCACATTCGAGCACGTACAAAGTCTGGCCGGGGATGATCATCTGACCGTGGCGGGTCCGGTTGATCAACTGCGCGTGGTGATCGTCGATCCGGCGGATGATCTGGCTCGACAAGATCTTCGGTTTCAGCCGGTCCGTCACCTGGAGGTCGATGGCTTCCAGGATCGCGGCGCCCGCGGCCCGGGTCTCGGCTTGATCCCCGGAATGCACTTCGAGCAGGCCGTAGTAGCGCTCGATGATCTGCATCGCGGGTCGCACGCTCGTGGCCTTGAGCGCGATGTCGCTGAGCCGGTTGATCTCGATGCCGGGGGCGACCTCGACGAAGAGCGACGCGTCACCGGCGAGGGGCAGGAAACCCTGCGCAACCGTTCCCAGGAACGCCGCGTACTGGGGTTGAAGACTGTCGAGGAATGCGTACGAACGAACCTCAATACCGCGAGTCGTCATCTTCTTCCTTTCCGGTGACGATCTGTACTCCTGCGGAGGCCCCGATCCGGGTGGCGCCGGCGGCGATCATGTCCTCGACGTCCTCCGCGGTCCGCACCCCGCCGGACGCCTTGATCCCCATCTCGGGACCGACCGTCTCCCGCATGAGTGCGACGTCGTAGACGGTGGCGCCCGACCCGGTGAACCCGGTCGAGGTCTTGACGTAGTCGGCCTTCGCCTTCTTGGCCATCGCCGACGCGATCACCTTCTCCTCGTCGGTGAGGAGCGAGGTCTCCAGGATGACCTTGACGATGGCACCACCTTCGTGGGCGGCATCGACGACCTTTTCGATGTCCCGGAAAACGAGATCGGTGTCGCCCGACTTCAGCGCGCCGATGTTGATGACCATGTCGACCTCGCGGGCACCGTCTCGCAGCGCCCGGCGGGTCTCCATCGCCTTGATCTCCGGTGTCGTGGCGCCGAGGGGGAACCCGATCACCGAAGCCACCTTCGCATCCGCGCCGCGCAGATGCTCCGAGGCTCGTTTGACCCACGTGGGGTTGACGCAGACCGAAGCGAAGCCGTACTCCCTGGCCTCGTCGGCGAGCTGATCGATCTCGGACGCGGTGACGTCCGGTTTCAGCAGGGTGTGATCGATGTAGCCGGCGAGATCGAGAGGCACGTCGGCGGCCTCGCCATGGAAGGCAACCCGATCGGCCCCGTTGGCGACGACCCGGCGGACGGCCTCGGGGCTGTCGCAGATGTCGGTACGGGTGGCGATCGTCGCGAGGACTTCCCGCGTGATGAGTTCGACCAGGAGCTCCCGATCGAGAACGTCGTCGGTCACGATGCACCCCCCGCGTAGCTGCGTTCGATTTCGGAGATCATCGCGACTCTCCTCGCGTGTCGCTCCCCGCCCCACGGGGTGCCGAGCCACTCTTGCACGATCTGCCAGGCGAGGTTGGGGCCGATCAATCCTGCCCCCAGGCTGAGGACGTTGGCGTGATTGTGTTCCCGGCTGTTGCGCGCCGTCGAGAGGTCGTAACAGAGGGCGGCACGCACGCCCGGGACCTTGTTGGCGACCATCGCCGAGCCGATGCCGGCCCCGTCGAACACGATGCCCCAGCGGCACGAACCGTCGGCTACGAGCCGGGCGACCGCTTGGGCGTATTCGGGATAGTCGACCGAGTCGGTGCCGTCCGTTCCACAGTCGCGCACCTCGTGGCCTGCTTCGCGCAGCTTGAAGCTGATCCGCTCCTTGAGCGCGTACCCACCGTGATCCGCACCGACCGCGATGACCGCGGATCCGGTAGCGGGGTTCGTATCCGCAGGCGGCACGGCGGCTCCGCTCTCGGCGTCGTCGAGCACACCGTGAACAACGCTGCGAACGAGGTCGCGCACCTCCTCTTCGAGTTGTGGGTCCTGTGAGGTCACGAGCTTCCCGTCGATGTGCGGGTCCATCCTAGGGAGGCCGAGCTTGGCCCGGAGTCGCAGGTTGCCCGCCCGCCCCCTCCGTCTCCGGCCTCAAAGCAGGCCGAAGCCACCTCCCCCGCCGGGGGAGGAGACGGTGGGTGCGCTCTTCGGCTTGTCTAGCCTCTGTTGTCATGGATCCGAACAGCAGGTGGGAGACTGAGGCCCTGCGGGAGTCTGGTCGAGGGCGGCCGGGGGTTTCCCAGGACATGGGAAGAGCAAGTGAAGCGGCGCCACGCGATTGGGTGACGTTGCGTGAGGCGTCGGATGCCACGGGGATCCCGGTCGGGACGCTGCGGAAGTGGGCTCGGCGTGAGGCCATCCCCTCGCATTTGGAGTCCGAGGGTGATCACACGGTGCGGCTCGTGAGCCTCGACGACGTTCGTGCTCGCGCCGACGAGCTCGGCCGGGACCTCGCGCCTGATCCCATCCCGGAGCGTGCCGGTCCCACCGCGTCCGCGGTGCCGCCTCTCCCGGAGACGATGATCGTGCCGATCGATGCGTGGAACAAGATGATCACCCAGCTCGGCAACCTCCACGAGGCAGGCCAACAACTCGCCGAAGCCCGAGAGCGTGCCGCCAGGGCGGAGACAGAAGCCAGTTTCCTCCGCGAGCGCCTCGCCGAGCTCCGCGAGGAAGAGGAAGAGACACCACCTCCCCCGCCGCCGGAAGGTGCTGATGCCGGCGCCGACGAACCCCCCGCTACCGAGCCGCGCTGGAAGGCGGTCTACCGCATCTTCCGATCGGGCCGCGGATAGCCGATGCGAAAGTCTGCGTGGATCGCGATGGTCGTCGCCGCCGTCGGCTGGGGTACGGGAGGAATCGCCACCCGGGCGGCCTTCGACCAAGGGGCCGATCCCTGGCTCCTGGTGACGATGCGGGTCATCATCGCCGCCCTGCTCGTGATGGGCCTGCTCCTGATCCAGAGGAGCGGCATCCCCGATCGGCACAGTCTGCGGATCGGCCTCGTGATGGCGGTCACCAACCTCGTGTTGCCCTACGTCCTGTTCACGTTCGCCTATGCAGAAGCCTCCGCCGGATTCGTCGGGCTGTTCGCCGCGTTGATCCCGATGGCGACCGCCCTGTTCGCGAACGTCATGCTGCCCGACGAGCCACTCATCCGCGCGAAGGTGATCGGGCTCGCGATCGGATTCGGAGGGGTCGCTGCACTCCTGCTGTCCGGTGATTCGGGCCTGGCGACCGGAGGGCGGCCGCTGCTCGCTGCGGGCCTCGCGGTAGCGGGGGTGGCGTCGATCGGCTACGCAGGCGTCTACGCGAAACGCCACGCCGGCGAATACGACCCAACCCAGATCACCGGCCTCCAGTTGGTGTTCGGCAGCCTCATCCTCATCGCGCCCGCGCTGTTCATCGAAGGCGTCCCGAGCGCGATCACCGCAACGGGTTGGGTGCTCATCGTCTACCTGGCCGTGGCGGCGACCTTCCTGCCCTTCTACCTGTTCTACCGCTTGCTGCGCACCGTCCCGGCCACCACGGTTTCCCTCATCGGTTACATCATCCCCATCATCGCCATCGTCGGTGGCATCGTGTTCCTCGACGAGCAACTCACGGCCGGGATGGCTTTGGGTGGGGCTCTCATCCTGGCCGGGATGATCCTCATCGATCGCGCCGACCGGTTCGCTCTCGCCGCGGTGCGGGCGCAAGGCCCGTCCTGAACCGTGAATCGGGTTCGAGCCGAAGCCACCGACCCGTGTGTGCACCGCGATGTGTCAGGATGAGGCCTCTATGAGCGCGCCACCGGTCGACGCGGACAACAGAACCGTCATCGGCGCCCGCGATCTCGGCTTCGCGTACGGCACCATCGTCGCGCTCCACAGCGTCGATCTGGACCTGCCTCCGGGGCGGATCGGGCTCGTCGGAGCGAACGGGGCGGGCAAGACCACGCTCATCAAGATCCTGCTCGGCATCCTCAGCCCCACCGTCGGCTCGGCGTCGGTCTTCGGGCTCGACGCGGCGAAACGCTCCATCGACATCCGCTCTCGCGTCGGTTACATGCCCGAAGGGAACTGCCTGCCGCTGGATCAGACGGCGTCGGACTTCCTCGTTTTCGCGGGCGGCCTCGCCGGGCTGCCGCCCCAGGCCGCGAAGAAGCGAGCATCCGAGGTACTGACCCTCGTCGGTCTCGACGAAGAACGGTTCCGACCCCTCAAAGGGTTTTCCACCGGTATGAAACAGCGCACCAAACTCGCTCAGGCGATCGTGCACTCCCCGGATCTCGTGTTCCTGGACGAGCCGACCGCCGGGCTCGATCCGGAAGGGCGCGAGGCGATGCTCGACCTCATCATCCGGCTCGGTGGGTTCGGCATCGATGCCGTGGTCTCATCGCACGTGTTGGGCGACATCGAGAGCACCTGCGACTGGGTGCTGATGCTCGATGGAGGGCGGGTGCTCAGGTCGGGACCGCTTTCGGGCCTCGTCGACGTCGATGTCGTGACCGTCGAAGTGCTCGGCGACGCCGAGACCGTGGTGGCCGAACTCGAGCGGTCCGGGGCCTCCGTCGAACGAGAGGGGAATCGGCTCTCGGTGTCGGCGACCCGCGGCGACGATCCGTTCCGCCTCGTTCGCGACGCGCTCGCCGAGACCGGCGCCGGGATGCGTTCGCTGGGGCCCCGTTCCACGACCCTCGAGGATGTCTTTCTCGGACGAGGAGCGACCGGATGAACGATCGAGTCGGCGTCGTCTACGACCTCGGGTATACCCCGTACGAAGGGGAGCGACGCGGCCGCCGGGGCGCGTTCGTGACGACGGTCAAGGACGGCGTGGCCAGGGTATTCGGCATCAGGCGGGGGGCTCGCAAGAAGATCTTGCCCTTCCTGCTGCTGGGGCTCGCGCTGATTCCGGCGGTTGTCTTCGTCGGTTTCGCGTTTCTCCTTTCGACGTTCTCGCCGGACGCGGAGTCACCGTTCGGGAGCTACTCCTCCTACTTCGCGCTTGCCGGAACGATCGTGTTGTTGTTCGTGGCGCTGGCCGCTCCGGAACTGCTGATCCCCGATCGCCGTTACGGAGTGCTTTCGATCTACAGCTCGCGACCCACCACCGCCGACGACTACGTCGCCGCTCGCGCCTCGGCACTGTTCATCGCCATCGCGATCTTCCTTCTCGTTCCCCAACTCTTGATGTACGTCGGGTTCTCTGCACTCTCCTCAGACGGGTTCGCCACAGCTCTGGTCGACAACGCGATCGAACTCCCGCGCATCCTGCTGGCTGCCATCGCGTTCATGGTCGCCTACGGGTCGGTAGCGCTCCTCGTGTCGACGATCGCCTCTCGCAAAGCCGTCGCGGCAGGCGCCATCCTCGGCCTCTTCATCATCGGGACCGGCGTGGCGTCGGGACTCGTCCAGGCCGTATCCGTCCCCGGGCATCGATTCGCCGCGTTCTTCGCCCTGGCCGAGCATCCCCTCCACGTGACCGAGTGGATCTTCGGCACCTCCAGCCCGGACGGCGTCATGCGCAGCGCAGGATTCGACGCCTGGGTGTCGCTGTTGATCATCGTCGGGCTGGCCGTGGTCAGCGCGGTCATCGTGACCCTTCGCTACCGGAGATGGATGTGAACGAGAACCCGGCGTCCCCCGAGAACCCTGCCTTCGCGGAGAACCCAACGGTCGTGCTCACCGACGTCACCAAGTGGTTCGGTCAGAAGGTCGCCGTATCCGGGATCTCCTGCTCGTTCGGCCCGGGCGTGACTGGGCTCCTCGGCCCGAACGGTGCCGGCAAGACGACCATGCTCCGGATGCTCACCGGCCTCACCCGGCCGTCGGAAGGAACGATCGAAGTCTTCGGTGTCTGGCCGCGCGCGACACCCTCGGTCTACGCCAGGATCGGGCTCGTCCCCGAAGAGGACGCCGTGTACCCGCACATGACGGCCCGCGAGTACGTCCGGTACGCGGCGGTCCTGTCCGGCGTCGCCGATGCGGACGCGGCCGCGCGTCGCACCCTCGAATCGGTCGCGCTCACCGACGATGCCGACCGCAAGCTCGCCGGCTACAGCAAGGGCATGCGCCAGCGGGCCAAGGTGGCTGCAGCGCTCGTCTCCGATCCCGAGTTGCTCGTCCTCGACGAACCGCTCAACGGCACCGACCCGATCCAGCGAGCCCACTTGCTCGAGATCTTCCAGCAGCTCGGTGCCGACGGCCACACGCTGATCGTGTCGTCGCACGTGCTGGAGGAAGTCGACCGGATGAGCGATCGGGTCATCGCCATCGTCGACGGCCGCCTCGCCGCCGCCGGTGACGTCGCCGCGATCCGTGCCGCGATGGCGGACATCCCCTACCGGGTCTCGGTCGGGGTCGATCGCACGCGGTTGATGGCCTCGGCGCTGCTCCGAGAGGCCCTGGTCCACGGCGTGAGCGTCGAAGACGACACCCTCCACGTGGAGACCACCGACCTGGCGAACCTGGGGCGTCGTCTCCCCGCGGTTGCCCGCGACGTCGACGCCCGGATCACCAGTTTTCGGCCCGAAGACGCCTCGCTGGAGAGCGTCTTTCGATATCTGGTGAGGCGGCGATGACCGCCGCCGTTGCGATCTCGCGGGCCACGATCCGCCAGGTTCTCCCACTCCGTCGCTCCATCATCCTCATCCTCATCGAGGTCGCACTCGGGATGATCCTCCTCGTCGCCGCCCGGGCACTGGCCGACGAGTCGGCCCTCGACCTCGTTCTCGGAATGGCGGTGACGATGTTCTTCCCGGTGCTGGTGCCGATCGTTTCGCTCATCGTGAGCGCATCGGTCCTCGGATATGAGCGCCGCGACGAGACGCTGTCGTTCATCGTGCTCCGACCGCTGCCCCGATCCATGATCGGAGCGTCCAAACTCGCCGCGGCGATCCTCGTGGCGGGAGGCCTCAACGCCATCGGCGGTGTTGCGCTCGGAGGCGCATACGGGATCGTCTCCGGATCGTGGGGACTCGTCGTCCCACTCGCCGTGGGCGCCTTCCTCGCCAGCGCCGTCTACGCCGCGGTCTTCTCCCCGCTGGGGCTGCTCACCGATCGCGTCGTGCTCGTAGGCCTGGCGTTCGTCTTCATCTTCGAGAACGGCGTTGTCTCTGCGCTCCCCGGGCTCGCGACGCTCTCACCATGGCGGGTCGGAGTCGAGGCGCTCGCTGGTATGGCACCTTCCGTGGCCACCCACGAGATCGTCTCCGGCGCACTCGGAAATCTCACAGCAGGCATCGGCGGCGCGGTCGTCAAGGTCGTCGTCGTTTGCTTCGTGTCGGTGCTCGTGATGACGCTCTTGCTCCGGCGCAGAGACCTGGCCTGAGCCGGAAGACGCGACATGCACCGGCTCACGGGGCGTTCCCCTTTACCGTAAGGGCGACATGACCGCGAGCACCGATCGACTCAAGCAGGGCAGGATCGGCGTCGCCGCGCTGATCGTCGGCGGGGGCATCCTCGTCTCCCGACTTCTCGGTGTGATCCGGGAGGTGATCTTCGCCGGCATGCTCGGCGCCAACGCCGCGACCGACCAGTACGTGGCGGCCTTTCGGATCCCCGACTTCGCCAACTATCTGCTGGCCGGCGGCTTCCTCACGATCACCTTCATCCCGATCTTTTCGCGCTACCTCGCCGACGACGAGGAGAGCGAGGGCTGGCGAGGGTTCACCGCCATCGTGCGCTGGCTCGCCATCGGCATCACCGCGCTGATCGTTGCCGGATGGTTCGCGACGCCGGCGATCGTCGACCGGATCTACCCGGACTTCACCGATTCCCAGGTTGCGACGACCGTGCGCCTCACGCGGATCGTGCTCCCTGCCCAGTTCGCTTTCGTGGTCGGGGCGATGTTCGCCGCGGTGCAGTTCGCGAAGGGTGTCTTCGCGATCCCGGCCCTCGCCCCCGTCGTCTACAACCTCGGGATCATCATCGGCGGGATCAGCTACGCCCTGATCCAGGATGAACCCGATCCCGAGGGGTTCATCTGGGGAGCAGTCGTCGGAGCCTTCGTCGGCAACCTCTTCCTCCAGTGGTACGGAGCCCGGAGGGTGGGGATGCGTCGGCAGCCACACGTGTCGTGGGTCCACCCGGCGGTGAAGCAGTACGTGCTCATCGCGATCCCCCTCATGATCGGCCAGTCGATCGTCGCTCTCGACGAGGCCTTCATGTCGATCTTCGGCCAGACGGTCGGTGACGGGGAACAGACCCACCTGCTGTATGCACGGCGCACCATGCTCGTCCCGATCGGAGTCATCGCCCAGGCGGCGAGCGTCGCCGCGTACCCGTTCATGGCGCGCCTGTTCGCCGAAGGGAAGATCAAGGAGTTGAACCGAACCGTGGACCGGTCGCTGCGGTGGGTGATCGGTCTCAGCATCGGCGCCGCCGCGCTCCTAGCGGCATTGTCCGTGCCCGTGATCCGGACCCTGTTCGAACGAGGCGAGTTCGACCAGTCCAACAGTGCCGCCGCTGCGTCGGCCCTGTTCTTCTACGCCTTCGCCATCCCGATCTGGGGCGCCCTGCAGATCATCACCCGGGCTTTCTACGCACGCCGCAACATGTGGACCCCGGTCATCATCGGGACGATCGCAACGGTGATCGCCATCCCGGTGTACGTGGTGCTCGCCGAGTCGTTCGGACTCGAAGGTGTGGCGGTCGCGTCGGTGCTCACGCTCGGCGGGTACACCGCGGCGCTCGTCATCACCTGGTATTCCGGAAAGGCCGGGCGCAGCCGTCTCGTGCGCGTCCTCGAGAACGCGGGTCGAGCGGTTCCGTTGGCAGTATTGGGAGCCATCGCCGCCTTCCTCACCGCCTGGCTGGTATACGCCAACCTCCCGGGCCCGACGACCATCGTGAACAGCCTCGCCGTCCTCGCCGGTACGCTCGCCTTCCTGATCGTCGCCCTGATCCTCGGCTCCCTCCTCCACGACCATCTCCACAAAGCCACCGTCGAAGAGGACCCACCCCCGCCCAACGAAGACGAAACCCTCGACATGATGGACGTCTTGGGGTGAGTCGCGGGTCGCGGGTCGCGGGTCAAGAGCCGAGAGTCCAGAGCCGAGAGTCCAGAGCCGAGAGTCCAGTACTCAGACCGCCTCCGGCATCGGCGCAAGGCCGCCGATCCCACGTCCCCCAACGCTCACTTCGTTCGCTGGAGGAGGAGACGCGACGCCTGCAAATCCGTTCTCGTAATACGTAATACGTAATACAGCGAGCGAAGCGAGCTAGCTCGGGGGATAGACGCCGGCGCCTTGGGCCTTTTCGGTTTGCCAGAAGACGTCGCTGACCTCTTGGATCAGGTCGATCATCTTCTGCGACGCTGCGACGTCCATCGACTTCTTCGCGTCGCCGGCGGCCTTGGTCGTCCGCCAGATCAGGTCGTGCAGGCCGGGGAACTCCTCGACGTGCTTGGGCTCGAAGAAGTCCGTCCACAGCACCCAGATGTGATGCTTGGCCAGCTCGGCTCGTTCTTCCTTGACCGAGGCCATGTCGTGCCTCAAGACCGCGCAGAAGTACGCCGCATCGGATGACGAGGTCTTCCGGGCCCGGTGCATCTCGATC
>PVMK01172222.1_pt1 | contig 13116 bp, 11 predicted proteins | sample 1853481 | NCBI WGS metagenome assembly PVMK01 (sample SAMN08533507, study PRJNA380276) | Marine sediment metagenome, whole genome shotgun sequencing project.
CAGGACCCAGTTACATATTTGCCTCATACTGCCACACGCCCATCTTGAACACGTTATCGGGGTCGAACTCAGCCGCAGGCGTAAAAGATTTCGGGGCTCGCTTTCTCGTTATCTGACGCTCAAAACAACGAGTTCAGTAACGCCCGATCAAAACAGCCGACACTCAAAATTTAATCTTCTCTTTCAAAAGGAGCTGCTGTAATGATAGCATTCCGGTTTCAATAGCAGTTATTCCAGTAACAAAATTGGAGATTAATCCGTGATAAAAAGCATAGTCCTTGCAATAGATGGCTCCGAGCCCGCCAAACATGCCCAGAATTTGGCTATAGATATGGCTTCCAGGTACGAAGCCAGTCTGACTCTCGTTCATGTTCTGATCCATGATCATCCCTCTAGCGAAATTACTCACATGGCTGAAGTGGAGGACCTGCTTGAATCCAACAAGCCAGCGGTACGTGGCAAGGAAGATACATACCAGGCTATTGCTCGATTCCTTGGCAGTGAAAACGACGAAAAAGAAGCCAAGGTTATTGTTTTAATAGGGGAGCAATTACTAAAAAATGCATCAAAAAGTGCCAGCCAGGCCAATGTGGCAAATGTTACTACGGAAATCCGCTCAGGGGACTATGCAAACTGTATTCTTGAAGTCGCCAATAAAGCGGATGCCGACATAATTGTCATGGGAAGACGGGGGCTTAGTAAATTAAAAGGCTTCGTAACTGGCAGTGTTTCACACAAGGTTTCTCAACGCGCGGAATGTCCAGTGCTTACCGTAAAGTAAAAGGGTTACGGTCTAATCTGTCTGCAGCATTTAGCTCGTCGCGGTGTACCCCGTCAGCTGCCGCTCAATCATTCAAAGAGAGCTACTACAATCGGCATCACACTCACGACGCACTCGACGGCGTGACGCCGGCGATGCGTGCTGAATTACTGAAAACAAGATCATTGATCTAAACAACTATCACTGGAAGTCTCATTGTCGCGGGCTTTATCAGACACCAATGGCGGCATAGTTGCTAATTCACCAGGCACAGGTTGGCGATATCGGGAGGGTAGTATTCTGCGGGAATTCAAAATCAAAGACCTGGCCCTGTTACTCTCTATTTTTTGTTGATTTTAATCAAGAATAAAAATAGAAAACTAAGGATAATCAGTGTTCCGAAAATTCAACCTGATTCGACGATGCGAGTCATTCTGCCTGAAGGACGTTTGAAATATGCCGGACAATAATACCAGCAACCGCAGTACAGTGGACAAGGCGCTGCGAATAAACCTTGATGAAAATAAGTATGGCACCATCGTCGAGATTGGTGCGGGCCAGGAGGTGGCGAGGCAATTTTTCAAGGCGGGAGCAGCCGCGGGAACCATCGCCAAAACCATGTCCGCCTACGACATGAAGTTCTCCGATGCTATTTATGGCGTACAAGAAGACCGTCGTTACGTGAGCAGGGCGCGGGTGCAGGCGATGCTGGAAAAGGAATTTGACCTGGTAGTTGATCGGGTCGGGGAGTCACGTTCCAAGGCATCGCGCTTTTTTGCCTATGCCGCGACAGTCACGGCGAAGAGTTTCAGGGGCGAAAACGAATGTCATGCCTGGTGCGGCATTCGGGTACAGATGTATCCCGCCGCCGAGCCCTCCGATATCGTCGTACATGTGCGCATGCGTGACGACAATGCGGAACGACAACAGCATGCAATGGGCATCTTTGGCGTCAATTTGATCTACGCCGCTTATTATTACTTCGAAAATGCAAAAACGATGATCGAATCGCTGACCGACAACCTTGGGCAGGATCGCATTGAAATCGATTCGATCGAGTTTTACGGCCCCTATTTCGAAGAAGTCGATAACCGTGCCATCAATCTGCACCTGATCCGTAGCTGGAAGACCCGCGCTATCATGTTCAAGCCGGACGGATCGGTTGTGACCCCGGCGGAAATGCTGTACAAGAAAAATGTACTGACCATTCGAGGTACCTTCAGACCGGTTACCCGTCTCAACGTCGATATGATCGAGCAGGGATTGAGGTTCTTCTGCGAACTGGACGGAGTGACCGTTAAAAACAGTGTTGCGCTGGCAGAAATTTCACTCAATGACATACACGGCAACGACCTGATGGTGTCGGAAGAAGATTTGATTGCCAGCGTACGATTGCTGAACTCGTTAGGTTACAGCGTGATGATTACTGATTACACGCGATATTTCTCGATGCGTGCCTATTTCCGGCAGTTTACCAAGATGCAGATTGGTATCGTCGTTGGCATTGTTAACATCCGCCAAATATTCGATGAAAATAGTTACCGTGGAGTTGAAGGCGGAATCCTGGGGGGGGTTTGGCAAGTTGTTTCCAGACAACACGCGCTTGCTGGTCTACCCGGAGGTTGATCAATCGGGCGAATATACCGATTTCAAGAACATAACCCTGCCCGAAAACCTGCGGTACCTGTACCACCATCTGCTGGAGAACAACTTCATCTTTGGCATCGAATCGAGCGACCACGCGTTGTTTGACATTTTTTCTCGAAACGTACTCAAACAATTGCAGAGCGGTCGGGGGAAATGGGAGGAATGCTTGCCGGATGGGGTTGCCGAGGAAATTATTAAGAATGGGTTGTTCGGATACCGGGATTAGACCCGGTTGCGAAACAGGAGACAGACCACGGAAATAGGGACAGACTGAACCTCCCCCAGTTTAACGGATACTTTAAATCGGCGACAATGTCGCTAGAGGAGTATCCCAAATCTGACTAAATCTCGCCGGCACTCGTATATTGCTTGTTACCTACAACCAATCTAGCCAAATTTTAGACCCCAGGCATGCCGATGACCTTCCGCTTCTATCGTAGCCTCAATGACCGGTTAGTGCTGCCATTTCAACCGGTCATTCATAGCCCTGCGACATTGGCCGCCATCCGATTTGCCTGACTGAACGGTCAACGATAAACTGTAGATCATCCCAGGGTCGCAAAGATGCGAATCATGTCCCCTATTGCTATGGCAGGGAATGCCGACGCGGACTCGAGTGCTCTCAATCCCGATATGATATAATTTTTAGTGCATATGGAGTCTTTGAAAGTCTTTAATGTAAAAACCAAGTGTGGACGGACTACTAATTAATAGAGAATAAAAAACTAACTGAGGAGTAAAAATATGAACAAAGCAATTTTTAAGAGGTTATTGGCAAGCGCGGCGGTTATCGCTGGATTTGCCATGTCTACTCCGGCCATCGCAGCTGACCTGGATTGTAAAACAGCTAAACTTATTGTGCCGTGGAATCCAGGCGGTGGAACTGATATTGTTTTCCGGATATTTGCTAATGCGATTAATGAATCCGGTGCAAAGCCACAGTTGCAAGTTATTAATATGGGCGGTCAGGGCGGCAACAAAGGCGCCAAGGAAGCTCGGAAGGCCAAGCCAAACGGGTGTACCCTGTTCGCTATCCACCAGAGTGCAATCACCAGCTATTTAAACGGTCGAGTGGACTTTACCTGGGATGCGTTTGAGACTGTTGCCCTGGTCACAAATTCACCGGAAATTATTGGTGCGTCGGCCAATGTTCCTTGGAGTACCTTTGGAGAGTTTAAGAAGGCCACCCTTGCTGCACCTGGCACGGTTCTTACAGGAGCAACATTTGGATCAACCAGCCAATTTGTATGGTTAATTCTGGGAAAAGAAACAGGTATGACGTTTAAATATGTGCCGTTTGATGGAACCAGGGATCGAATGACGGCTCTGCTTTCCGGGGCGATTCAGCTCGGCAGTCTTAATGTTACTTCGGGTAAAAAATATCTCCAAAATGGGACTTGAAGGCATTTGCCATCGCTACTGACGAACGTTCAAAACATCTCCCGGATCTGCCAACCCTCAAGGAACTTGGGATTGACATGGTTTACGGTGTTACCCGTGGCATTGTTGCGCCAAAAGGAACATCGAGAGCCGTTATCGATCATTGGGCCGCCGCGATTAAAAAAGCGTCTGAAAGCCCGGAAGTCGCGAAGCAAATGGACGCGAAGGGAACTAATGTAAATTACTTGGGCCCTGATGAATACAGGGCCTGGTTTGAAAAAACCTTTAAAGATCATGAGAAGGTCGCAATTGAGATCGGCATGTTTATCAAATAAGTAATGATCGTGGGGTTACGGCTCGGATATATAATATTCGAGCCGTATTTCTTATTTAAAGGCAAGTACTCTGATGAATCGTGTAAACCGGGATAGCATAATCGCCATCTTGTTGTTGATGATGTGCGGGATTTTTTTTGTTGCCAGTTTCGACATACGTGTACCCGATTATGGAAATTTGCCACCCACTGCGTGGCCGCGAGCGATTTTGACTTTACTGAGCATTCTTTCTGCCATATATCTTGTTCAATCTATTAAAAATCCACCCGAGTCTATGAAGACTGCTGGGGGGCTTAAAGGCCTGATATCGGAATTTAAAAACCCTATTTGGTGTTTTGCCTTGTATCTGGCTTTCCTTATTACCCTGCCTGTTTTAGGTATGTTAATTGGCGGAATCCTATTCGTTTTCTGCATGTTGACAGTATTGAGTGGCGCCGGCCGCTCTAAATTTCTGCTGCACGGCATGATAGCAGTATTATCCGTTGGCCTGATGTGGAGCCTGTTTACCTATGCTCTAAATGTGATGCTGCCCGAGGGCATGCTGATCTCATTTAACTAGGCGTAGTATTACTTAATGATTATTGAGAATGTTATCGGGGCCCTGGATGCCCTGTTTACTTTTCAGACCATGTCTTTAATGGCTGTCGGTGTATTTGCCGGATTGATGGCTGGTGCAATACCGGGGTTTACCATCACCATGGCTGTGGTTCTTACGCTGCCGTTTACCTTTGGAATGTCTTCCATCCAGGGAGTCGCTATCATGGTATGTGTCCTGGTCGGGGGCCTTTCCGGGGGACTGATGTCGGGTATTCTTACTGGAATTCCAGGCACGCCATCCTCCGTAGCAACCACTTTTGACGGATTCCCAATGACTCGTAATGGCCGCCCCGGTCTGGCGCTGGGAATAGGAGTCTGGTCTTCATTCTTCGGGGGTACAATCAGTGCCGTTTTATTGATGACGCTTGCGCCTCAGCTGGCAAAAATAGGACTGGAGTTTCAGCCATGGGATTATTTTGCGCTGGTTATGTTTGCCCTGACAATTACCGCCAGTCTGTCTGGTGCTAATCTGATTAAGGGTTTGATTGCGGGCATGCTTGGTCTTCTGGTTCAAACCATTGGAGAAGATGAAATTATCGGCGTTGCGCGGTTTAATTTCGGCAACGAAGCCCTGCTCCAGGGTTTTGATTTCCTGCCCGTTTTGATTGGTCTGTTTGCCTTCAGTCAGCTGCTGTTTGATGTCAAAGATCCAAAATCAGCAGTTCAATCACTTGCTGACAGCGGTAAAACAACGGCTGTAATTGAACATAAACAGGCCTTGATTGAGATTTTCAAACGTTGGACCATCGTTATACGCTCTTCCCTTATTGGGGTTTTTACCGGCATCCTTCCGGGTGCGGGTGGTTCGGTCGCTAATATTCTGGCCTATGACCAGGCCAAGAAAGCGTCTAAATATCCCGACAAGTTTGGCACCGGTATTGCGGATGGAATTATTGCCCCTGAATCATCAAACAATGCGGTTGAGGGTGGGGCTTTGATTACCTTGATGGCGCTTGGAATTCCCGGCGATGTTACGGCTGCCGTCATGTTGGGGGCATTGTTGACTCCATGATGTTGTCCCCAGTCCGTCATTCATTGGCGATGAACCCATTCTTGCTTATTCAATTTTTATGGCGTTTTTCATTGGTAATTTCATGATGCTGGCATTCCAGTCTGTGACATTGCGAATGTTTATTCTTGTTACCAGGGTACGAAAATATGTTCTGGCATCGGTCATTTTGGCCCTTTGCGGCATCGGCGTGTTTTCTCTGCATAATATCGAATTTGACCTGTGGGCACTGTTCTGGTTCGGTATGCTAGGATTTCTCATGCGGCAATTTGGTTTTCCGTTGGCTCCCATGATACTTGGGGTCGTGTTGGGGAATATTGCCGAGATCAATCTCGCTCGAGCCTTGGCTATCAGCAATGATTTATCTATATTCTTAACCAGGCCCTGGTCCCTGCTGTTCTTGTTGATTGCCTTTTTCTCGATAATATTTCCCTATTTTCAGCATAGCAGGGGCAAAAGAATATGGACCTTATTCTATTTACCAACGGCTCTATTTTCAATTTCGGTCCCACTGATGATGATGGGCGGAATCCCTAGACCGACTATTGCAGTGTGCCTTATAGTATTCGGTTTCTGGACATTATATAAACGTGGTAAGACGGGATGGGATCCGGCGCAGTTTGCTGTTCTGGAGCATGAAATTACAGAAAGAAAATAGCTTCCTGTGAAAAACCGAATGATTAAAAGGGATTTGACTACCGAATTAATTAACCGTTAACTTCCTACCCTGAATGGCGATACCAACCCTTCAAGTGTAGACATCAGGGACAGGGCAGTGAGCTTTCCTGTCCCCGGTGTTTCATTCGTCGGTACCCCGGCAATCGAAATTTCGAAATGCACGGAATCGGCGTCGACGATAAGAGTATGACAGTTTCGATCCACGCCGGGGTCAGCCCAGATTTCGTATTCTGTGCGGTCAGGACCGATACCGGCAAATGCCAACGCCACTGTCATATTAACGTTGGCAGGGAAGAGGGAAGCCGCCTCAGCAACATTTCCTTTAAACAGGCATTTGGCTTCCGTCAAACTGTCCAGATCTATGCCCTGTTCGACCACATATTTTGCTGCGCGTAGGGACCTTGGCGGTTTATTGGTCTTCATGACCACCGAATGAATAGTCCCGTATGATGCTGCGCGGACAGCATCCAGCCCGACAATAGCCCCCGAGGGTACAATGATGCTTCCGCCATTTTCACGGGCAAGGTCTATCAGGTCGAGACGCGGCAATAGAGACGTTACGCTGAGCGGGATGAATATACGCCCTTTGCTGAGCGCCGATTCGGCGATTTCGGCAAAATATTCCGGTGGTGCACATTCGACTATCACATCTGCTACATCGGCGAGACCACGAAAATCAAGTACCGATGGTGGGGCGTTGAACATCGATACGCGGTCCCTGGCGCGATCTTTGTTGCTTGCAGATACGGCAACAAGTTTCAGTCCTGCTACTCCCTTATCCAGCCATTTAGCAGTTGGTAATCCGACGGCACCAAGACCGCACAGAGCGACCTTAAGTGTCCGCTGGGCTGGAGATATAAGATCGGAAGACATTCGGGTACCAGAGAATCCAGATTAGGGAAAGCTATTTATCAGCGATAACTTTTGCATTCCTGTACGCGACGGTCAAGCCAATCGGAAGTTTTAGCCATTCATTTCTACCTAAAGTTGAGTAGATATGTTGCTTTTGGACGGAAAGCCGGGGGTATTCGAATGCTTAATCTTGAAATCAGCCGGATATAATTCCCTGTTATTCATTTGACCCTGTCACCAGCGCACGACGGGATGGAGGGTGGCTTTCTGTGATGATCTTAATAACCGATTGCGCAGCCATCCTTGCGCGATTCTGAACCGCCTCGCAGGGTACCGTTTTCCCAGTCAATCTGGATCGCTTGAGCACCGCCATGCGCTTTTTTAGGCCTTGTGACCTTGTGCCCCATGCTGACGAGTTCCGCCCTGACGCTGTCAGGAACACCATCTTCAACATCGACAACCCCGCCACCAGGATTGGGGAAAACACGCGGGAAATCGATGGCTTCCTGCAGGTCCATGCCATACACATGAAGGTTATGCAGTAGGTGAGCATGCCCCGTAGCCTGATAGTGCCCGCCCATGACGCCGAACGGCATCACAGCGAGTCCATCCCTGGCGAGCATGCCCGGAATGATGGTGTGCATCGGGCGTTTGCCGGGGGCGATGCAATTAGGATGAGCAGGGATCGTGTTAAAACTTATACCCCTGTTTTGCAGCAGAACGCCTGTACCAGGTGCCATTAAGCCGGTACCAAAACCGTTAAACAGGGAGTTAATAAAGCTGACAGCATTCCTGTCTTTATCGACAACGGTGATGTAGACCGTATCGTCGTGGCGCAGCGAATTCGATAACGGTTCGACGAGCATGGCTTTGCTCCTGTCAATTTTGCTACGAAGCGAAGCTGCATGTTCTTCCGATAACCAGCGTTCTACCGGAACGTCAGTCATTAATGGGTCAGACAGTGCGGCATCTCGATCAGCGTAGGCAAGCCGTGTGGCCTCAATTTCAAGATGGAGCCGTTCGCAAGAGAGCGGATCAAGTGACTCGATGCCCATACCCCCCATGATATTCAAGATTTCGAGAGCAATAATTCCCTGGCCATTCGGGGGACATTCATAAACCTCATGCCCCTTGAAGTCGGTTTTAATTGGTGTGACATAATCGGCCGATGTCGCTGCAAAATCTTCCATGGTATGAACCCCACCGATGCTGTTGAGGTATTTGACGATAGCCTCTGCGTTTTCCCCTTCGTAAAACCCGGCACGCCCCTGGTCGGCGATGTGTTCGAGTGTACCGGCATGGTCCGGTTGGCAATGAACCGTGCCATAGGCTGGCGCTTTGCCGTCCTTCAAATAAATACTCCGGGTCGTTGGGTCTGCTGACAAATGACCTTCGCTGTCCGACCAGTCATTACTGACTCTGTGCGAAACAGGGAATCCTTCGCGCGCAAATCGAATTGCCGGTTGCAAAATATCACCGAAACTCATTGTCCCGTGATCCACAATTAGTTTGCTCCAGGCATCGATTGAACCGGGAACCGTAACTGCGTGAGGGGATTGCCGCTCGATGGTCGTAATGCCCTGTTTGGCATACCACTGTGGCGTTGCCGCAGCCGGGGCCCGCCCCGAGCCATTAAGGGCAATAATATCGCTTTTGCCGGCACGGGCATACAGGACAAAGCAATCACCGCCTATACCCGTTGAGCCCGGTTCTACGACACACTGTACAGCACAGGCAGCGATGGCGGCATCGATGGCATTCCCTCCCGACTGGAGAATGTTTATCGCGGTAATTGTCGCGAGGGGGTGTGAAGTTGCTGCCATCCCATTCATGGAATGAATTGTCGAGCGGCCGGGTAATTGCAAATTTCTCATTTGAAAATCTCTATTATTACTGCCTGCTATCAGGGATGATTGATGTCGATCAATATGGAGCAGGGGGCGGCATCACCGTTGGTGGTCATAAATTTCTTCCTGAGGAGAATACTGTCAAGATAACGAAAATAGTGTGTGTTAAATGAAAATTGACTCTCCGTCGGACTATAAATCCACGTTGTTGTTGGATATCCTAGGCGTAAAATACTGTAAACCTCGCTCTCAGTGGCGCTTCGGGAGTATAGGCAATATTAACACCCTATTTTCACTATTCCACCAAGTAAAGAAAGGGACTTGCGGCTTCATCCGGCCCTCGAGCATTCGAAATCTGACTGCTTCCCGCCGACACACCCAATATTGCCTCTTCCCGCCAGCCAATCCAGTCACAATCAGCCACCAAGCATGCCGATAACCTGCCGCTTCTTTCGCAGGTTCAATGACCGGAATGTGCCGGAAGCCGAAGTTAGTCCAGGAGCTTTGAACGTCGGCTTTGGAGATTGTGGTAAACTGAATTAAGAGGTGAAACCAATGTGCGCAAATGCAGATAAGACTGTCCATCTAAAGACCTTGATAGCTGAGATTAAGGTTTTATACGCTCAATGGAAAAAGGCACGTAAGCTGGTTAAACCAACTGCTCTGCCTTCACGTCAGTTCGTCGATTCATCATCTCCTTCAGCAACCCTCGTAGTTCTTCGCCACACATTCATGGGCTAATTGCTGCGCTTTCTCTATATCTGGGAGGGGGTGATTTCTTCCTTCAGGAGTCCCGTGTTCCGGCCGATTCCAGTGCCGCAGCATTATCAGCATCTTCTACGAGGCGTATGCGCGGCAATTCATCATGCAAGCAGGAGATTTCTGTTTCCACGGAATATGGAGAAGTGAAACCCTGCCGAAGGACAGTAACCTTTAATCAGAGGTTAGTTTAACCATTACTGCGCTTGGCCAGATTCCACCAGGTAGCGTGCCATGCCCTGAACATTGAGTTCGCGCCAGTTATCGTACGAAGCCCAGGATCTGTATTTTTCCATCTTGATGCTTTGCTTGAGTTCATCAACTGACTTACCGGCTTTTAATCCTTTCAGCACCGCCGCACGCAATTCTTCAAGATAAGCAATGCCGTCAGCAACATCGCTTTTTACCCCGACCGGACCGTGCCCACCGATCATCACTTCGAAATCAAGCGCGTCGACCCTTCTGACCTGGTCGATCCAGTGGTCGACGTTGGCGCCTGGAAAGTCGCGGTAAAAAAGTCGTTTCGAACTAACCGCATCGACCACGAAAGCGACGTTATCAGGACGCACTACCATTGCGACCAGGTCGTTACCATGCCCGGGACCGAGATGAGTCAGCTCGAAGGTTTTACCTCCCACAGTAAAGCTCATTTGATCGCTGAAGCGTATCGTGGGCTCCACCAAGTCAATATCTTCTGGTGCATTCAGATGCACGATCACATTAGGCACATCTCCATATTCGGTGCCGCCGGATGCGTGGTCACCGTGACTATGGCTGTAAACTAGGTGGGTGATCGGCTGGTCGGTGAGCTGCCCGATTTCGGCTCTGAGCCAGCTGGCCGCCTCGGGGTTGATCGGGTCGGTCACCAGCACTCCATTGCCGGTTATAACGAACATGTTCACATGAAACCGGTTCTGAAAGCGGTATACATCGTCAGTAACGCGTGTGAATTCGCGCTTGGCGTCCTGAGCACTGGCGGCACCTGCTCCTATAGCCATCACCACCATTGTTATGAGTAGTCGTTTCATCGTTTTGTCTCCTTTTGGTATTTTTGTTTATGATATCTCGGACTCCGATTTTCTGATTAAATTCCAGACCATTAAAGAGTATAGAAATATAGAAGCCCTATTTTCACTAGTCTACCAAACTAGAGAGCAGGAATTCGCGACACCATCCGGCCCTGGAGCACCCGAACTGACTGAATCTCACAGGAAGAGCGCTTATACACTTTTACACATTGACCGCTTTGTGCCGGGAGCCGAAGTCAATCCAGGGATTTTGAAGGTCAGCTAACGGGAAAGCTGAAATTCAGAACCGAAACGGCAGGAGCTGCAAAGTGCCCGGTATAGATACTCATTGATCCCTACGCTTCAAATAGGCATCGATTAATTCGTGTAAACGCTCCTTGCCAAAACTGGGATCGTGCCCGGCGTGTACTATTTGTACAGACAATTCCCGTAATTTCTTCATCGATGCAATATAGTCACCGATATCAGAATCGGATAGTTCATCCAGCAATGGTCCATCGTAAACACAATCCCCGGAAAATAGTGTGCCTGTTTTTTGCTCCCAAAGTCCCATGCTTCCCGGCGAATGACCCGGTAAATGTAACACTTCAAATTGTCGATTGCCGATATCAACAACATCGCCTTCATCGACAATAAAGGTAGTAGGTGCCGGTTTTACATGAAAACTATGAATATCGTAGCCCTCATAGGGTAAGGAGGTAATCAGTGCTTCATCGAGTTTGCAGGGGTAGCCTGCTCGTTGCAGCATTTCTACATATTTAGCACCAAAATCGGACAGGAACAACGTGTTGTCCCCGGCGGGTGGGTCGGTCAGTTTAACGGCCTCAGCCCGATGAACCAGGCATTGTGAGAACTCGTGATGACCACCGACATGATCGGTATGTGTATGGGTAGCTACAGCTGTGACAGGCTTATCGAGTAAATCCTGAGCGGCTTCCAGCAGGCTCGAAATACCCATGCCGGTATCGATCATCAAATCTCGCTTTTTACCGCGCACATGCCAGATATTGCAACGCATTAACGGCACAACGTGTGGCTCCCACAGTAGCGTAATTTCGTCGCTAATTACTCTTCGTTCAAACCAACGGCCTGCAATTCTCATCTTAGGCTCAATTTTTCAGCATTAGAAATATTTTCAAACATAAATATTGTGATATAGCTCCGAAGTAGACGATACGGAGGGTTTTGGGCTCCCGAGGCCACGCGGACTCGAGTGATGGTGATGGGTTTCGAATGAGAGTTTTCAGGGAAGATCAATTGGCACGAAGTAACACCGGAATTCGATAGGGTAGTCGTCTCATCAGTGCGTATTATTTCCACGTCATATCTCCGAATAGCCTTCTAACAGTCAAGTTGCATACTTTAAACTGAAAACATTTTATCACGTCAGTGCTGGATGTCCGCTACGTGCTGGAAGCTGAAGTTAATCCAGGCAATTTGAACGACCGCTAAGGGGAGGGCTGCCGTTCAGATTTCATCACTCAAGGGCGGCAAAGTGCCCTAAAGCAATAAGCTAGTACCAGGCAACATAACCAGGCCGAACGATCATATTTAGTTATCGCACCTTGCATGGCACCGGCAATGCCGAAATTAAATCGATGCACCGCGCCTTCTCATCTCGACGGATGGGAGATGATGTGGTTTACTGCGAATGACCCGGTACATCATCCCCGCCTTATACCAATAATGGGATGCGACCAGGTGAGCGTATGCGGGAAGACTAGTTTCCAGTGTTATGGCGTGCCGAGGATGGTTCCGTGTGAGCGGTAAGCGTTGACAAGAATGCCTACCCATTGAAACTCGGGGCCGCTGGGGACTTATGCCGGAAATCACCTACATCTGCAAAAAACACTGGAATAGTTGCACTCCAACCCACCGGTGGGAAATTTTAAACTTTATAATTCACCACTTTGAAGAGAAGGCATCATGAGATGTAGAAGGATCGTTCTGATTACCTGCCTGGTCTTTCTTCTGTTCGCTTGCAGCGAAGAGAAAAAGGCTCCGTCACCCCCGCCGCCGCCTGAAGTCTCAGTTTTCGAAACCAAAGCCGAAGAGGTTCCACTTTTCCTCGAATTTGTCGGACAGACATACGGTACCAAGGACATCACTATCCGTGCCCGGGTGGAAGGCTTTCTCGAGGGGCTTCATTTCAAGGAAGGATCTCAAGTTAATAAGGGCGACCCGTTGTACACCCTGGAAAGTCAGCCTTTCGAAGAAAAGGTTG
>PVMK01126520.1_pt1 | contig 13114 bp, 12 predicted proteins | sample 1853481 | NCBI WGS metagenome assembly PVMK01 (sample SAMN08533507, study PRJNA380276) | Marine sediment metagenome, whole genome shotgun sequencing project.
ATGGCCGGCTATTGTTCGGGGGGTGAACAGCAGATGATTGCAATCGCCAGGGCGCTGATGGCAAGGCCGAAAATGCTCATGCTGGACGAACCTTCACTGGGTCTGGCACCATTGCTGGTAAAAGAAATCTTTGATAACATTGAGACAATCAACAGAGAAATGGACACGACCATTCTGGTTGTGGAGCAAAACGCAAAAATTGCCCTCCAAATTTCAGACTATGCCTATATCATGGAAACAGGAAAAATCGTTCTTGAAGGCCCATCCAAGGAGCTTAAGGACAATCCGGATGTAAAGGAATTTTACATGGGCATTACCCAGGGAGGCGGCCGAAAATCTTTCAAGGACGTCAAATCCTACAAGCGGCGCAAACGCTGGATGTAATTACTCCGCCCTGAAAAATAGCATATTCAGGGTGATACATATTTCTTTCAAAACTGAAAATTGTTTTATGGCCCTGGGTCCGGCGGATTAATTATTTAATGCTGCGCATTTGATTTTTATATTTTTGTCTTTAAGTACAATAATATTATACGTGCACCTGATATCTCTTTTTTTCAGGGCGGAGTAATTAGGAGATTTACGATGAAAATTCTAGTGGGATACAATGGTTCCGAGGTTGCAAAATCTGCGCTGACGCAGGCAAAAAGCTATGCAAAGACGTTTGATGCTCTTGTCCATGTCGTGACTTCTCTGGAAGGCGGCAGTGGAGAGAAAATCGAAGAAATCAGCGAGGCTGCAGAAAATCTAAAATTTGCCCAAGGTTTTATAGAAAGAGACGGGATCCGATGCAAAACCGAACAACTGGTGCGAGGCCTCACACCCGGGGAAGATTTGGTTCAATTTGCAGAAGAAAATGAGATTGATCATTTATTTGTCGGCATCGAAAAAAAGTCGAAAACCCGCAAGATGCTGTTTGCCTTTATGTCTTGGCCTGTAAAATATTTGCCGACTTTCCATTCGAACTAAAGAAAGTGGCCAGCAATAGCATTGACGCTGCACACAGCATCTCGCGAAACATTTCAGAAGGTTATTGTCGTCGCAGTTTGAAAGAATACCTGAATCATCTAAATATTGCGCTTGGTTCCTGCGGCGAATTTCATTCTTGTTATACCAGTTGCAGGCAAGCCGAGCAAATAACAGCCGATGACTACGAGCGCTTGGACCCGCTGCATTATAAGGTTGAAAATGCGTTACTTAAACTGATTGAATCTCTTCAAAAAAAGCAAACCGATAAAAAGTGGGAAGATAACTTTCATTCTAAGTGAAGATTATGCTGCGCCCCGCAACTCATATCCGTTATCATATTACGGCCATCCTTGCTGTGCATTGGGTTCAATTCGTAGCTCAATACAAACGGTGGATCAGACCGGTTGTTTTTGAAAATGTGCGCAAGGTTTTGGCTTGCCGTACACCCGTTTTGGGTTGCCATATATATCAGTGTAAAGGCTGCGGGCATGTCAAACTGATTCCTCATTCCTGCAAGAGTCGTTTCTGTCCCACTTGTGGCAAACACGCCACAGATGTTTGGGCCAACCAGGTACTCAATGCGCTTTTAGATGTGCCCTATCACCATTTGATTATGGCGATCCCATGGTCCGCCGGAGGCGGACGTATTGTCATTATAATGAATCGCAAAGCAGGGCTCAATCTTTTAGTTCACGCCGCCACTGCAGCCATTCAGCAATGGGCTCGAGACATCAAGGGCATGCGCATGGGCATCCTCATCGTCATTCATACCTTTGGCGCCGATATGAAATGGCATCCTCATATTCATCTGATCGTCACAGCCGGTGGCCTCAGTCTCGACGGCAAACGCTGGATTGCGACAGACCCCAAATTTCTCATGTACCACGGGGGGCTAAAAAAACGATGGAAGTATCAGGTCACCACCCGAATGAAGAGAGCCCATCGTGAAAGACAATGGCGTTTTCCAAAATCTAAAGACTTCCTTAAACAATACCCTTGTTTTGCTTCTATGCTCAATAAGCTGTGGAATTTAACCTGGTATGCTCACATCGGAGCTTGTCTTCTCGATCCCCGTTTCAGCGTTCAATACATCGGGCGTTATACAAAAAGGGCCGTCATGGCCGAATATCGAATCGTTTACTATGATGGCAAGATCGTTCGCTTTAGCTATAAAGATTATGCCCACGGCGCAAAGACCAGTTACATGACATTGAAGGTTTACACTTTTATTGCTCGTCTTATCCGCCACATCCCTGATAAGCACTTCCCTATGATTCGTTATGCAGGTCTTTTCTCCAATCGATGGAGAAAACAGTACCTGGCCCAAGCCCGTATTGCTTTAAACCAACCTGAAACAGATGATGTCGATACAAATATTCAGACTTCATGGGCCGAACGTCAGACTGACTATACAGGTATCGATCCGTTGCAATGTCCTAACTGTGACAAGCCATTAACATTTGTGGGTTGCTTTTTCGGTAATTGGACCGAACTTCAGCAGCTCTTTATTATAGCAGGCAAAGATCCTAGTATTGCTGCTGCTTTATTACGACCTGGATAACAAATATGTACAATCCTTTTAAACGCATCCGTTGCCAATGCATATTTTGTGGTCATGTCTGGCGTATTCCACAAGGCCGTATTTTACGCTTTGAGAAATTTTTCGACATCAAAAAAGGACAACCATTCGTTTGGGAATGCCACGATTGCCACGAAGGAGCGGTTATCCCTGGCACCTATATAAACATTCATGGAGAAATAGTGAAAATTGATCCAAAAAGCCTTGATCCAGACACTGAAGTTATGCGTTTTTGACCATTATTCCATTGTTCCAGCATTCCAGCATTCCATGTAAACGACATAAAACCACTAACGTTAAAAGATGCATGATTCCAATATATTATAGAAGTTCCGAGACGTTCCACTGAGCGAGAATGCGCGATGTCAGTTGTAGGTCGTGAGTTGTCAGTTGGAAAAAAAAGGTGAAAATCCGCTTTTTATTTTTCCCCATTTACAACAGACAATTAACAACGAACCACTGACAATTTGAGTACCGGCACTTAATTCAGGTAATTATAACCAACTGCAAGATATAGCCATGTAACAGTTCGACAATTTAATCAAATTCATCTTCCTCTGGTACAAACTTATGTATAAATCCGGTATCAAAATCTCCTTTGCGAAAAGAAGGATCATCCATTATCCGGCGGTAAAGTGGGATGGTGGTCTTCAAAGGGGAAATTACGAATTCTGATAGTGCTCTTTTCATAATCGAAATGGCCCCTTGCCGGGTGAGGTCGAAGGAAATCAATTTTGCGATAAGAGAATCATAGTAAATCGGCAGCTCGTAACCCGGGTACAGGTGAGTATCCAGGCGCACACCAAAACCCCCCGGTGGAATATATACCTCGACGGTTCCCGGTGAGGGCAAGAAGTTACGCTCCGGATCTTCGGCATTTATGCGGCACTCGATAGCCCATCCACGTTTATTCAAATCGTGAAATGAATAGTCGAGTATTCCGCCGGCTGAAAGTCGTATTTGCTCTTTTACCAGATCGATTCCGGTGGTCAATTCAGTGACCGGATGCTCGACCTGGATGCGCGAATTGACTTCCATAAAGTAAAAATTGTCATCCGAATCCAGCAGAAATTCAACGGTACCTGCATTGAAATACTTCACCGCCGCCGCAGCCCGTATGGCAGCTTCTCCCATGGATTCTCTGAGTTCGGTGGTAAGCCTGGGGGAGGGGGATTCTTCGATGAGTTTTTGATAACGCCGCTGAATGGTGCATTCCCGTTCTCCCAGATGGATAATGTTGCCGGATCTGTCCGCTAGGATTTGAAATTCGATATGTCGCGGGTTTTCGATATATTTTTCAATGTAAAGTTCTTCGTTGCCGAAGGCGGCACCGGCCTCCGCTTTTGCTACGGCAAAATCCTCACGAAGAATTGCTTCATCGGTACAGATTCGGATTCCGCGGCCGCCCCCGCCGCCGGTGGCCTTTACCATGACGGGGTATCCGATTTTTTTACACATACCCAAAGCCTTATCCAGGCTTGTGACGCCGTCCGGGCCGCTGTCAATCACCGCAATCCCGGCTTCCGCCATAATTTTTTTGGCGGTAATTTTATCTCCGGCCAGTTTCAGGTTCTCGGGTGTCGGACCGATGAAAACAATACCGCCGGCTTCACAGGCCTCTGCAAATTCTTTTTTCTCGGCCAAATAGCCGTAGCCGGGATGTATGGCGTCAGCACCGGACTCTTTAGCGGCCTTTATAATACTGTCAATATTCAGGTAGCTTTTGGCGCTGAGGGCCGGGCCGATGCAAATCCGTTCATCAGCCGCTTTAAGGTGCAAGGATTTCTCATCTGCCTCGGAATAAACGGCCACACTTTTGATGCCCAATTCCCGGCAGGCTCGAATGACCCGCAAGGCAATTTCTCCGCGGTTAGCGACCAATATCTTCTTGAACATAGCAGTTCGGTTCCTCTTTTTAGCATTCGTTCTATATCCGGATAAAATCATGCCTCAACATCCAACGCGGACAAGCCGGAAAAAATAGCCACAAAGGCACCAAGACACAAACAAGAAAAATTTATAATTAAACTTCGTGTCTTGGTGTCTTGGTGGCGAAAATATTTTTTAAGGTACTCAACTCACTTCAATCACAAAGATCAAATCATCATCTTTGAGCGGACTTTCATTTTCGGGCAAAATCCCCACAATTTCGCCGTTTACCGGGCATTTGATCTTCTGATACACTTTCATCGTCTCCAGCAGTCCCAGCACCTGCTTTTTTTTGACCATATCGCCGATCTCAACATAAACGGCTGCGTCGGGCGATGGTTTGCGGAAAAATATACCTGACATCGGCGCTCTAACTTCTACTCTTTTTGTTGCCATTTTTTCGATAGCTCCTTAAATTTTTTTACCGCCCGAGCTTGCATTCCGCTTTGCGGGGCTCCGTTTGAGGCGCAGAGGTCGCAAAGGGTTTCTCTGATTTCTTATTGTTGACTTGCCTTGCCATAGCTGAAAGCGACGGCAGGTCAACGGCAAATAAAAAAAATTAAACTCTGCGTGCTTTGCGTCGCTGCGGTGAACCAAATCATGTCGGAGATGTTCCGTGATTCTTGGCCCGTGGCGGCAATTTTTCGTGTTTATTTGCGGTCAGCTCCAGTGCTTCAATTATTTTTTTGCGCGTGTCTGCGGGCAGAATAATTTCATCGACTACCTGGGCGGTCCAACTATGGGCTGTGCCAAAGACGTCCACTTTTTCTCTAGCGCGGTTGAGGTATGATTCATAAGCATCTACCTCAATGCCTTTACCGTAAACTTCACGGTAATCCAGCGTTGAAGCCTCCACGGCGAACCTGGCAATAGGCCAGGCGTAAGTCAGATCCGCGCCCATGCTTTTAAGACCGCCCAATATCATGCTGCCGGCATCGGCATAGGCTTCGCGCAGAACAATACTGATTTTGGGTACGGTGCTGGTGGCGTAGACGTTTACTATTTTGCCCATGTGGCGGATCAATCCCCCGGATTCTTCCGTTTCTCCGGGAACAACCGGCGGTGTGTCTACCAGATTGACCAGCGGGATGTTGTAGGCATCGAGGACCTGCAGAAACCGATAGTACTTGTCGCAGGAGTTGATTTCCAGAATGCTGCCCGGATATTTGGGGTTGTTCGCCACCAAACCTACAACTTCACCGTTAAATCTGCCGAAGCAGGTAATCAGGTTTTTAGCATACTCATCTTTGATCTCAAAGAATTCACCATTGTCCACCAGCCGGTGGATGACATCGTGCATGTCGTAGGTCTTATCAAACTCGTCGGGGACCAGATCGCCCAGGTCCCCTACCTGCCGCAGCGGGTCATCGCTTTTTTCCCATTGCGGCGGTTTTTCTCTGAAGTTCTGAGGCAGGTAGCGGATTAATTCACGGCATTTCCTGATGGTTTCTTCATCGTCTTCTCCAACAACATCACAGGTTCCGGTGTGCTGCATGTGGTAATCGGGCCCACCGATGTTGCGGTCGAACTTCTCGGATGTGGCCGCCTGAGTCTGACGCGGACCCCCCAGCCACATGTTGGCAGAAATCCGGCTCATCAGTAAAAAATCACACAACGTCGGCAGGTAGGCGCCTCCAGCGATGCACGGTCCCATGAGCACTGTAATCTGAGGGATGACGCCCGAATGTAAGGGACTGGAGACGAAAATACCAGTCAAAGCCTGCCATGGCGACATCTTCGTACCCGAGCCGGCCGCCTGAAGAATCCAGTAGATTAATCATAGGAATTCCCCACTGAGCCGCCATTTCAAGAGGCTTGGCAAACTTGACGATATGCTGGGCTCCGATAGACCCGCCTAACACAGTGAAATCGCTGGCATGGACCATAATCAAACGACCGTTGACCCGTCCGGTACCGATGACGGCGCCGTCGCAGGGGGCCTCCGGTATGCGGCCGTCGATTCGTTTGCCGGTTGTGCCCACAAACGAACCCAGTTCACTGAAGGTTCCGGGATCGATCAGGATCTCGATTCTCTCCCGGACAGTTAATTTCCCCCGGCCGTGTTGCCTTTCGATATGCTTAAGGCCGCCACCCAGGAGATTTTTCTGCTGGATCTCCTCATATCGCTTAGTGGCTTCATCCATTCGTTTACCCATGAGAATTTTCCTTCTCGTTTTGCTTATTACTTTTAAAGGTTTCGCAGCACCATACTTGCCGTATTCTGCCAAATTCTTAAACCACAAATCCAAAGCACCAAATTACAAACAATACTCAAATTCAAATATCCAATGACCAAAACTGGCTTGGCAAACAGGTTTCGAATTTTGAATTTCGGTCATTGGTATTTGTTTGTTATTTGTTATTTGGAATTTTTAATACACTATCTGACAGTTACTCCAAATTTTCCCGATTATGCTGGTTTTATAAAACGTCTTTTCTCCGGTACCTCTTCATGTTTATTTAAGCAGGCTCTCAACGCTTTTACGATCCTGGAGCGAGTCTCTCTGGGGTCAATGACTTCGTGGACCGTGTAGTAAGTGGTAAATGATTTGCCCATGGTCATGACGCTGAAATGCTCCTTTAAAATGCTCAGAAAAAAATTATAAACGTCTTCATAATTTCCTTCTTCCCCGGCCTTGGCCAGCTCCTTGTGGAAAACCGCCTGAACGATGGATTCCGGTCCGGTGGGGGCAAATTCCGCAGTCGGCCAGCCGTAGATGAAATCAGGACCCATCTTGCTGCAGCCCATGACAATATTCGAGCCGCCGTAGGAGCGTCTCAGCACCAGTGTTACCTTTGGATTCGTCAGGTTCGAGTAGCCATGCAGGTTCTTGGCGCCGTGACGGATGACACCGCGGCGCTCCCATTTGTCGCCGGGGGGGTAGGCCGGCGTATCTGATAGGGTCAGCAAGGGAATGTTAAAGGCATCCAAAAACATGATAAAACGGTCGTACTTATCAGATGAATCCGGCTCCATGATGCCGCTGAGCTCATCCGGATTGCTGGCGGCGATGCCCGTAACGATCCCATCGAACCGGGTAAAACCGGTAATCAAATTGGGAGCGAAGTCCTCCTTTAACTCAAAAAATTCACCGTTATCCACGATCAGGTCGATGATTTCGTGCATATCATAGGTGAACTTAGGGTCATCGGGCATGACATCGAGCAGGGCTTCTTCACTTCTTTCAGGGTCATCCGTGGATTCGGCAACAGCCGGCTTTTCCCAGCAATTCTGAGGCATAAACTGCAGTAGTTGTTTGACCATATCAATGGCCTGTTCATCGCTTTCGGCAATCAGGTCGCACTGGCCGCTTTTCTCCATGTGGAATTCAGCGGACCCGGCGTCATCCGAGGCGATATCACCGCCCCACCATAAAAATCCGGTTTTTTCATTGATGATCAGAAAGTCGGCCAGAACCGGCACCTGTGCCATTGGCCCGGTGCAAGGTCCTAGAACCAGCGCTATTTGGGGAATGACGCCTGAATAGAGACAACAGTTTCTCATCAGCCGCCCCATGCCGTTTAAACCGACGTAACCATTTTTAAAGCTGATTCTTGAGCCGGCGGAGTCGAACATGCCGATGACAGGCATCTGCTGCTTTCCGGCCATTTCGATCAGTTCTGCAATCTTCCAGACTCCCTGGTCTCCAATGGAGCCCGACATGACGGTAAAATCCAGGGCGTAAACCATCACCGGCTGACCATTTACCCTGGCCGGACCCATAATGACGCCGTCTGACGGACTCGGTTTCGGGTCATTGTCCAGACCCATACGAAATTCTCTGACCACAGACCCGATTTCATCAAAACTCCCGGGATCTGCTAAAAGTTCGATCCTCTCCCTGGCGGTGAGTTTCCCTAGCTGATGCTGCAGTTTAATGCGCTTTTCACCACCGGCGTCGAGGTTTTCTCTGCGATTGGCGGCCAGCTTTTCGAGGTAGCCGTTCATCCATTTTCCCATCTTGCAGACCTCCGGTCCATTTAGTTTGTTGAGTTGATTAAGTTGACTGAGTTGAATAAGTTGACTGGTTTAAATAGATATCATCCTTTAACTTTAATTACCAAATCACTCAGTAAACCTATCAACTATACTTCTTCTAATCCTTTTAACTAAATCAACCAATCAACTAATCAACTAATATCCCTGCGTTCAATTCCCTGGAATATAATTTCACAGATCTGTTCCGTAAGCTCATCCGGGTTAATATCTTTTCCGAAGGTGATCCAGGAAAGACAGACCTGCTCTATGCTGCCGAGAATACTATGTCTGATCAATCTGGCGGGCACGTCCCCACGTATCTCCCTGTTGCGAATGCCTTCCTCAATGATCTGCAAAATAATATTGCTGTATTCTTTCACCCGTGAATAGGTTTCACTTTTATAGTAATCCGGATAGTTTCTGACTTCGATCAGAAGTATTCTGGCAAAAACCCGGTTGGTGGCGTAAACCTTGATATGGGACCAGATCAGCTTGCGGAGTTTATTGAGGGTCCCTTTAACGCCTTTCAGATCCTGACCCATTTGAGCACGATATTGTTCCAGGTACTCACTTAATACCTGGTGGAGCAAATCACGCTTGTCCTTAAAATATTTATAAATCAAAGCCTCGGTAACACCTGCGGTTTTGGCTATTTCAGCAGTGGTGACGGCACTGAACTCTTTTTCTTCAAGCAATGACTTCAACGCCTGAACAATTTTTATTCGCCCCGGCGGCAAAGGCCGACCCTTTGAAATTTTTGCGGTATTATTTGCCGTAGTCGGCATGAAGTGTCCTCTTTCTATCATAGGTTAAGCGGTTCAGAGTTCAACGTTCCGGGTTGATAAACCCCCGAACAGCTCATATCTAAGGAATTCAGTCTATTATAAATTGATAGAGCATAGCGATTCCACAAATCCAAAATCCGCAATCCAAAATCCGCAATCTAAAATTCAAAATTATGGCCAATGACTCAACCTGTCGAGAGCCTCTAAGTCGTGCGATTTGAATAAAAGCAGAATGACTTTGTAAAAACGGATTTAGCATATTTTCACCAGCCCAGCTAGTACCCCTCCAACTTCGCAATCATATCACTCATGACCTCATCGGCGCCGCCCCCGATGGCCAGACCGCGGGCATCCCGATAGTATCTTGAGATGAGCATTTCGTTCATAAATCCCAGACCGCCATACATCTGCAGGCACCCATCGGCCACTTTAATCAGCACTTTGCTGGCAATGAGTTTTCCCATGGACACTTCCCGGGCTGCATCCAGACCTGCTTCTTTCATGCGGACAATATGATAGATGAGCTGCTGCAGACACTCGATTTCAGTCAGCCAATCGGCGATCCGGTGTCTCAATACCTGTTTTTTAACCAAGGGTTTGCCGAAAACCACCCGCTGCCGGATGTGTTCTACCGTCATGTCGATGATGTCCCTGGCAGCAGTGCATGCGAACGGCAGCAGGGAAAAACGTTCATGCTGAAACTGCATCATCTGGCAGACAAATCCCTCACCTTCCTTGCCGATCAGATTCTCGACCGGGACTCTGACATTATCGAAAAACAGCTCGGCCGTATCACTGATGCGAATCCCCAGTTTGTCGAGTTTTCTGCCTACAGTAACACCGGGCAAATCGGCCGGTACGACGAACAGGCTAAACGAGTGATAGCCGGGTTCATCGCTGGTTCTGGCCAGCAGCGTGTAGAAATCGGCCTGGGTACCGTTGGTGATGTATATCTTTGAGCCGTTGATGATGTAGCTGCCATTGTCTTTTTCGGCGGTGGTCTGGATAGCGGCCACGTCGGATCCGGCACCCGGTTCTGTCACGGCGATGGCACCGATCATCTTGCCGGCAATGGCGGCTTTTAAATAAGTGTCTTTCAGGTAGTCACTGCCGAACTCATAAATGGCGGGGGTGGCCATGTGAGTCTGTACCGTAATGGCGACGGATAATCCAAGTGCCTGAATGTGACCCAGCTCTTCTAAAAAGACGGTGTCGTACCAATAATCAAGGCCCTGACCGCCGTACTTGGTATCATAACGGATTCCAAGAAATCCGAGATCGCCCATTTTTTTAAAGATCTCCTTCAGCGGTGCAATTCCATCTTCTTCCCATTGATCCACATTGGGATTGATCTCTTTTTTTACAAAGTCCCTGACTGCCTGCCGCACCCTGTCGTGTTCTTTGGTGAAATAGATCTGGTTGCCTTTTGGGAGTCCGGACGTCATTCTCTGCCTTTGGGTTAAATCGTTTAGATGGTTTAGATCGTTAGGTTCGTTATGATGGTTTAGATCGTTTTGTTCGTTAGGTTCGTTATGGTGGTTATGACCGTTTTGTTCGTTTGAATCGTTGGTGGATATAAAATGGCTTAGGACTTACGGCTCAAGGCCTAAATGTGAGGTAAAGAATTGGATCGATCATTCCGCCTTATAGCCCGGGCCATTTTATCCCAACTCAATTTTGGCGATAATTTCCCGCATAATTTCATCCGCGCCGCCGCCGATTGAGATCAGCTTGGCATCCCGGTAGGACCTAGATATCAGCATCTCATTCATTAATCCCAGACCGCCGTGCATCTGCAAACATCCATCCGCAACCATTTGGATGACCCGGGAGGCGTACAGTTTTCCCATGGAGACTTCCCGCGTAACATCCAGACCTTTTTCTTTCATGCGCACAATATGGTAGGTAAGCTGCCGCAGACATTCGATTTCGGTTTGCCAATCAGCCAGCCGGTGCCGCAGCACCTGTTTGGTAATCAGCGGTTTTCCAAAGACGATTCGTTTGCGGATGTGTTCAACCGTCATGACAATCATCTCTTCGGCCGCAATATAGGACAGCGGGATGGCCGAGAATCGCTCATGCTGAAACTGCGTCATCTGGAGGACAAAACCTTCCCCTTCCTTGCCGATCAGGTTTTCGGCCGGAATTTTGAGGTCGTCAAAAAAGAGCTCGGCTGTATCGCTGCTGCGCAAACCCATTTTGTCCAGCTTGCGGCTGACCGAGAATCCCTTTCGATCCGTCGGGACAACGAATAAACTGAAAGAGTGATATCCGGGGGCATCACTGGTGCGGGCAAGAAGGGTTAAAAAATCAGCCTGGGTTCCGTTGGTGATAAAGGTTTTGGATCCGTTGAGGACATACGAATCTCCATCCTTTTCTGCCGTGGTCTGGATGGCGCTGACATCTGAACCGGCACCGGGTTCGGTCACTGCAATGGCCGCAACCATATCTCCTGCAATGGCGGGCTTCAAATAGGTCTCTTTTAAATGTTCGCTGCCGAATTCATAAATGGCCGGCGTTGCCATGTGGGTCTGAACAAGAATGGCCACGGGAATCCCGGATCCGTGAATACGCCCGAGTTCTTCCAAAAAAACGGTATCGTACCAGTAATCCATCCCCTGGCCGCCGTATTTGGGATCATAACGAATCCCGAGAAATCCGAGATCGCCCATTTTTTTAAACAAATCGTGAAGCGGCGCCTCACCTTTCTCCTCCCACTCATCCATGTAGGGATTGATCTCTTTATCAACAAATTCTCCTACGGCCTTACGGACCATATCGTGGTCTTTGGTGAAATAAATTTGGGTTGCGCTCTTGGATTTTACAGCCATTTTGGACCTTCCAGGTGGTTTATTGAGTTGACTGAGTTGAATAAGTTGATTGGGTTGGATAAGTTGATTAAGTTGACTGGGTTGGATAAGTCGATTGAGTTGAATAAGTCGATTGAGTTGAATAAGTTGATTGAGTTGATGGAGTTGATTGGGTTTGTTGCGTTTCCTAAAATGGTGACATCCTTATTAACTTAATCAACCATTCAACGTGTCAACCAATCAACTTCTACTCCAGTAAACCTATCAACTATATTTTTTCTAATCCTTTTAACTAATCAACCATTCAACCAATCAACTAATCAACCGTCTTTCCTTTTAATTTTTGTTTTTCTTCGATGCCAGGAATAGCTTGACGATTTCCTTATGATCTGGTGTTTGCAGTGCAATGGATTGGTGGGCCGCTTCCCAATCCAATACCTGTTTCAGGGACATATCGAAACTATTCTCCAGACCCTCCTTGATTAATCTCAATGCAAGGGGTGGCTTTTGCGCCAGGGTTGTGGCCAGTGCAGCGACCTCTTTTTCAATCTCGTCCTCCGGCACCGACTTGTAGACAAGACCGATGGAGGCGGCTGTCTTTCCATCGATTTCGTTTCCAAGCATTGCAAGCTCCCTGGCTTTCGTGAGACCGACAAGCCGGGGCAGAAAATAGGTCCCGCCGTAATCCAGGACGAGACCGATATTAACGAAAATTTCACAGAACCTCGCATTGTCAGCCGCAATGACAAAATCTCCCGCCAAGGCCAGATTCGCACCGCCGCCAACGGCAACGCCTTTGAGCATGGCGATCACCGGCTGGGGTATTTCCCGCAGGGTTCGCACGATTTTACCCACCCCTTTCATAGCCACAAGCCATTCATCCGGGGGGATGCTTTCAGAGAAGAGAGAAAAATCCGCGCCCGAACAAAAATGATCCCCGGCGCCTTCGAGAACCACCACATTGACGCTTTCGTCTGCCGCCAGATCGATTACGGCGTCCCGCAGGCCCACTATCATATCTTTGCTCATGGCATTCATCACTTCGGGTCGGTTTAGCGTCAGG
>PVMK01120109.1_pt1 | contig 13112 bp, 10 predicted proteins | sample 1853481 | NCBI WGS metagenome assembly PVMK01 (sample SAMN08533507, study PRJNA380276) | Marine sediment metagenome, whole genome shotgun sequencing project.
TCATCGATTGAAGCTGTCTTCGATCCGGATGATATCGACCAATCTTAAATACCCAATACCCAATACTAAATATCCCCTGTCCCGGGAAGGGACAGACCGGGGAGTATCTAATACCCCTCCGCAATTTTCACTATCGCCTCCAGGCTTCTCTCAACATCCTCATCAGTCGTCGCCCATGAACTGACGCTGATGCGCATCGCAGTGCGGCCCTGCCATTCGGTGCCGCCCATCCAGCATGTGCCGTCCTCCTGGATATCGGTTATGATCTGGCGTGTCTTTTCGGGTTCACCGAAAGAAACCAGGACCTGGTTCAGGACCACCTCATTCAGTATTTCATACCCTGCGGCAGATAATCCCTCTGCGAAGCGGCGCGCATGGCGGCAGGTGTCATCAACCAGCCTGGTCAAACCGTCTTTGCCGAGATATTTCAGAGTAGCCCAGATCTCAATGCCACGTGCCCGCCGGGAGAGCTCCGGCGTGTAATCAGACGGGTTGCGAAATTCAGACTCGGTGGGCAGGTATTCGGCAGTGATCGCCATGGCTGAGCGTAATGCGTCCGGGTGACGGATGAGTGCAAAACCGCTGTCATAGGGCACGTTGAGGTACTTGTGGCCATCAGTGGCCAGTGAATCTGCTGCCGTCATTCCGGCGGTTAAATACTTGTGCTTGGGCGATACAGCTGCCCATAAACCGAAGGCGCCATCCACGTGCACCCAACCACCCGCCTCATGCACCCGGGGGATGATCTCTTCGAAAGGATCAAAGGCACCTGTATTTAGATTGCCAGCCTGCAGACAAACCAGCGTGGGTCCACCCATGGGCGGCAGCATATCTGCGCGCATGCGTCCCTGTTGATCAGTAGGTATGCGGACCACGCGCTTGCGGCCCAAACCCAACAGGCCCAAGGATTTGAACAGCACGGGGTGTGCCTCCGCGCCGATGATCACAGTGATCGGCGGTGCATTGAACAACCCATCTCCTTCGACATCCCAACCGGCGCGTTCCAGCACTACATGCCTGCCAGTCGCCAGACCACAAAGGTTTGCCACCGTCGCACCGGTCACGAAGGTTCCCCCACTGTCTGCTGGCAATTCAAACAGGTCGAGCAGCCATTTCAACGCTAATTCTTCGATATATGCTGTACCAGGTGTGGCTTCGTACAAACCAGTGTTCTGGTCCCAGGCCGCTGCCATCCAGTTGGCGCCCACGGTCACCGGGTAGGCGCCTCCGATCACGAAGCCGAAAAAGCGTCCGCCTGTAGTGGCCAGGGTTGCAGGGGAGACATATTTATCCAAAATCGCCAGCACTTCATGCGCGTCAGTCGGTCCGTCACCCAATGGTTGGTCCAATCCCTTGAGCTTATCTACTGCAAGAGGATCTGGCGCTACTTTACGATCATTAATAGATTCAAGGTACGCCAGTGCTCTTTCTGCACTGTCATTCAATATCTCCTCATCAGCATTTTCTCCCGGTTGGTTATCTTTTTTCTGTCATGGATATGGATTTAAATAACCATTATAAACTGATCAATCAGCATAGAGATCACAATCCCGCCAGGATCCTGGAAAATTGAATGGTTTTTGTTCGCAGGGGACAGCAATTGGCATGAGCTGCCTGATTAAAACTTGGATTTGCGCGGTCATCGTGATAAAATTGATGCCGATTTATTCATCGCAAGTGATAAAATAAAATTAAGAGGATCTAAAGAAAATTCTCTTTTTACAATTCAACAGGAGGCTAGAAAGTAATGGATTTACAGAAGATGGAAGCTGTTGCCCGTGGAATCGTGGCACCCGGAAAAGGTGTCCTGGCAGCAGATGAAAGCTTTCCAACCATCAAGAAGCGTTTTGACAGCATCGGCATTGAATCAAATGAGGAGTATCGCCGGGTATACCGCGAGCTGCTTTTCACCGCTGAGGGTGTGGAGGAGTTTATCGGCGGCGTGATCACCTTTGATGAAACCATGCGCCATAAAAGCACTGAAGGCACTCCCTTCCCCGAACTGCTGACCTCACGTGGTATTTACCCCGGTATCAAGGTTGATAAAGGCACCCGTGATTTAGCGCTTTACCCCGGTGAGAAATTCACCCAGGGCCTGGATGGATTACGGGAACGCCTGGCGGAGTATGTAGAATTAGGCGCCGCCTTTACCAAGTGGCGCACAGTTTACACAATCACGGATGACCTGCCAACAAAATACGGCTACCAGACCAACGCTGCCAGCCTAGCCCAATATGCTGCCCTGTGCCAGGAAGCTGGCCTGGTGCCGATTGTCGAACCCGAGGTGCTGATGGATGGCGACCATACGATCGATCGCTGTGAAGAAGTGACCACGGAAGCGCTTGAAGCTGTTTTCGCTGAGTTATATGCCGCTGGTGTCATGTTTGAAGGCATGCTGCTCAAGCCTAATATGATCCTGGCAGGTAAGGATAGCTCACAGCAGGCCAGTGTGCAGGAAGTTGCTGAGGCGACCATTCGCGTCTTGAAGCGCACTGTGCCATCAGCTGTCCCCGGCGTGGTCTTCCTCTCCGGTGGGCAGACACCTGCCCAGGCGACCGAGAACCTGTCGGCGATGAATGCTATTGGCGGTTTCCCCTGGGAGCTGAGCTTCTCTTATGGGCGAGCGCTGCAGGAAGAAACCCTCAAGACCTGGCTGGGCAAAGAAGAGAAATTCGAGGCCGGTCAGAAGACGTTCTACCGCCGGGCGAAGCTGAACAGCCTGGCACGCTATGGGGAATACTCTCCCGAATTAGAATCTGCTTCGGCGTAAGCAAAAATCAGAATCATGAGAGTGCGGATGCAAGCCAGCCGCACTCTTTTTTTATTTCCAAGTTGCCGTAAATTGTCCTAGCCCGGGGAATATTCCCCGGTAGAGACGCCTCGCCGAGGTGATCTTCCCCCGAAAAAGTGGACACACCAAAAAGAGACTTAAAATAACTCTGGAGGTGTGTCATGGCATCCAACCGCAGAAGATACTCACGGGAGTTCAAACTCGAAGCCGTCCGTCAGCTGCTTGATGGCAATAAAGGGCTAGCTCAAACTGCTCGTGATCTGCAGATCAACCGTACCATGCTGTCCCGCTGGCGCAAAGAATACCTGGCCGATCCTGATAGTGCCTTTCTTGGCAGCGGCCGGCACAAGCCCGCGGGTGAGGATCTGGCACAATTGCGGCGCGAAATTGTTGAGTTGCGAGAGGAGCGCGAGATCCTAAAAAAAGTGCTGGCCTACTTCGGCGAGAAAAAGCAGTGATGTTTGGCTTCATCGAGGAACAATCTAGCCTGCACCGGATAGGCAAGATGTGCCGGGTCCTGGGGGTCTCTCGTAGTGGCTATTACGCCTGGAGGAAACGACCGACCAGCCGCCGCACAAAAGCTAATCAGACCTTGCTTGCTGAGATCCGGCGTATCCATCGGGGTGACTTGCAGGTCTATGGTAGCCCCCGGGTGCACGAAGAGTTGGTTGCCCGGGGTTTCCTCTGCAGCCAAAATCGAGTGGCTCGCCTGATGCGATCCCATCAGATCCAGGCTTTACCCGGTAAACGCTGGCGACGACCGTTTAGCCAAACTGCTACTGCCTGGGTGGCCCCTAATGTATTGGCGGGGCGCTTCCACGCTGAGCGACCCAACCAGGTCTGGTTGGCCGACATCACTTACATCCCCACCCAAAGCGGCTGGCTTTACCTTGCAGTGGTCATGGATCTCTACTCTCGTCTAATAGTTGGCTGGTCAATGAGTTCAGGCATCACGACGCAGCTCTCCCTGGATGCTTTGCAAATGACCTTGCTGCGCCGCCAACCCCACCCCAATACAGTGCTGCACCATTCGGATCGCGGCATCCACTATGCTTGCCGAGCCTACCAGGAGCGTTTGCAACTCCATGAGATCCAGGCCAGCATGAGCCGCCGTGGTGTATGTTATGACAATGCCGTCATTGAGAGTTTCTTCCACTCACTCAAATTAGAACGGGTCGGCTCTCGTAATTACCGTTCTCAAGCAGAAGCTCGCCGAGACCTGTTCGAATACATTGAAATCTTTTACAATCGTAAACGTCGCCATTCAGCCTTGGGTTATGTCAGCCCAGTTGAGTTTGAAGCGACTCTAATCAAAAAATCTCTTTTCTCAGTGTCCACTTAAATGGGGGAACTTCCAGGCGTCTCTACAGGAGGCATTTCTACTGCAGCTCCTGCCGCTCAAATACTCCCAATGCAGTTACCAGACAGAAGATAATAATCACCAGGCCCAGGGTCACCGCGCCCCAATTGGTTGCCACTTCAGATTGGGCAGCGATCTGTCCCGACCATGCAAGCAAACCGCCCGGCAGCAGCGCACCAATCCTGGGAATACTGCCGCTTAACAGCAAGAGTATCGCGCCCCCCAGGGAAAACCCGGCTGCAGCGCCAGTTGAATTGCCCAGCGTGCTGCCTAATAAAGTAACACTCGCGAAGATCAGGATCCAGAGCAGCAGCAGCCCATTGATGCCCAGGAAGATAGCGATGTCAAGCTCACCAAACAGGGTGATCGTATAGAAATAACCGGCTGCGGCTGCGATAATGAAGGCCAGAATGTAAAGTAGAGCTTGTGAGAAGTACTTGCTGAAGAGGAATGCGCTGCGAGAAAGTGGTTTGCTTAACACCAGACCCGCTGTGCCTTTTTCCTTTTCACCTGCCACGGCGCCCATGCCGATCAGGATCACCAGTATGAACCCAAACTGGGTCATGGTCTCGATATGCTGGTTTAGCGAATCGACGACCGTCATTTCCGGGATCAGATCGGCAAACATTTCAGCCCCCTCCAATGAGCTCACCAGCTGCGGGGTGAATTTCGTCAGCAGGGGGGACATGATAGCGAACACAAACATGACGGAGCAAACGATCACCACCCGCCAGGTGCGCCACTGGTAAAGCATTTCCTTACGAGTAGCAGCCAGGAACAAACCAAGAGTAGTGCTTAAAGGAGTGGGGGTAGGTTTGTTAACACCCAGCTCGGCCAAATCTTTGTTGCGCTCCCGCCATTGCCTCACCAGCCAGATCCAGCCCGGTATCAACACCGCGATGAGAGCCAGCCAGGCGATCCAGGCCTGGTTGGTAGAGACTGCCGTATAAACTGCCACCGCATCGATCAGCGCATGGTAGAGGATGGCTACCAGGATAAAGATTGGTTTCCGGCGGGTGAAGGCCTGCAGCACGATGATGGAAAGGGTGACGTGGGTAGATATGGCGAGTATCCGTACAAATAATGGAGCAAATGCGTATAGTGGTGAGGCATTAAACTGTTCAGTTTGTAGGGAGAGGGCTTCCAGCTGGGCGACAGTCAGGTTTAGAGCTTCCAGGTCTGCACCCTGCAGGCTGAGCAAAGAGCTGATCGTGGCCGCGGTTAGCACACCGCCGAAGATCATGGCTTCAATGCCGCCGTGACCTAAGCCAAGCATGACCCCATCCTCAAATTTGCGAGCCCATTTCACAACGGCATAGCCGATCGCCCTGGCCAGCTCCTCACATAACCCAGCAGAGAGCACCAGGATCAGCGCAGTGCGCCAGAGGGGAGCACCGCCCAATTGGGGTGAATCGGGCAGAATACCGATATCCGCCAGCCAGCTGTTCAACGGCAGGTGGACAGCCTGTGAGCCCAGGAAGGTGAGAGTACCCACCACGAACAAGATCCAATACACCCGGTAATTGCGTCGCAGCAGCACAGCCAGCACAATTGGCAGCAGCAGCATACCCAAAATCGATAGCGTGTAGGTCAGTGCGAGCATCTTATTGACTGATCTCCAGGAAGATCTCCTCCAAAGATGGGCGCAACCACTCGTATTTGTCGACGCGCACCCCGTGTTTGACGATCAACGGCAGCAGTTCTGCTTTACCCTGGGGGCCATCCCTGGCCAGAATGCTCAGGTTTTTTTCTGATAGCGTAACCCGTTCCACCCATTTCTTTGTCTCAAGTTCATCCAGGAAAGCCTGGGGTGGAGAGGCATCCAGGTCGAGGGAAGCTGCGAAGACCGGATATTCCTCCAGCAGCTGATCGCGGCTGGAGACCAGCACCAGGCGTCCTGCGTGCAGCACGGCGATCGTATCGCAGACGCGCTCGATATCACCCAGGATGTGGCTGGAGAGGAAGACGGTTACCTCGCCGCGCATCGCAGCCAGGGTATCCAATACTTCCTGCCGGCCGGCCGGGTCCAGGGAGCTGGTCGGTTCGTCGAGGATTAATATTTTTGGATGGCCGATCAATGCCTGGGCGATGGCCAAGCGCTGCTTCATGCCCCCCGAATAGCCGCCGATCCTGCGCTCGGCTGCCTCTTCCAGGCGGGTTAATGCGAGCACCCGGGCTACCTGGTCATGGCTTTCTTTACGGGAAAGGGATAGCAGCTGGGCCATATATAAAAGGAACTCGCGGCCTTTCATCCAGGCATATAAACCCGGTTCCTGGGGCAGGTATCCGATCTGGCTCTTAAATTGATGGCTGCTGATGGATGTCTCTTGCCCGGAGACCCAGGCTCTGCCGCGGGTCGGTTGGGCAAGGCCGGTCAGAAGGCGGATGGTAGTCGTTTTTCCAGCCCCGTTGCGGCCCAGGTAGCCGAAAATAGAGCCGTATGGGACGCTCAGATCGAGATCGACCAGCGCATCCACCTCGCCGTAGCGGCGGGTGAGTCCCTCAGTGTGAATGGCAAATTCCTGGGCTGGATAGCTGCTCATGGGTGTGAACGCTGTTTAGGTTATCCCTCTTCTCGTCCGAGGATCAGGTAGGCGACCGGTCCAATAAAATTCAAAAAAATGATGATCACTGCCCATACCCACTTGGGAAAATGCTTAACCTGTTCACGGCGGATCAGGTCAACGAGAGCGATGGCCAGCAGGGCTAACTCAATGATCAATAATGGTATCAGCAGGGGAATATAGCTGCGCAGTTCTTCCATAATTTACTCCTCGTTTTTCCAGAGAGCCGAGAAAATAAGTATATCAAATCATGGTAAATATATATTAATCAAATAATTCCTGGATGGATCGATCAAAGTCAGCTTAACTCTTTTATCCATGCAGCTAACAACAGTACCAAATGACATATTTTCTCAAAGCTTTGACTGGATAATGGACAATTGTACAGCAACAATGGAGATTAATACGGAATTTTTGGCAGCTACAAGGTGGTGTTATTGTAGATAGAAGAATTACACCGCAGATTGATCTATGTTCTCTTTCATAATCCGGGTAATCCAAATTTCACGCGAAACCTAACAAAAAGGTAAGGATAGTACTTTAGTAATATATTGGTTAGAAATTGATGTAACAAAAGTAATAAAACTGCGTTTTCCATGGCATATAGGTCTAAAGTACTATCGAATTGCTGGTGGGAGGTATCCAGAAAGAATCAACAAACAGCGCAGAAACGGCATACCTGTTGAAAAGCAGGGACGCAAAGCCACGATCTAAATGGCTAATCGGCCACATGATGGACGGGCTACCTAGGCTCATAATTCAGCACAGAAAAGGTAAACCTGTCGAAAGGCAGGGGCACAAAGCTACGGTCTAATTGGCTAATTGGCCATATGACAGACGGGCTGCCTAGGCAATCATAAAACATTCTGCCCCTCAGGCGCCCAATAACCTGAGGGGCACAATATTTTAGGAATAAGATGGGTAAAAATATGAAAACTACACAGAAAATCTTTCAAACATGCATGATCCTGACCCTGATCCTCTGCCTGCTCGCACCTGCGGCGTTGATTGATAGCCCCAGCCCCGCCCGAATAAGCGCTCCGTTGGCACAGATAATCGCCGAAGACCCGGGACAATCGATCCGAGTCATTGTGCAAGTGGCAAACGAAACAGATATGCCAGAGCGATTCGTCGAGCAAATGGGCGGCAGCGTACTCAAAGACCTCCCTTTGATCAACGCTTTTGCAGCAGAAATGCCGGCAAGTGCCGTTCCCAAGCTAGCCGGGATGGGGACCGTGAGTTGGGTCTCCCTGGACGCACTGGTCAAGTCCACCGCTAAGCCGATAACGAAACCTGCCCCGGTGGTGGAGCCACTCCCCGAAAATTATTACCTGGATACCCTGGCTGTGAGTCAAGTCTGGGAAATGGGTTATCACGGCGAGGGCATCGGAGTTGCTGTAATCGACAGCGGGATATTCACTGACCGGGACTTCTCCATCACACCAAAAAAACCACACACCCGCATCAAAGTACAAAAAAGTTTCAACTCGGAAACTACATCGGATCAATATGGACATGGAACGCATGTGGCAGGCATCATTGCCGGTAATGGTGCTGCATCTGGGGGGGTGTACTCCGGTATTGCACCCATGGTCGACCTGATCAATCTAAAAATCAGCGACGATCAAGGGTTGGCCTATGAGTCTGACACTGTGGATGCCATGCAGTGGGTGATGGACAACAAGAACGAATTCAACATTCGTGTCGTGAACTTGTCGATCCAGTCAACCGTTCCGCAATCCTACCACGAGAGCGCACTGGATGCCGCGGTCGAGATCCTGTGGTTCAATGGCGTGGTGGTGGTGGCAGCTGCCGGCAACTGGAACAATAACAGTACCTTTAATGCAATCCAAGCTGCACCAGCCAATGATCCGTTCATCATCACTGTGGGAGCAACTGATGACAAAGGTTCCTCCAAACGGATAGACGATTCTAAAACATCTTTCACGGCAACTGGAACGACATTAGCAGGCTACAGCAAGCCAGAGCTCCTCGCACCAGGAGTGGATATCATCAGTGTCTTATCAGATGGGAGTGATTGGAAATTTGAGCATCCCGACCACGTCGTGATGGATGGCGAATATTTTCGCCTCAGCGGCACATCCATGGCTGCCCCGATGGTAGCAGGTGCTGCAGCTTTACTGCTGCAAGCTGAGCCAGACCTGACCCCTGACCAGGTCAAGTATCGTCTAATCCATTCGGCAGGCACAGTTGGATCATCACCTTACCTGGACGTATATGCTGCCCTCACTACGCCCACCACCGAGGCTGCTAACCAGGGTATTTTGCCTCACATGCTATTAGCTAAAATGGCGATGATCGCCTACTGGTCAAACCAGAACGGGGAAGAGAACATCGATTGGGGCGCGGTCAATTGGAACGCCGTCAATTGGAACGCGGTCAACTGGAACGCTGTCAATTGGAACGCTGTGAACTGGAACGCCGTGAACTGGAACGCCGTCAACTGGAATGCCGTCAACTGGAATGCGGTCAATTGGAACGCGGTTAATTGGAATGCTGTCAATTGGAACGCAGTCAACTGGAATGCTGTTTCCTGGGAAAATTAAGCCCTGGAAGTGATTAGGGAATTCTTCCTAGGGGAATAAATACTGGGATGCTGGCATGATAAACCTGCAAACCCCGGAATAAAATTAATCTCTGGATGGAGTAAATTATCGTGAGCGATCTCACACTGAAAGCAAGAATATTTATCTTATCGATAATCTTCGTAGGTGTAGGATTGTCTGCGTTCAACCTGCTCAACATTGATTGGCAGAATTATTGGCTGCTGATATTGACTGGGGTAGCCGCCATCGCCCAGGTTTATAAAGTAGAGGGTGCCACCCATAAATCCAGCTACAATCTGAGTTGGGTGGTTTATGGGTTTGCCTTTCTGCTCTTGGGTGGTCCCGCCACACTCTTCATCATCCTTGTCGCTCACCTCATTGATTGGGCCTGGCACAAGTACTCCTGGTACATCCAGATGTACAACATGGCAGCTTTCGCAATCACTGTCACTGCGACCACATTGCTATACAATTGGATCCTGACCGCTCAGCTGACCTCAGGGGTTCTAAGCACATTGGCGATTCTTATTGCCCTGTGTTCGTTCACTCTGCTGAACCACCTGTTCATTGGTATGGCAATCTGGTTTGCCCGCGGTCAGAACCTCTCCCAGTCGGGTATCTTCGGTCTAGTCACCGTGATGATCGACTTCACTTTGTTGGGCCTGGGTGTGGTCGCAGCCCTGATATGGACCATCAACCTCTCGTCGGTCTTACTGGTTCTTATTCCCTTGTACTTGATTTACAGAACTCTCCAGGTTCCTAGTTTGCAACGCCAAACTGAAATCGATCCAAAGACCAAGCTCTATAATGCGGGTTATTTTGCAGAATCAATGGAGAATGAGTACGACCGTGCTATGCGCTATGACCGTCCGCTAACTGTTGCGATAGGCGACTTGGATCTATTACGCAACATCAATAACACATATGGCCACCTGGCTGGGGATGCGGTCCTGGTTAATGTAGCCCAGATTTTACATGAGCATTTTCACGAATATGATCTGGTCGCACGCTTTGGGGGAGAGGAATTCGCCATCCTTTTGCCGGAAACCACTCCTGAGGAGGCCTTCCCCCGGATTGAAGCCGTTCGCCAGGCAATAGCAGATACAGAGATCGAAGTTTCAACAAGCGTAACCCCGATAAGAGTGAGCATCAGTTTTGGCATTGCAGAACGCAATGATCAAGATTCTGCAGATGACATTATCCATAATGCCGACTTAGCCCTATATCGTTCCAAGCTGATGGGTCGCAATCTGACTTGCATATATTCCTCGGAGAATGTCGATGAGTTATTTACTAAGTCACATCAAGAATGCAACCAACAGCACGCAATCAAAGAAGATCATCCATTGTCGACAACACAATCTGAGTTACGTGCAATCAAACAGCGTGAAGAACTAAATGTGATCAAGGGTACTCCCAATTCTGGATCTGTCTCTGAAATAGAAGATAGGTCACCCTCATGGTGGCGGGTGAATGGGTATATTGCCTTATTGGCCACCCTCGCGATTAGTCTTGCGTTGCTAGTATTACCAACTTCCCCATTGCCAGATTGGTTTGGTCTGATTGCTTTTGCACTGATCATATTGGTCACAGAGGGTTTGTCGCTTGACATCTATGTCAAAGATACTTCCATTTCTACAGCCGCTGCCCCCCTGATTGCTGGAGCTTTACTGTTTGGATCAATTGGCGCCATTGTGCTGAGTCTTCTCCTGGCAGGGACAGCCATGATCAAGCACCGCAGTCAATTAAATCGTTTCATCTTCAACAGTGCTAATCATTTCCTATCCACATTCCTGGGTGTATTCCTGGTTTTAAATTTGAGCACTCCCTTCATCTCATTACCAAATTATATTCAGATCACGATCACTTTCCTGGCTGGAAATATCGTGTTTCTATTCAGTACATTATTACTGAGCGAAGTGATGAGCCTCTCAACAGATCAATCATTGCGTGATGTTTGGACTGAACGTTTTCGCTGGTTGTGGCCTTATTACATCGCTTTTGGTATTGTGGCCTATGCTCTCATATTGGGATATTCTTTCGCAGGTGTGCTGGGAGTACTGGCTGTTCTGGTACCTATATTGATGCTGAGATTCAGCCATGTTCAGTATATTAGCAACACCAGGAAGATGGTCGGCCAGCTGCGCACCCAGAATACCGAACTAGAAGAGAACAGCAATCGCATTTCTGCTCTGAATGAAGAAATGTTGCTTTCGATGGCAAAGGTTATCGATATGCGTGATTCCTACACCATGGGCCATTCAAATATTGTTTCGGATTATGCGACCCAAATTGCCCAGCGTCTGGGTCTTTCCGCCGAGAAGGTTGAGCTGATCCGCACTGGCGCTTTGCTGCATGACATCGGCAAGATTGGCACACCGGATTCAATTCTCTTCAAACCGGGTCCACTTACCCAGGAAGAATTTGATTTCATCAAGCAGCATCCCGTTCGAGGTGCTGAGCTTGTCTGCACCAACAACGGTATGCGGGATTTGGTACCTCTAATCCGTCACCATCACGAGCGGTACGATGGCAATGGTTACCCCGATGGTTTGGGTGGACATGAAATCCCTCTTGAGGCAAGGATTCTCTGCGTGGCGGATTCGGTTCAAGCCATGGAATCAGACCGTCCATACCGCGAAGCACTACGCAGGCATGAAATAATCTCCGAAATCAAAGATAATTCAGGAACCCAATTTGACCCATTGGTTGTGGATGCATTTCTTAACGTGTATCAAAAAGAAGGACAAGTTGCATTGAGTTCCAAAACTCAACCTTTAGATACATTTGAACCCCAGCTTGCGTTTATCGCGGAAGAGCCAACAATAAAATTAGGAAGTATTCCCAGCGAATTGCCAACTTAAGCAGCTTCAAGCCAACTTTAGGCCAATGCCGGCACTACCTTCGAGGGCATTGGTCGCTTCAAATGGATCTACTAGGCGAGTCTGGCGGTCCTTTGTCAGGCGATGCCGACCGGCCCGATCGCCAGCCAGTTAATGTATATTCGGGTTAAGAAGTCGACCGACCACCAATAGACCTCGATCTTTTCCGGATTAACTACCACCGCCTGCAGCTGCGATACTTCTTTGAAGCCTGGCAGCGTAGCAGTCACCGTACAAAGAAATAAGGGATTGTCAGCAAACGGCACCGGCATCGTAACCTCGAAGCCTCCGAATTTCCTGGCCGTGAATGTGTCTCTAAATGATCCACATTGCATCTGCCAATCACGCGGCAGGTACTTGCTGCCGCCAGGTCCTGACCAATTGCGCGGGTCGTTTCCCTGGCGATATCGAAGCCGCTCAGATAGCGCGCTGATCACATGACCTGGTTTGATTACACCCCAATCATTAAACAGTTCCTCATCGAAGGCATCGCCGCGATCGTCTTCAGCCATTAACCGAATCCCACTTGTCCAACGACCAACCCGCACCCCAGGCGCGGCCGCGCCTGGCGACTACTCGCTCTAATTTCCTAAGCCTGGCCTGGAATTCGCGCAGCTTGCGCTGGCCCCAGGTCCCAAGCAAACCCACCTGATAAAGATCGGTTCCGGGAGTTTCAATCAGATCGACAGTCCGAGACATAGCAGCATGCCCAGCTGCACCCAGGATAAGCAAGGATTCGTGATCATCCGGCATCGTTGTTGTTGCAGCTGCGCCAAAGTCCTGGATAGTATGAGCCTTGGCATACCAGATCCGGATCTCTTGGTCGGTTTTGGGTTGGCTGCTATCGTCGGTCTCGAGGATGATCACCGGCTGCGCGTCATCCCACCATAGGCGCCAACCGCGCACGCGGTTGGGTGGCCATGTCTCCGAAGACGCCGCCGAATCGTA
>PVMK01121803.1_pt1 | contig 13112 bp, 16 predicted proteins | sample 1853481 | NCBI WGS metagenome assembly PVMK01 (sample SAMN08533507, study PRJNA380276) | Marine sediment metagenome, whole genome shotgun sequencing project.
GAGCGTAAGAACGAGCGATTGATTGCACATCCCCGGACGCCCGGCTTGTGAAGCTTAGCCGCATTCGGCAACGATTTTTCGGAGCTCCCGGAAGACCTCTTCTGCCGGAATCAGCTCCATCCTGCCTTGTGCGTATTCCTTTTCACGTCGCTCGATCTCCGCCAGCCACGCCTTTTCGATCTCGGGATCTGCCCGACCTTCGCCGTGCGGAGCAAGCAATCGCACGAGTGCCTCGCGCTCTTTTTCCTTTAGCGCGAGTGCTTCGGCATAGATGGCTTCGGCCTTATCAGGCATACATTCAACCGCTACGAGTGAGGCTGATCCTTGCCGCTTGATACCCTTCCCGGTTCTGCATGGCGGTCATCAGAGAGTGGCAGGCTCAACCGCAGGAGCGCTTCCAGAATCTCCCTTTCGTCCGGGGTAAGCTCGAGTGCGTCCTGATAAATTTCTTCAGCTGTTCTGGCCATGCCAACATCCTAACACCGACATCAAGTCGCAAATCAAGCTGTATCTGGTGCGTTTTACCGGTTTTGATAGTCCCGGATGCGAAAAATAAACCCGGCACCTTTTTAGACGTACTTCTCGAACCACTCCAGCATCCGCCGCCACCCATCCTCGGCCGCTTCACGGTGATACAAAGCAGCCCGGTAGTCAGCCTGAAAACCATGGTTCGCCCCGGGGTAGACAATAATCTCCGACGGGTCGTTCGCGGCTTTGAGTTTCTCGCGCATCTGCTCGACCGTCTCGAGCGGAATGCTCATGTCCTTTTCGCCGTACAGTCCGATCACCGGCGCGTGCAACTGGTCGGCGATGTCCAGCGGATAGGTGCGGCCTTTGCCGATGTCGCTCATGACGCCCGGTCCGACGGCCGCCAGGCGACCGTACCAGGCCGCGCCGGCGCAGAGGCCTAAGTTGTGTGCGCTGTAGCGCCAGACGAAGCGACCGCCCCAGCAAAAGCCGGTGATGGCCAGTCGCCCGATGTCACCTTCGCCGCTGTCTTTCGCCCAGGCGACCGCCGCATCGAGATCCGCCAGCACCTGGTCGTCGGGGACCTTCATGATCACCTGTTCGATGATGTCCTGAATTTTCTCAATCCGGCTGACGTCACCCTGGCGCTGATACAGATCCGGCGCGATCGCGAGGTAGCCGGATTTGGCGAGCCGCCGACACAGATCCTGGATGTAAGCGTGCAGGCCGAAGATTTCATGGACCAGCAGGACGACCGGCGCCGGGGTGGGCGAGTCGGGGCGGGCGCGATAGCCGGGGATTGTGCCGTCGGTTGACGGAATTCTAATCATGCCCTCAACGAGGCCGTCGGCATCCGTGACGATGGATTGTGTTGCGTCGGACTGTCCGGCGGCAGCGTGATTGCCCGTAGGTTTGGAATCGTTATTATTCATCGAGGTCTCTCCCGTTTAATGGCGACCCGTAGGAGCAGCTTCCAGCCGCGATTACACGGTACCAAAAACGATTCTCCCGTGCACCGCATCCGGCAAATCCTTATCCACCTCCAACCATCCAATCTGCGCCTCAAGATGATCATGAAAACCTGAAGAATTGGTGTCAGACACCAATTTTCCAAGGCACAATATCCGCAACCCGGATATCGACCAGGATAAAACATGAAGTTACTGAGCTTTGACATAGAGATTTCGGATGTCTTCAAGCTGGGCAAGCACGAGGACCTTGAGAAGTATGCGCCGTTTCATATTTCGGTAGCGGCAACGGCCATTCATAACGGGGAGGAACGGATCTGGTATTCGGAGGACCAGGACGGCCGACCGGTACTGAACCTGGCGCAACAGCGGACGCATGAACTGCTGGAATATCTCGACGAGATACAGCAACAAGACTCATGGTCTGTGCCTGGAACGGACTGGGCTTTGACCTGAAATGGATCGGACACCAGGCCAACGACATGGACCTTGCCGCGCGTATCGCTCTGAAGAGCTACGACCCCATGTTCCAGTTCTTTAACCAGGCCGGTTTTCCCGTGGCGCTGGGGAAAGTGGCCGAAGGAATGAGTATTGCGCAACAAAAACTCATGGATGGCGCCGATGCACCCGGGCAATGGCGGGCCGGAAACCATCAACAGGTCATGGACTACTGCCTCGGTGACTGCCAGATGACCAACCTCATTGTCCGTGCCATACAAAAGACCCGGCAAGTTCGCTGGGTTACGGCCAGGGGGAGTGTCAGCTCAAAGCCCATGCCACGACTGAAGTCCGTCCAAGAAGTCATCCGCGATCCCGAACCCGACCAGTCCTGGATGGACGCGCCCATGCCGAAGAGTAAATTCTATGATTGGCTGCGAGTTTAATTGGTGTCTGACACCAAATATTTCAGTGCTTTCACGCTCTCCAGTAACGCCCGGTCCGGCCAAAGTGGCAAGGTACCGGGTGTATTTTCCAGTTACCCCTGTATCACCGGGTGATTGTGAGAGGAAAATAAACCCGGTATCTTTTCATTTACCACCGCCCCTATTGATCCTCCACCAGCACAGCGATGCGCTGTTCCAGCGGCGGATGACTCCTAAACAGGGCACGCAGCCCCGACGGTTTGCTGCCATGAATACCGAACGCGGCCATCTGATCGGGCATGACCGACTCGTCCTGTGCGCTGGTCTGCAGGCGTTTGAGTGCACCGATCATCTGCTGACGACCCGCAAGACTCGCACCACCGGCGTCCGCCCGGAACTCGCGGCGACGTGAGAACCACATCACGATCATGCTCGCGAGTATGCCCAGTACGATCTGGGCAATAATCGAACTGACGAAATAGCCGATGCCCAAACCACGCTTGTTCTTGAGGATCACGCGATCGACAAAGAAACCCACCAGGCGCGACAGGAATATGACGAAGGTATTCACGACGCCCTGAATCAGGGCCATGGTCACCATGTCACCGTTGGCCACGTGGCTGACTTCATGCGCGAGCACGGCCTCGACCTCTTCCCTGCTCATTGCCTGCACCAGGCCCGTGCTGACCGCAACCAGTGCGTTGTTCTTGTTTGCGCCCGTCGCAAACGCATTCGGGTCGGGCGAGTCGAAGACACCCACCTCGGGCATGCCGATGTTCGCTTGCTGCGCCTGGCGATGCACCGTGCTCACCAGCCAGCGCTCGGTGTCATTGCGCGGCTGCTGCGGATCGATCACCTGCACGCCCATGCTGCGCTTGGCCATCCACTTGGAGATGAACAGCGAGATGAATGAGCCGGCGAAACCGATGACCGCCGACATCACCAGCAGTGCCTGCAGATTCAGGTCGACCTGATTCTCGGCAAGGATACCCTCCAGACCCAGCAGGTTGAATACGACCGAAAGGACAACAAGGATCGCGACGTTGGTCGCCAGAAACAGCAAAATTCTCATAACGGTCTCAGGCTGGCTCCAGATGATTCAAGCAAGATAACGCGGCATGTGCGGAACATCCACAGCTACTTAGATGGGGTTGCAGCGCTTAAGTTTCAAGCGAAAAAGGCGCCATTTACGTGGTGTCTGACACCAATTAAACCCGAAGCAAACCTGGCGATTGTTGCCCCGCTGCACAACGTAAACCGGCAAACCGGGCGGGCAGAATCGGCGCCTTCGAGGCATGGTCGATTCCTGCGACTCAATCGTCAAGCCTCGCAGCAGCAGGCACCCGGTTACGAGCAGAATATAGCCCCTGTTTATCCGGTTTTTACTCTGACCCCATTGCCCTGTACAGATACTCAGGAGCGAAATCGGCGCCGTTTGGCCAGGTGAGCGTATTGAGTTCGGTGTGTACGTGGAACTGCCTGAACTTTTCCGGCTCACGGATCGGTGCGAAAATCTCGCCATATAATTGATCTTCGAGGTCAATCTCGCCCTGCGTGCCATCGGCGAACTCCAGCCACAGCCGATATCCATCCAGGTACTTCGCATTCTTCAGTCGCGGGATCATGATTACTTCAACGGTTCGATGCTGTTCAATGGCCGGCGCTCCTGCGCCAGTTTCCAATCCTCGGCAAGCTCCACGCGGTGGAGCCTCCACCATTCAATGATACGCCTCTTGGCGCGCTCAGGTATGTCACCGTCCAGCACTTTGCCGGATTCGATACCCACCTTGATCTCGTACTCACCATAATGCGCGTGGAAATGCGGCGGCGCATGATCGCTATCGTACATGGCGATGACAATTCCGAAGAACCGACTGATTTCCGGCATGTGCCAAGGGTGGAACCCCTCGACACCGAGATCAAAGCGAATATCCGATGTCAGACACCGGAAATACTTCGCACTCTGTGGAAATGGTGTCTGACACCAATTACCACAGCCCCCTAACCCACCGCCGCCTGGCGAAGATTAGTCAGGCTGATTGGAGTATTCAAAACCTCGGTTCGACCCCTGTATTCCTATATTCAAGTATATTCAAGCAATGATAAAACAATACCGCGTTATGGCCGCCTACAACCGGAAAATGAACCAGCAGTTTTATGCGGCGTGCGCCAAACTCGGAGAGGCGGAGCACAAACAGGATCGCCGCGTCTTCTTTACCTCGATACACGGCACGCTGAACCACATGCTGCTGGTCGATCGCCTCTGGCTCGGCGGCTTCACCGACAACCTGCAAGCATTCGCTTCACTCGATACAGAACTGTATGCCGACTTCAATGAACTGCGCGCGGAACGCGAACGCACGGATGCCGATATCCTGGCCTGGGTCAAAACTCTGACGGTCGAGAAACTCGAGGCACCCTTTAGCGAGCAACTCAACTTTCCCATGTGGCTTGCCGTAACGCATTTCTTCAATCACCAGACGCATCACCGGGGCCAGTTATCGGCGCTGCTCGGACAATGCGACCTGGATTACGGGGTCACCGACATACCCTGGGTGGCGGGCATGGCCGAGTTGGCGACACCGCCCAATGGCGCCTGACCCCATTTCTTTAGAAAAATGGGGTCGAACCGAGGTTTTTAGAGAAACTGTGGTTCAACCCCGTTTTTCCTATAATCTATTTTTACCCGGAGCCTGTTTTTCGAATCATGGACCCAGTGAGTCAAGGCGTACTCGGTGCCAGCGTACCGCAGGCCTTTAGCCAGAAAAAATATATCGTCGCCGCCACCTTGTTTGGTGCCTTATCGGGCATGGCCCCCGACCTTGACAGTTTTATCCGCTCAGACACGGACCCGCTGTTATACCTGCAATATCATCGCCAGTTCAGCCATTCCCTGATTTTCATTCCCATTGGCGCTCTGATCTGTGCAGGGGTGTTTTACTTTTTATTTGCCCGGCGCTGGCAAATCAGTTTCAAACTCACTTATCTGTTTTGTCTGTCAGGTTATGCCACCCACGGCCTGCTGGATGCCTGCACCAGTTATGGCACACAACTGCTGTGGCCCTTCAGCAGCCAGCGCTTCGCCTGGAATACCATTTCCATTGTTGACCCCTTGTTTACGTTGCCACTGTTGGCACTGGTCATTGTCGGCCTGAAAAAGAAAACGCCCTTATTTGCTCAAATCGCCCTGTGCTGGGTGATCGCCTATCAAGGCCTGGGGTTTTACCAGAACCAGCGTGTCGCTGAAGCCGGCGCACAACTGGCCGAGCAGCGTGGCCATACGCCGATTCGACTGGAAGCAAAGCCCAGCTTTGGCAATTTATTACTGTGGAAAGTGATTTATGAAGTGGAAGACGGTTACTACACCGATGCCGTCAGGGCCGCGCCCAGCCTGACCCTCTACCCCGGAGAATTTATCCCCAAACTGGATATCGAGCGTGACCTGCCCTGGCTGGATAAAGATTCCCAACAGGCCAGAGACCTCGCACGCTTTGACTGGTTCTCCAGAGGCTTTTTATCCCTCGACCCCGACAACCCGCTGCGGGTGACCGACATGCGTTACTCATTAGTCCCTAACGAAGCGACCGGCATGTGGAGCATCTGGTTAAACAAACGAGCAGGCAAAACAGACCACGTCACCATTAAACAGGACAGAGACACATCCGGCGCACGACGAGAAAAATTCGGCAGGATGCTGCGGAATGATAAATGACGGTCCTTTTGAATTGCGCCTGGACAGCGTAGAAGCCTGCACAGCCGAGACACCCTGAGTATTAAAATTCCTTTGGGGTCTTGACCCCGCATCTCAAATCGGCCGCCTGGTCAGGCTGACAGTGATGGTTCGGTCGACCGGCTGTGTCTTACCACGGAACGATACTCCCGTCGTAGTTAAAAAATGTTCCGGTGTTGGCGATTGAGAAACGGTCGATATTTTTAATCATATCGGCTGTTGCATTCTCCGGCGTCTGAATGTTTTTAATAGCCTTGCGGTACTGCTCGGGAATGAAATCAGTCGCTGTCGCACCGGGCGTGACGAGACCGATGATGACTTTCTTGCGCTGCAACTGGAACGCAAGATTGACCATATTCATATTCAATGCGGATTTACTGCTGCGGTACCAGTAGAGCATCGGCAAAGTCACGCTGGCGATAGAACCCTGGCTGCTCGAAACCGCAACCATTTTCTTCAGCTCGCTGGCAGCGACATTTTTTCGGAATGCCTCACACATCTTCATGGGGCCTTTAACATTGACCGCCATCACCTGATCAAAGGTGTCGTAATTCATCTTGCCGAACAGCTGATTCTCGATGCCACCGCCTATGCCGGCATTATTCAGCAGCAGGTCGATCGGCTGATCGACATAGCGCGCCGCCAGAGCGTCAATAGCGGCGTGATCAGTGACATCCAGCTTCTCAACGGTAATATTGCCGTTGTCAGCTGCCAGGGCATTCAGCGCTTCAGCTTTCTCGGGCTTCCGCGCTGTCGCGATAATGCGTGCTCCGCGCTGCGCATACTGTTTCGTGAATTCCAGGCCAAGCCCGCGGTTTGCGCCGGTGACAAGTATCACCGCACCCTCGCCCACAGGCTTAGCGAGTTTATCTTCGGCAGACAACTGCATCGGTGGGCGCGCGTGGCCACCCGCAACCGCCTGACCTGCACCCAACGCTGCAACCGCCAGCCCGGCAGCACCGGCAATAAAATCGCGGCGATCTGCAGCCAGTTCCTGATTCTTATCTTTAGGGTCTCTCATGGCGCCTCTCTTTATAATGAGTTACAAAATAATAAACTAAACTCAATTGGGGTCAGAGTAAAAATAAGCCCCTGTTTATCCGGTTCTTACTCTGACCGCAATTATTTCCCCGGACGGATCAGGCCCTCCTGGAGCAGATGATCGGCTATGGGTGCGGTCAGCGTGGCGAGCGCGTCATCGCGTGAGTGAAGATCTGTCGCGGTGGTCGTCAGTGTGTAAACGAGTGATTCATCCTGCACCGCATAAAGCATGGTCTGGATGGTCACCTCACCTTCGATGGTCGTGACAACAGGCGCTGTCCGAAACTCAGCGTAGACCACCGGCACACCAAACGCGCCATAGCCGCCGTAGTAGCGAGTTTCGTAGCCCGTGCCCGTCGCCTTGTAATAACCGCCGCCCCGCGTGTCACTGCTGCCGCCTTCCTTCGCGTCAACGTGGGAATGCACGAGCGTCGTTGCCAGCACGGCATCGGCCCCGTACCCGGCGATCGCAAGATCGATACTCTCGCGCGTCAGCGGATCAACAGTTTGCAGCAAATTGCAGCTCGCCTTCGCATGGACCGAAGCGCTGCGAAGCTGGCTCACCATAAAGTTCTCAAAATGACAGCGTGCATTAGCGTTTGGGCTCACACCGACAACAAGCACCTGCGTGAAGGACTGGTCGTGGGGTGCATTCTCCTGCCAGTCGCTCTCCACGCTAACCTGGCTGGTACAGCCGGCAAGCCAGACTGTCAGCAGTAACGAGAGAAAAGGCAGCGGTGTAAAAATTCTTAACATTTTAAATGACACTTTAAATAGAGTAGAAATTAGCATTTGTTTATCCGGTTTTTACTCTGGCCCCAATCTTTTGGGCTTCAGTAGCCCGCCGCGAGCTTGATCGCGGCGCGAATGCGCTGATACGTGCCACAGCGGCACAGGTTGCCTGCCATCGCGGCATCGATCGCGTCGTCATCGGGATTCGGGTTGGCCTCGAGCAGTGCGGCCGCCGACATGATCTGGCCGGGTTGGCAATAGCCGCATTGCATCACGCCGAGTTCCTGCCAGGCGCGCTGCACTTTATGAGCGCCGTCTTTTGAAAGCCCTTCGATGGTCGTGATCGCCTGGTCGCCGACCAAACCGACCGGGTAACTGCACGAGCGCACCGGCTTGCCGTCGATGTGCACGGTGCACGCGCCGCACAACGCCTGCCCGCAACCGTATTTCGTGCCGGTCAGTTGCAGATGATCGCGCAGCACCCAGAGCAGCGGCGTGTCCGGTGCCGCGGACACGTCATGATCTTCATGATTGATCCGGAGTTTCAGGCGTGTTCTCCCAACGATGATGTCCAACGGCTTCCTTATATATACATGTTATATTTCTGCAATGCTAAGTCGCCGTGGTTTTATTGTCTCGGGCGCGGCGGTCGGCGGCGGCCTCATACTTGCGTACGGCTGGTCGAGCCTCGATGACGGCGATGCCGCCGAAAAGTTTGCGGCCATGGGCGAGCCCGGCGCACCACTCAACGCCTGGCTGAAAATTTCCGGCGACGGCACGATCACTTGTGCCATCCATCGCGCCGAGATGGGCCAGGGCGTCACCACCAGCCTCGCGATGTTGCTCGCCGAGGAACTGGATGCCGACTGGGCCAACATTCGCTTCGAGTTCGCGCCCGTCGATCTCGACTATTACAACTTCGGCATGCTGCTGCGCGGTCAGCCCCTGGGCGACCCGGCCGCCGGCTTTATGGCCGCGACCGGCACCTGGGCGATTCGCCAGGCATTTCATGCAATGGGCACGTCGATGACGATTTCCAGTTCGAGCACGATCGACGCGTGGGACACCCTGCGGCCGGCCGGCGCGAGTGCACGGCAGATGCTGATCCAGGCGGCGGCGAAGCAATGGCAATGCCGGCCGGATGCGTTACGTACTGCAGCCGGCTGGGTCATCGAAGCCGAGGGCGAACAGCGTCGTGCGAGTTACGGAGAACTCGCCGAAGCCGCGAGCCGCGAACCACCGCCAGCCGATGTCGAGCTCAAGGATCGCGCGGACTGGCGCCTTGTCGGGCATGACCTGCCGCGACTCGACGGGTCTATGAAAGCCACCGGCACGGCAGAGTTCGGCATCGATGTCGTGCAACCCGACATGCTGCATGCCACCGTCGTGCACAGCCCGATCGCCGGCACGACAGTGGCTTCTTTTCAGACCCACGGCGCCGAAAACATGCCGGGCATCAAAGGTATTTTCCTGGCCGGCAAGCCCGGCATCGAATGCGCAGTCGCGGTCGTTGCCCGCGACACGTGGCAGGCGATGCAGGCGGCGGCGAAGATTTCGATCGTGCCCGGGGCGGATATCAACCAGGTTAAAGCAGAGCCGGTCGACAGCGACGCGCTCGGCGCACAGTATTTTTCATTACTCGACGCGGCGATCGGCCGTGCCGACACCGATGCCGAAAGCCTGTCCGTATTTCGCGACGACGGTGGCGTCGATGACGCGCTCGGGTCGGCACCCATATCACTGAGCGCACAATACGAAGTGCCGTATCTTGCGCATGTGTGCATGGAGCCGATGAACTGCACGGCGCTTTACACCGGCGACACGCTCGAGATCTGGGCACCGTGCCAGGCGCATTCGGTGGCGCGGGATGTGGCGGCCGAAGTGGCGGGGCTCGACCCGCAGCAGGTCAGCGTGCACACGACGTTCATGGGCGGCGGCTTCGGGCGACGTGCGGAAATGGATTACGTCGAGCAGGCCAGCGCCGTGGCCCGCCAACTGCCCGGCCGGCCCGTCAAACTGACCTGGTCGCGGGAACAGGACATCCGCCATGATCAGTTCCGGCCGCTGGCGGTGGCCAGAATCCACGGCGCACTCGGTGCGAATGGAGAACTCAAAGCAATGGACTATGCACTGGCCACGCAATCGGTCGTCGCCAGTTATGAAGGCCGTACGCCCACGCCACGCGGCGGCGATGCGCGCAAGGATTCATCGGTGGCGACCTCGGCGATTGATTTGCCCTATCCGCTCGACGCGATGCGCGTGCGTTATCTGCCGATTCAGTCACACGTGCCGGTAGGTTACTGGCGCAGCGTCAGTCATTCGTGGAATACGTTTTTCATCGAGAGCTTCATGGATGAACTCGCGGCGGCGGCAAAGATCGACCCGCTTGAGTTTCGCCGCCAGTCACTGGCCGAGCGGACGCGACACCTGGCCGTGCTCAATAAAGCTGCCATTGCTGCCGACTGGTCAGCGGATAACGCGAACCAGGGCATTGCCCTGGCGGCATCGCATGACACGATCGTGGCGCACGTGGTTGAAGTGATCACCGACAACGGCCGGTTCACCCGCGTCAAACGCGTGGTTTGCGCCATTGACTGCGGCCCGGTGATTCATCCGGATAATGTGCGCGCACAAATGGAAGGCTCGATCATCGACGGACTGTCTGCCGCGCTGTATGGCAAAATCGATATCGCACAGGGCAAAGTGGTGCAGGCAAACTTCGACACGGTTCAACACCTGCGCATGCCCGAAGCGCCGCAGATCGAAGTGCATCTCGTCGGCGGTGAAGGCCGTCCCGGCGGTGTCGGTGAGCCGGGTGTGCCCGGCGTTGCGCCGGCTCTGACCAATGCGATCTTTGCCGCGACCGGGCGGCGCATTCGTACGTTGCCGGTGGTTTTTTAAAAGGGTGAATAGGGTCAGAGTAAAAATTAGCCCTTTTTATCCGGTTATTACTCTGACCCTATTTATTAGTCGCTTATCTCGACGCCCTTCCAAAAGGCGATCCGCCCGCGAATATTGTTGGCGGCTGCTTTGGTCTCCGGGTAGTACCAGGCGGCATCGGGGCTTTGTTGACCATCGACGTCCAAACTGTAATAGCTCGCCGTGCCCTTCCATGGGCAAATCGAAGTAGTTGCACTGGGCTTGAAGAACCTGGCCTGAATCGAATCCGGCGGGAAATAATGGTTGCCTTCAACCACAACAGTGTCAGCGGATTCGGCGATTACGGTTTTATTCCAGACAGCTTTCATGGTGCCACTATAGTAGAAAAATGGGGTCGAACCGCAGTTTCCATTTTGTTCTTAAGTGATCACCGGCCCCATGGTCTCGCTCGTAAAACCTCGGTTCGACCCCTATTTCTCAATTAATTTAGCTACTGTGAGACTATAACTCTAAATGAGGCAGGCTGATGGCCAAAGCAATTCCCAAGTGCCCTTCGTGCGACACCGACCTAAAAGGAAAATAATGTGTCCGAGAAAGTCTCCAGACGTGTATTCGTAGCCGGAGCGGGTCTTACGGTCGCAGCCTGCGCGACGACCCCCGCCACGGAACCGGTCGTCAGTAACACGGCCTCAAGCGAGCCGGATTCCACCCCGGCAACCCCACCTTTCGACTCCCTGCGCGACTACATCCGGGCTGCCGAGCAGCACGGACTGGTGCAACGTTTCGATGCCATTGACCAGGATGCGTATGAGGGAACCGCGCTGATGTACCGGCTCGTCGATCGATATGGCAAGGCTCGAGCACCGGTCGTGATGTTCGAGCATGTGAAAACCGGCGGCCGCTGGTTCGACGGGCCGGTCATCGCCAACCAGGCGCGCCATGTCGATCTGGAGGCCATCCTGTTCGGTCTCGAACCGATCGCCAACAACGGTCCCGCCACGTTCGCCAAAGCCCGCGAGCATCTCGACGTGTTGCTCGAACAAGGCGGTGGGCAGTACCCAACCATCGAGCCGGAAGAAATACCGCACGCGGATGCGCTGTGCAAACAAGTCACGCTGACCGGTGACGAGATCGATATCACCACGCTGCCGTTTTTTCAGAACAATCCGGGTGACAGCGGGCGGTATATCAACTCGTGTTCCGTGTTCACGACCGACCCCGGCATGGGTCTGAACATCGGCACCTACCGGTGCGAAGTGAAAGGCCCCCGACACATTTCGGTCGGCACCGGCGAGGGTCAAACCGGCTACCGCATGTTGATGGCGGCGAAGGAACGCGGTGAGCAAACCGCACCGATAGCTCTGGTGCTGGGCATGGACCCGATCGTCTGGCTCGTCAGCGGGACACGCATTCCGGAACCGCGGGGCACCAAATCAATTAACGAGCTGGCGACGGCCGGCGGCCTGCGCGGCAAGGCCCTTAAAGTCGTCAGGTGCGACACGAACGAGCTGCGCGTGCCGGCCTTTGCCGAGATGATCATCGAGGGTGAGGTCCGGCTGGAATCCTTCGAGTCGAACGGCCCCTACGGTGAGGGTTACGGGTATATCGGCGGCGCGCGGAATGCATTTACGATGCAGGTAACGCGCATCACCCATCGAGAGCACCCGTGGTTCGTCAATAACTTCACCGGGGTTACCGAATCAGTTAGCGAGATGCCGCTCGCCGCCCTGACCGTAGCAGGGTTCAGGCCATTCATACCGGAGATCACCGACTTTCGTTTTCTCGATAATGTAACTTTTTTCAGCATCAAAAAAACCAAGCCGGGACAAGCGCTCGAGATCGGCAAGCGCGTAACGAAACTCATCCCTGCTTTTAAGACTGTCATGATGGTGGACGACGATGTCGACCTGTGGAATCCGGAGGATTTGTTTATGGCCTTCGCAACACGCTGGCAGCCCTACCCCGCCAGCCATATTTTTGCAGACCTGCCAACCTTGCGGCTGGAACCGAGCGCACCCTTGCTGGCACGGAGTGCGAAGATCGTCATCGATGCGACGCGTCAGTGGCCTGAAGAAGGGGGGCCGCAAACTTACCCGGCATACAGTCGCGAAGTCCTCGAACAATATGCGCCCGATATATTCGACCAGGTGGATGCTAAATGGGGGGCGGATATCTGGGGGTAGGATAAATGGGGTCAGAGTAAAAACATATCAGGGCAGTTTTTACTCTGACCCTATTTATTGCTGGGCCAGATTAGTTTTTACTCTGACCCTATTTATTAAAAAACTTATAAACTAATGACCGGCACCAGTAGTTCAGCCTTTGGTTTCACCATTTGATTTGCCCAACATGTTGGGCGTTTGTGTAATAGGCAGAGCAACCCTGCCCTGCCCTTCCCTTCAATATACCGATGCACAAGACAGACGGTCG
>PVMK01176809.1_pt1 | contig 13110 bp, 8 predicted proteins | sample 1853481 | NCBI WGS metagenome assembly PVMK01 (sample SAMN08533507, study PRJNA380276) | Marine sediment metagenome, whole genome shotgun sequencing project.
TGGTACCGCCCACTTGATGATCAACCATATAAGGAAAGCGCTGACCAGAATCCCGGCTATCACCACGAGATTGTTCTCAGCTAAATTCTCGCTGGTTTGGCCGATCCAGCGCGCAACCTGGACGCCGATCCCTATCCCTAAAGCCCATCCCAATATCATCAAAGCAATGCTGGTCAGGGGGCTTTTTACATCCTCCATCAGGTTGCGGGCTGCCATGAAACTGATGAATATGGCCAGCAGGGTACCGAAGGTGGTCGCCAGCAGGGCCAGGAAGACCGTTTCCAGGATCTTATCGATCGTGGACCAGGCCAGGGGAGAGAGACGAGGTGAGCCCACATTCATGCGAGAGGTGGCGCGGATAGTTTGAGCTTCCTCGACCGGTTGGCGGTTGGGCAGCTCAGTCACAATTTCGAAGTTGCCCTGTTCGTCAGTATCAAGATTGCCGATCTGCAGCTTGGCGCCGCTGGGGGGGAGGAAATTTACCGGGCCCCTGGTCTCTGGTGTGAAGTTGAAGCCATTGATTGTGATGGGTTCCTTCGGACCCGCACATGGTGGATCGACAACCAGGTAAGGACCGGTTGTATCCACTTCAATCTCTGGCGCACCATCCACCGGACAGGGTAAGTAAAAGGGGATCTCGACATGCACCTCTACCTGATCGTATTCAATGATGTCCGGGTGAGCCAGGGCTCGTATTATGCGGGTGAGTTGGGTCAGCCGCTCCTCGGAGCGGGTGGCCTCGAAATCTACATCGGTGACGCTGAACGCAATCGCATAGATCACGATCACCAGGATGATTGCTGCAAAGATGACGATAGATCGAAGTAAAGATCGCTTTTTTTTCACTGATTCACCCCTCAACCGATTCGTTCGGCTTCTTTGCCGTATATCTCTTTAAATTTCTCGTCATCGATCTCTCCTGGCGGGCCATCAAACATCAGCAATCCATCGTTGAGGGCGATGGCGCGGTCAGCGTAGCGGTGTACCAGGTCCAGGAAGTGCAAACTGCACAGGATCATGACCCCCTCTTCCTGGTTGATCTTTTCCAGGTACTGCATGATGGTATGGGCCAGCACAGGGTCGAGACTGGCGACCGGCTCGTCGGCCAGGATCATCTCAGGCTCCTGCACCATAGCCCGGGCGATACCCACCCGCTGCTGCTGCCCGCCGCTCAATTCGTCGGCGCGTTTATAAGCCTGGTCGGTGATGCCCACCCGCTCCATCTCATGCATGGCGAGATCGATATCCTCTTTAGGAAATCTGTTGATTACGCTCATGAAGGGGTTGACATAGCCCAGCCGACCGGCCAGCACATTGGTGATCACTTTGGAACGGCTGACCAGGTTAAAATGCTGGAAGACCATGCCGATTTTCCGGCGTATGCGCAGCATCTCGTCCTGGCTGGCTTGTGTTATATCCATCCCGTTCCAAATGATCTGGCCTGCAGTCGGTTCGACTAAACGGTTGATGCAGCGCAGCAAGGTTGATTTACCGGACCCACTCAATCCGATCACGGCCAGGAATTCTCCTGGCTCAACCTTGAAGCTGACATTGTCCAGGGCGAGCACATCACCTGGGTATATCTTTTGGAGATTATTGATTTCAAGCATTTGTTTTTTGCTTTTATCCAGGAAAAAAATTGTCGATTGTTGGGTATCGTCGATTAGATTTATACAATATGATGGCGACGTGATTGTTATACTCATGCATTGGATCAATGCATGTATTACTGTTGTTAAGAAAACTGCCCAGTCGATGGTTTTATGGCAACTCTTGAGGTTTGTTTTTATTTAAGTAAGCCCCGGGTTTTATCGACCCGGGGCTTATTTGCTTCATGTTAAGAACTTATTCGCCGATGTTTTCCAAGGTGATGCCTTGGGCTTCCATCAAGATGCGAATGCCGTCGAAGTTCTCATCGAAGATCGGACCTACTCCCTTCCATCCGTAGAAGTCTTCGGAGCAGATTAATATTTCATCTACCTGGCAGGCATCGGATGCCAGGAAGGCGATTAACGCCTGAATGATGGGGTCTTTCAATTCCTCTGGGAATTCAGGCGCCCAGGACATGGTATCGTTGGGGATCTCGCTCGAGATGCCCAGGATACGAACTTTCTGAATAACATCCGGAGCCTGCTCACGGATACTCGCGCGAGCATCCAAAACACGGTAACCGCCGCAGTATAATCTATCTTCATCAGTCACGGCGCATTCTTCTATCAGCTCATCCGGAATATCAGGATTATCGCCAAGCGCCCAGGTGCCTTCCGGCAGGAGGGGTGGGCTGAAGAAGGTGGTTCCGAAATCAACCTCGCCATTATATACTGCGAGCGCGCTTGCAGTGTGACTACCAGTTTCTACCTGTTCACCGGTGGTGACTCCCAGATCATCCAGCTCAGAGGCTGGGACCAGGAAGCCGGAGGTGGAGGTGGTTTCACCATAGCCCCAGGTTGCACCTTCCAGATCTTCCAGGGTCTGGAATTCGCTGTCGCGGGCGACGAGATACTGTGCCCAGTAAACGTTCCAACCAAAGCGCGAGGATGCCAGGGCGGGCTCGACGCCGCACATGTTGCTGGCGAGGGCATAACCCATGGCGGGGATGAAGCCGATCGTGTCAGTCGGAGAAGCGCACATCTCCTCGAGCGTGGCGGCGTAGGAAGTGGGTACGCTGACCTCGTAAACCAGGCCGGTGGCTTCAGACAGCATTTCCTCGATCGCATCGCCGCTCTCGATCATGAAGTCGACGTCGACAGAGGGCACAAACAGCACCTTGATCGGGGAATCCTCTGTACCTAGGACGACTTCATAGGCGCCGGGACCGAGTTCAGGTAATCCGGCGATGAGCTCATCATAAGTCATCGAGAACCACTTTTCGTTCAACTCCTCCATGGTCCCATCTTCTAAGAATTGGGCTATGATCAGGTTGAAGGGCTCTACCAGGTCGCTGCCTTTGGTGAAGGTGAAGCCCAGTTTGTCGGCAGAGAGTGAAGGTCCAACCAGCTTGACCTCATCTGAGCCGGTGCCGAGATAGCCCTGTCCAGCAGTCTCATCAAGAACCACGCCGTCCACATCGCCACCAATCAACGCCTGGACAGCCAGTGGGAAGGAATCGAAAGCAATGATGCGGTCTTCGGGAAGGTATTTAACTGCCACTTCATAGTTAGTCGTGCCAAGCTGCTCGCCGAGCAGCGAGTCAGAATCAGCAGCTAAATCTTCGATGGATTCATAGCGATCATCATCGAGGCGCAGCAGGAGGCGCTGGTCGATGGCTTGATAGCCATCCGAGAAATCAACTACCTTGGCTCGCTCCTCTTTGATGGTGATACCGTCGGTGGCCATGTCGAATTGGCCATCGGCTACAGCAGCGATCATCGGGTCCCAGGCGAACTCAACCCAGACGGGGACGCAGTTCAGCCGGGCGCAGGCTTCGTCGATGAAATCGTAGTCCCATCCGCCAGCCTCGCCGGTTTCCAGGATTTCGTAGTTGTATGGTGGATAGGCGTTTTCAATCGCGATGGTGATCTCACGCCCACCCAGGTCAGGCAGCATCATCTCTTCTTCTGGTTCTGGCTCCGGTTCGGGTTCATCAGTGGGTTCCGGTTCCACCACCTCCGGTTCTGGTGCTTCCGTCGGTGTGGCGGCCGGTGCACAGGCTGCCAGGATCATGCTGGCCATAATCAAAATACTAATTATTAGTAAAATTTTCTTCATTTTCGTTTTCTCCTCCAGAGAAATGGTTTTTTGTTTTCCAAGTTTATTATTGGTCTATGTTTTATCGGTCCACCTCCTTTCGAAGTATTAAGATAACCGTTAAGTAAATCTCAGGTGTCTTCACCAGTTGCCATGCGCTGCTCCATGAATTTTACCCCCATTGAAAGAACCAGGGTTAAACTCAAATATAGAAAGGCTGCTACGTTCCAGGTCTCTGCGTAAAGGAATGAAGAGGCAGAATATTTCCGGCCCAGCTGGGTGATCTCGCCCACACCGAGCACGGAAACCAGGGAGGATTCCTTCAACATGGAGATGAAGTCATTCCCCAGGGGCGGCAGGATGCGGCGTATAGCTTGGGGGAGGACCACATAGCGCATCATCTGCACCCAACTCAATCCAAGAGCTCTGGAGGCTTCCAGCTGGCCTTTCTCGATTGATTGGATGCCGGAACGAAAGACTTCTGCTGAGAAAGCGCCGTAGTTGATCGCCAGGGCGATGATACCGCGGTAAAGGAAGTTCACATCCCGAACACTCAAGCTGCTCAAGAAATTATCAGGGGGCAGAACACCTATGCTAGCCAACCAGGTACCGAAGGTCGCAATCAGTCCGATCATCGCCGGGACAATAACCAGCGCGGAATAGAAAATCAGGACCAGCATGGGGATACCGCGCACCAGCTGCACATACAAAGTAGCTAAATTTTTGGCAATCACATTGTTCGACATCAGGCTGAAAGCGGTGATTAAACCGATAATCATCGCTAAAACAAATGACACCAGGGTGACATAAACTGTTAGCCGGATACCCACTATCACATAAGTTATGATCGCCTTGTAAGTGGCATCAGTCAGGAAGCTGAAAAGCAGGAAGACTGCCATCAGGGCGATGAACAATCCCCACCAGGGAAAGTCCGCCAGGCGATTGGTGACACGGGTCTGTACCAGGGTTGTGGATTCTGATTTAGTGGAGCTTTGAGAACTCATATTGAGTATCTGGAGTCAGGCGAAGATCTGTGCATTGAATCAACCTTAAAGGTTATTTAAAGCCAGTAGACCTCACAAAAAACGGTGGTGGTGTTTGGTCGCGTGAGGCTAATATCATGGTTTTCCAGGTTTGGATGCGCATCGAAAATGCGTCGGTCACGGACTTTTAAATGATAACGCGATTTGTTGCTGAAAGCAAGTGACAATAATCACTGGTAGTGAAATTTTGCCAATTTCAACCTCTTGCGCCTGGACTGGGCAAAGGTTACAATGCCACGCACATGGATATTGATCAAAAATACCAGGAAACCCTGGATTACCTGTACAGCTATATCGATTTCAGCCTGCAGAAAGCCTCGCGCTATTCTCCGGACAGGTTCGACCTGGGTCGCATGCGGGATTTTATGGCTTCCTTGGGGGACCCGCAGAGCGAATACCGCGTGATCCATATTGCGGGGACCAAGGGCAAAGGGTCGGTGGCGGCACTGTGCGCGCATGCTCTCACGAAAAGCGGGCTGCGAAGCGGGTTGTACACATCTCCCCACCTGCAGGATTACGCCGAGCGCATCCAGGTAAATGGCGTACCGATCCCGCATGAAAATTTAATTGATTTGGTTGATGAAATGAAACCAAATATTGCCGACAGCCCGGAAATCACCACTTTTGAGATCACAACTGCCCTGGCTTTGCTTTATTTTTCAAGGCTTAATGTGGATGTCGCAGTATTGGAAGTTGGCCTGGGAGGCCGGTTGGATGCGACCAATATATGTGATCCAGATGTGACCGTGATCACCTCCATATCTTACGATCACACCTACCTGTTGGGTGAGACGTTGGCTGAGATCGCGGGTGAAAAAGCGGGCATCGTCAAGCCTGAGATACCGCTGGTCGTTGCACCGCAGGTCACAGAAGCGAGGCAAGCTATTCTGCGCATCGCTGAGCAACGTTCTGCTCCAGTGTTTGAGGTTGGGAAGGATTACCTCTTCCGCCCCTCAGACAAATCGTTATCAGGCCAGGGCATCACGGTATGGCCAGCGATTTCAAGCGAACATGATTCATCACCCGTCGAGCTTTCCATCCCGTTGCTGGGTGATCACCAATTGGTGAATGCCGCCACTGCCTTTGCGACTTTGATGGTCGCCAAGGAGAAAGGTATTGAGGTCTCTATCAGTGGCATCAAGGCGGGATTTCAATCGGTGCATTGGCCAGGGCGATTTGAACTCCTGCGCCACGATCCAGCCCTGATCATCGATTCTGCCCACAACCGTGATTCTGCCCGGAAGCTTAATAAAGTCCTGGAAGATTACTTTCCAGGTCAAAAGGTGGTGCTGGTATTTGGTGCATCGGAGGATAAAGATATCAGTGGTATGCTTGAAGAGCTGAAACCAGCTCTTCAAAAGATCGTGATGACAAAATCAACACATCCGCGAGCAGCTGATCCTGAAGATCTGGTGGCAATCGCGAGACAGATAAACTGCCAAGCAGTGGCCAGTACATCAGTCGAAGCGGCCATGATGGAAGCTGAACGCCTGGCAGATGGACAGAGGATAATCCTGGTTACCGGATCTATTTTTGTAGCTGCCGCAGCTCGCTCTGTTTGGATGGCTGCTGAAAGCGAAGAAGAACTGGCATCAATTGGAAAATAAAAATGAGCAATAAAGATTGGTTTTTCAGGGAAGAAGACGAATTTGGCGAGACATTACACCGTCGCACCGAGGAGCTGTACAGTGTGCAGGATGCGCTTGCGGATGAAGAAGGCTTTATTGAATGTCCGGCGATACCCTTACGCGACCTGGTTATATTTCCCCGCATGGTCTCCCCGATCTTCGTAGGACGTGAGGGATCATTACTGGCCATTGAAGATACCCAGCTCGAAGATCAAACCATGATTGCTTTATTGCAAAGCGACCCGGACCAGGATGATCCTAGCCCGGAGGATTTTTATCCCATCGGGGTGGAAATCGCTGTTGGTCGTTTATTAAGCATGCCGGATGGATCGAGTTCCGCGCTGGTGCAGGGTCGCCGCAGGTTGGAAATCGTCGAATTCACACAGGATGAGCCTTTCCTGGTAGTGCGGGCAAAGCGCATCTTTGAAGCCACCGAAGTGAACCGCCAGATCGATGCCACCATGCGCACCACATTGGATTTGTTTCAACGCGTGATCCAGCTCGATCGCAGTTTACCGGAAGAAGCTTACCTGTATGCCTTGAATATTGAAGAACCGGGTTGGTTAGCGGATATGATAGCCACAACGGTTGCCCCGCCGATCGAAGAGCGCCAGGAGCTGTTGATGATCCCGGAGCCTTTAAAGCGTTTGCGGCGGGTGGTCAAGCTGCTGGCAAAAGAGGCGGATGTCCTGGAATTGGAAGACGAAATCCATACCAAGGCGCAGGGCGAAGTGGATCGCACCCAGCGCGAGTTTTATTTGCGGGAGCAGCTGAAAGTGATCCAGTCTGAACTGGGTGAGGGGGATCCATGGTCGCGTGAGATCAGCGAACTGCGCAGCCGGATTGAAGGTATCACTCTGCCCGAAGAAGTCCAGGTCCGGGCATTGAAAGAAGTTGATCGCCTATTGCAGATGCCGCCGCTTTCACCCGAGGTGGGTATCATCCGCACTTATCTGGATTGGATCCTGGAGCTGCCCTGGGTTGAAGCTTCCGAAGATAACCTTGATGTGGTGCATGCCAGCAAGACGCTGGACAAGTATCACTACGGGCTGCCGCGCATCAAGGATCGCATTCTGGAGTATATAGCCGTTCGAAGCCTGAAACCAAAGCGCTCCCGGCAGCCGATCCTGTGCTTTGTCGGTGCTCCCGGAACCGGGAAAACTTCATTGGGTAAATCGATCAGCGAGGCCCTGGGGCGCAAGTTTGTGCGCCTTTCCCTGGGCGGTGTGCGGGATGAAGCCGAGATTCGCGGTCACCGGCGCACCTACATTGGTGCCCTTCCGGGAAGGATCCTGCAGACCATACGCAGGGCAGGCACTGTCAACCCGCTGTTCATGCTGGATGAAGTTGACAAGCTTGGACAGGACTTCCGCGGTGACCCGGCAGCAGCCTTGCTGGAGGTCCTTGATCCCGAGCAGAACCACACCTTTTCGGACCATTATCTCGAGCTGCCGTATGACCTGTCCAAGGTGATGTTCATCACGACTGCCAACACGACCGCAACCATCCCATTTGCGCTGCTTGACCGCATGGAATTGATCGATTTCCCCGGCTATATCGAGGAAGAAAAAATCGAGATCTCACGTCGCTTCCTGATCCCGCGCCAGATGGAAGAGAACGGCCTGCAAGGGCGAGAGTTCCAGTTTACCGACCTGGCTTTGAAGAGATTGATCCGCGAATATACTTATGAAGCTGGAGTGCGCAACCTGGAGCGAGAAATTGGAAGGATCAGCCGCAAAGTAGCGCGCATCAAAGCTGAAAAGAAGCGTTACCCCCACCGGGTTGGATCAGCATCCGTCGAAAAGTTTCTGGGACCACCACTCTTCTTCACCCTCGAAGCGGAACGGCGCAACGAGGTGGGAGTTGCTACAGCCATCGCCTGGACGATCAACGGTGGCGAGATCATGCCGGTAGAAATCCTGCTGGTTGAAGGCAAAGGCAACCTGCAGATCACAGGACAAATTGGCAACGTGATGCAGGAATCTGCCCAGGCTGCCTTATCTTATCTAAAATCTCGTGCCAAGCAATTAACGCTCAATTCAGATGAGTTTGACAATGTTGATATCCACATTCACATTCCGGAAGGTGCGATCCCGAAAGATGGACCCAGTGCAGGGATTACCATCGCCACAGCCCTGATTTCTGCCTTTACAAACAGAAAGGTGCGTAAAGACGTAGGCATGACGGGTGAGATCACCTTGCGTGGGCGCATCCTCCCGGTTGGAGGGGTGAGAGAAAAGGTGCTCACCGGTCACCGGGTAGGGTTGAAATCGCTGATCCTGCCCAAACGGAATGATAAAGACCTGATTGATGTACCTAAAAAGGTCCTATCAGACCTGAAGATCACTTTCGTTGACCACATGGACCAGGTGCTGGATATTGCATTGCTGCCAGATAAACAGGTTCGCAGAAAACGCAGCACCAAGAAAGATGATTTCCCGGGAGATAGTGCGGTCAGCTCAAGTGGAGATCAGACCTCAATTTCACCACGCGTCTAGTTCGAATAAGATAAATGCCCAGGATCGTGATGGGGAAAGCCACCTCACGTGGAAAACCTTGAATTTGATATTTACCCGGTAATCGCACGAGGCATGTCCTCAAATCAGCATTGGTTCTCCGCGGAGGTACCACTGGCTGAGCTGGCTGCAGTCCTGGTGGGAATGGCAAATACGGAAGGCGGCAGCATCTACCTGGGTGTGAATCCTGATAATGGGAAAATTGAGGGGGTGCGGGATATTCCTGCAAAGATCGATCATCTATTCCAGGCTTGCTTGCTTTCTGAACCCGCGCTGATTTTGCCGGTGCCCAAAACTCGCCAGGTTGCGCAAGTGACAATATTGGAGATCAGCGTGCCGCAGGGGTTGCCGCACGTATTCAATTTTGAGGGGCGCTATTATTGGCGAAAAGGCAGGCAGACACAAACCATACCTCCACGCCAGCTGCGAAAGTTGTTAGTAGAAAGGGGGCTGCTCCAATTTGAATCTCAGATCCCTGAAGATGCCAGTTATCGGGATTTGGATACCCAGCAATTGGAAGCATACGCAGACGCTTATATCGCTGCCCTGAACCTGCCTGAAGATCACAGTCACCCTACACTTGAAGAAATCCTGCTGCAGCGCGGCTGCATCAAGGAAATAGCTGGTGAGCTCAAGCCTACCTATGCGGCCTTGCTGTTGTTTGGTCATGCCCCTCAACGCTGGCTGCCAACAGCCCAAATCCTGGCGACACGCTTCTCCGGTGATTCATTCGGAGATAGCTTTATAAAACAGGAGATCAACGGCTCCTTAACCCAGCAGCTGAAGGAAGCGGAGAAATTTATCAGGAGCAATCTGCAAAAGGTCGTTCGCCTGGTGGGCTTTACCCACCAGGAGACCCTCGAATATCCATTTAGTGCAGTCCGTGAGCTGATCATCAACAGCGTTGCACACAGGGATTACAACGCCCAGGGTGATTGCATCCACCTGAACATCTTCTCCAACCAGCTGGAAATCACTTCTCCTGGGGGATTGCCAGGACCGATCACGGTTGACAATCTCCTGCAGGCGCGCTTCTCACGCAATCCAATCATCGTTCAAGTTTTGGCGGATTTGGGCTATGTTGAGCGCCTGGGTTATGGGTTGGACCGGGTGGTCACCTCGATGCGGGAAAATTTACTGCCGCCGCCGCAATTCGAGGAATCCACAGGTGTATTCCGCGTCATACTGCGAAATGAACCAGTGGAAGATTTATCCCAATACCAGCTGGAAGACTTAAATCCACGCCAGGCTTCTGCACTCAACTACCTGGCTTCCCACAAACGCATCACCAACCGCGCCTACCAGGAGCTGTGCCCGGATGTTCACCCGGAGACCCTGCGGCGGGATTTATCCGATCTGGTCTCACAGGATATATTATTAAAAATTGGTGATAAGAAATCTACTTACTACATCCTGAAGTAGGCGGTTATCAACCAGGTGGTGCTTCGGTAACCTGGTATATTTTCCCGTTTTGCCGGTCTGCAAAGTATAGTTCGCCCGATTGATCCTCGCCAAAGCTCGATATCCAAAATTCGGTATCGAGCAGTTGTATGTTCTCCCAGTTGTCCCCAGTGTGCTGCAGTCCCCAGATGCGGCCTGAGCAGTAATCACCAGCAAAATAAATCCCCTGCAGGGCCGGGTAAGCCGCACCGCGATAAACGAATCCCCCGGTTACTGAACAGCCTAGTATATTGGTGGGGTAGGTGAAGACCGGCAGAACCAGGCCGTTCTGATCACAGGTGCTGTCTTGATAACAGTCCGTGCCCTCCATGATGTCCCAACCGTAGTTCTCGCCGCCGGAGCTTGAAGCGGGCTGGAAATTCACTTCCTCTGTTGTGTTCTGACCGACATCGGCGATAAACAGATCGCCGGTCAGGCGATCGAATGAAAAGCGCCAGGGGTTGCGCAGACCCAAGGCCCAGATCTCTTCACGGTAGCCAGGTGTTCCAACGAACGGGTTATCTGGAGGTATGCTGTAGCTGGATGCAGAAGAGCTGCCATCATTAATTATCAAGGGTAAATACAATTTGAAATTTCCATTCGAGGGTAAATTTTCTTCTATACTGACATCAATACGCAGCAGCTTTCCCAGCAGAGAACCCGGATTTTGAGCGTTATCCTGAGGATCTCCAACACCGCCACCATCGCCGGTAGCAATATAAAGATGGCCGTCGGGTCCGAAGGCGATCTGGCCGCCATTGTGGTTGCTGAAGGTGGGGTGCGGCAGTACCAGGATTACCTCTTCTGAATTCGGATCGGCAAGATCGGGATTCCCGCTGATTGAGAAGCGTGAGACGACATTGTTCCCATCCAGCTGCGTGTAATACACATAGAAGTAGGCGTGAGTTGGACCATGTCCCGGCGGGAAAGCCAGGCTCAGCAATCCCTCCTCATTGCCGCTTGACCTTACCCGGCCTGAAATATCCAAGAAAGTACCTTGAAGGCTCCCATTGAGCAAGATTTTTACTCTGCCCGGCTGTTCGACGACAAAAAGCCGTCCACTGCCATCCGGGGCATGGGTGATGTGAACGGGATTCTCCAGGTTTTCGACCACCAGCACAGTGTCAATTACAGGCCAGGCGTTATGCTTTTGCTGGTCAGCCGGTGGTCCGTAACCGGTGGAGAGTAGTAGTCCGTAAATCAGGGTTAACAGGATGCTGATCTTCATATGTGAATAGAATTTAAATGATAGATTTATTTTCTACGACTGCAAGAGGAACAAAGTACCAATTATCCAGATCGTGCTTATGGACAGCTTTTACCAGGTGTTCTTCGAAAGTTTCTGAAAAATCGTGTTTACCAGAACCATCACATATGGCCCGGAAAAAATAATATGGGGATTGGGCTGGAAAGGCCACTGCGCGTAAAGCTCGCAAGCTGGGGTTGGCGATTGGTCCCGGGGGTAATCCTGGATACAAGTAGGTATTGTAGGGGGAGTCGAACTGCAAATCGCGCCTGCTCAAGGGATTGGTCCACCAGGTATTCTGCCCCGGATTAAACCCCCGCGCATACTGGGTCGTTGAATCTGCCTCAAGCGGCATGCCGATCGCCAGGCGGTTCAGGAAAACGGAGGCGATCATGGGCATTTCCTCACCCACAACGGCTTCCCGTTCGACTATCGAAGCCAGGGTAGCCGCCTGGTGCAAATCTAAACCCCGGCTGTCAATCCCCTCGCTTAAGTTGTGTGTGAGATTTGCGCTGAACTCACCAACCAGTATTGCGACCAGCTGGTCGGCCTGGGTTTCCCTTGGCAAGCGATACGAACCCGGGAAGAAAAAACCCTCCAGCGAGCCATTATGAGGGAAATTCATTGGAAGATCAGATAAATTTCCCGGATTCCGGGCTGCGTTTAAGAATTCCTGCGGCGAAATTTCAAGGCCCGAGGTTGGCAAGGTATCTGCGATCTCTTCCATCCGCCATCCGGAAAGAACAGATAAGGTGACCTCGCTCGGGGTTGCATCCTGCAGGATATGGGCGATCTCTACCGGGGTGGAAGCCGGGCTGAGGGTGAACTCGCCAGCCTGGAGAGATGTGTCGAGCCCTGTATAGGTCAGGTAATTGATGAACGCTCCGGTATCCGAGATCAATCCAGAAGCTTCGAGTTGGGCGGCGATGAGCAGTGGTGATTGTCCCAGCGGGACCTCGAACGTCTGGCTATCTCCAAGAGGATTGGTGGCTTGCTGCAGCTGATCACGCTGTAATAGCAATTGCGAGGAAAGACGTGCACGTTGGAAAAGATCGAGCGCTGGGGAAGCGGGACCAAATACAGCCTCAACCCGCCGGGTTACTTCCAGGTATCCCCCAAAGAGCAGGCATACCGCCAGGCTGATGACGACAAGACAGCCGATGGTGAGTGATAAACCGGCTCGATTTCTCACTGATGGTTTCCCTGGGCATCAAGATAGGATTGCAGAATTACTGTTGCGGCAAGCTCGTCCAGGTGCCCCTGGCGTTTACGTCGAGGAGTTCCCATTTCAATTTGAGCCTGGCGTGCAGATTCCGTGCTGTGGGATTCATCCCACAACAGCACTTCCAGTTCGGAGAGGGATTTGATTTCCCCGGCCAGTCGCGCAGCTCGCCGACCTTCGAATGTCGGTTGACCATCCTGATCGAGGGATTGGCCGATGACGACAGCTTCGACCTTATGCTCTTCTGCAAGCGTCACGATTGCAGCTGCATTATCGGGTCTCGACACATGCTTCAATCTCCAAGAGGATGGGTGGCTTGCTGCAGCTG
>PVMK01185004.1_pt1 | contig 13110 bp, 11 predicted proteins | sample 1853481 | NCBI WGS metagenome assembly PVMK01 (sample SAMN08533507, study PRJNA380276) | Marine sediment metagenome, whole genome shotgun sequencing project.
TGATGCGCATCGTCAACCTCGCCCATGCCGTGTTCATCGTCGCCGCTGCCTACGTCGCCTTCTTCGCTTTCGACAAGCTGGGCATCGATCCGCTCCTCAGCGTTCTCTTCATCATGCCGTTGTTCTTCATAGCCGGAGTCGGCTTGTACGTCATGCTGTTCACCAGGATCGAGGGCAGCCCCCGGTTTGTGGAGATGACCGTGCTGCTGACCTTCGGAGTCGCCATCATGATCGAAGGGTTGCTCGGGTGGCGCTTCACCGGGATCTTTCGCCAGGCCACGCCCAGCTATCTCACCGACGCTTTCCACATCGGAGACTTCATCGTCCCGACCGGGCAGTTTCTTGCGGCAATGCTCAGCTTCGTGCTGCTCATCGGATTGTGGGCATTTCTCCGTTACACCAGAATCGGGTACGGAATCCGGGCGACGATGCAGAACCGAGCGGCCGCCCAGCTGGTCGGCGTGAACGTTCGGCGGGTGTCGGCGATCTCCTTCGGGATCAGCGCCGCCCTCGCCGGCGCTTCCGGCGCGTTGATGAGCTACCTGTTCCCATTCTTTCCCTTCCGCCACTGGCAGTGGATCGCCATCCTGCTGGCCCTCGTCGTCCTCGGTGGGATGGGGAGCCTCAAGGGGGCCGTGATCGGTGCCCTCCTCCTCGGCGTGGCGAGTTCGCTGGTGGGCAACTACGTGGGTATCGGATGGGGCCCGATGGCGTTCTACGCCGCCCTATTCGGCATCCTGCTGATACGGCCCCGCGGCCTGTTCGGCAAGGAAGTCGCCGCGTGATCGAGGACCGTGCCAGCGGCGATGGTCTCGAGCCCGACGTCGTCAAGGCGGTCACCGCCCCAAAGGGGCCGGGGAAATCCCGCTGGATCGTGGCGGGAATCCTCCTGGTGGCGCTGCTGATCCTGCCACTCCTCCGCCCGTACATCGGCTCCTTCAACTACCGGATCCTGCTGATGACCAACGTCCTGATGTGGGTGACGATGGCCTCGAGCTGGAACATCCTCGGCGGCTACGCCGGGTACATCTCGCTTGGTCACGCCGTCTTCCTCGGTGTCGGCGGCTACGTCGCCGCGGTGCCCCTCTACTACTGCCAAGTCTCCCCGTTTCTCACCGCCGTCGTCGGCGGGCTTGCCGCAGTGGCGCTGGGATTCGGCGCCGGGCTCATCACACTGCGCACCCGCGGGCCCGCCTTCATCATCTCGACCATCGCCCTGCTGTTCATGTTCCTGCTCATTTTCGAGAACGTCGATTACCTTGGCGGAACGGCGGGGCTGCCGCTCCCCAGCATCCCGCTGCCGCAGGATTGGATGAAGGCACCGTTCTACTACGCCATGTTGCTGGCCGCGGTGGGCTCGATCGTTCTCTCCTACCAGGTGGCGCATTCCAAGTTCGGGCTCGGGTTGCGTGCGATCGCAGAAGACGAGACCAAAGCCGAGGTGGCCGGCGTCCCCACCCGCTTCTACAAGATTCTCGCCTTCGCGCTCAGTGCATTCTGGATCGGGTTCGTAGGCGCCATGTGGGGCTACTCACTCGCCTTCGTGCGCCCGACGCTGTTCTTCACCGTCGCCATCTCGGCACAGATGGTCCTGATGGCGATCATCGGCGGGCGAGGCACCGTTGCCGGTCCGGTGATCGGTGCCGTGCTGATCTATGCGGTCAACGAGTTCAGCATCATCCAGTTCGGGTCGAGCGAGATCAACATCGTCATCGTCGGTGCTCTCCTGGTGACCGTGCTGCTCTTCTTCCCCCTCGGGATCGTTGGTTCGCTTCGCGAGAAGAGTTGGCTCCCCGGCTTCCTCGACTGGGACTGACGACCGTATGGACGTCGGACAGATCGCCCTCGTGCTCTTCGCGGTCGGCCTCGGATTCTTCGCCAAGGGCATCACAGGGATCGGAGGCCCGATGTTCGCCATCCCGGTGCTGGCCGCGTTCGCCGGCGTCGAATTCGCGGTAGCAGTGATTGCGATCCCCACCTTGGCGGCCAACGTGTGGCTGCTGTGGCAAAACCGCGGGGCGTCGAGCACGGTGCGCCGATTCCTGATACCCCTGCTCATCACCGGCACCGTGGGCATCCTGATCGGGGTCTGGATTCTGGTCAGCATCGACGACCGCGCGCTCTCGCTCATCCTCGCCCTTGCCGTGATCGGCTACATCATCTGGTACCTGGCCACTCCCCAGTTTCGGCTGAGCGACGAGCCGCTCAGCGCCTGGCGCCACCAGTGGGCTTCGTTGCCGGTGGCCTTCATGGGGCAACCGGGATCTCGGCTCCCGTCCTGGCCACCTATTTCCATAGCCTCGAACTGCCAAGGACCAGCTTTATCATCGCGGTGACCGTGCCTTTTGCGGTGCTCGGTGCGGTGCAGATCGTATCGCTGGCCGCGGTGGGCGCCTATGACAGCGAGCGGCTCCTTGCCGGCCTCGTGGCCATCATCCCGGTTGCGGTGGTTCTTCCGATGGGGTCGTGGGTAGGAGAGCGGGTGTCGCAACAGACCTTTCAGCTCCTGGTCCTGGTCGTCCTCGGCGCCGCAGCCCTCCGCCTGCTGTGGTCGGTGTTCTCTTAACGGGTCACAACCTCGCCCGTCTCCACGGGTGGGGTTCTGTGTTTCCCGCTCTTGCTGCTTCGCAGCGGGCCGCTCGGGCCCCGGCTCAGCTTCGCTTCGCCTTTCGCCTAGCGAGTCACAACCTCGCCCGTGTCTACTGGTGGGGTTCTGTGTTTCCCGCTCTTGCTGCTTCGCAGCGGGCCGCTCGGGCCCCGGCTCAGCTTCGCTTCGCCTCAGGCGGAGGTGCTGTCGACTCCCTGACCACGAGCTCAGGGGCGAGTCGCGTCGGCGGATATGGAGCCCCAGCTCCCACCTCACCCACAAGCAAATCCAGCAACTGGCCGGCGGCCGCGCCACCCATCTCCTGGTATGGGACCGCCACGGTGGTGAGCGGTGGGGCAACGCGGTCAACGAAGGTCATGTCGTTGTATCCGGTCACCGAAACGTCACCGGGAACCGAAATGCCCCGCTGGGCAAGGGCGTCGTAGCAGCCGAGGGCGATCAGGTCGTTGGCCGCAACGATGGCGGTGAAGTTCTCGCCGGAGTCGAGCAGGCGATCACAAGCCGCCCGGCCCTCCTCGGTGCGGAAGGCGCCAGCCTCGACGATCAGCTCGGGGTGTCCGTCGAGACCCTCACGGTTCGTCCACTCCACGAATGCTTGTCTGCGGGCCAGTCCGGTGGAGAGGTCCTGGGATCCTGCGACGTGTGCGATCGCGGTGTGACCCAGACCGACGAGGTGGCCAACCACCAGGCCGACCCCGGCGTGATCGTCACCGACGATTGCAGGAAACTCGTTCGACGCCGACGAGCGGTTCACCAACACGGTCGGCACCTTGCTGTGTCGGGTCGGGATCACAAGGTCACGGTGTGCGTTGGCCAGAATCAACCCATCGACCCTCCGTTCCATGAGGGCGACGACGACGCTGCGGCCCTTGGCGGGGTCGTCGTCGTCGCTGCTCACCAGCACGGAATAACCCAGATCGCCCAACACGGCATCAGCCCCGGCATAGATCGGAGGGAAGAGCGGGTTCATCAAATCGGGAACCACCATGCCGATGGTGAGGGTTCGATTGGTGCGGAGACCACGCGCCAGCGGATGGGGCCGATATCCGAGCCGCTCCGCTACCTCCAGCACCCGGCCTGCGGTGTCCACGTTGACCACCGAACGCGTCTCTGGATTGAGGGCCCGCGACGCCGTCGATACGTGCACACCGGCGGCGGCTGCAACATCCTTGAGCGTGACCGGGTCCGCCACGGTAGACCCCCAGACGACTGCTCACCCCTGGTGAGACACTTGGTAATCTGCAAACGATTGTAGATCCAAGACAAGCGGAGGCGCGATGGCGACCGAGGTAGTCGGCGCGGATGACACGCTGGAGCCGATCATCCGCAAGAAGACGGTGGCGGTGAGCAACGACGGGTCGATGATGGCCATCCACGACTACGGCGAGTTCGGGACAACGGTGACCGACGAGCCCACTGCTCATGGCGGCTCTTCAGAGGGCCCTTCCCCACTCCAGGCAGTCCTGGGGGCGCTGTGCGGTTGCGAGTCTGTCACCTTCAACCGAACGGCAAACGAGATGGGCTTCGCCTACGACGGGATCGAGTTCGAGGCGGAGTTCACCATCGACATCCGGGGCCGGATGGGACAACGCGGCGTCAAACAGCACTTCCAGACGGTGCGGGTCGAGGCCATCGTGACCACCGATGAGAACGAGAAACGTTTCGCCGAGGTCGTCGAGGAGACCGAGGCGCGCTGCCCGGTCTTCAACCTCCTCACCGACGCCGGGGTCAACATGAAGGTTCGTTGGGTGAGACAGCCGACCAGCGCCTGACCGCGGGAAACGTCACACGTGTGCGGCTGGCCGGTCCTCATCGCGGTGCGACATCCCGTATTGTCATGCTTGGCAGTGCGGCTGTATGCCGTGGACGTGGGTGCTGTGAATCGGAGGCATCGGTAGTGGAACTCGAGGAATTCAAAGAGATCCAGCGCCAGATGTGGGAGGAAGGTGACTACCGGCCGGTCGGTCGTCTGATCGAGCCCGCCGCTCAGATTCTCGTGCAAGAGGCGGGGGTGCGGGCTGGCCAGCGAGTGCTAGATGTTGGCACCGGCTCAGGCAGCGTTGCCGTGGCCGCGGCACTGGCCGGAGCCGAAGTGGTCGGCGTTGACATCACCGATGCATGGTTCGATGAGGCTCACAGCCGGGCGAGTGTCGCGGGAGTGGAGCTGGATCTCCGGCTAGGTGACGCCGAGGCGCTCCCTGTTGACGACGGCTCGTTCGATGTGGTGCTGTCGAGTTTTGCGGCGATCTTCGCTCCACGCCACGATTTGGTCGCCTCCGAGTTCGTACGGGTATGCCGCGATGGGGGGGGTGTTCGGGATCACTGCGTGGACGCCAGACGGGGCCAACAACACGGTTTTTTCCACTCTGGTCGAGTTTCTTCCCGCTCCGCCCGAGTTCGTGTCTCCGAGCATCCTCTGGGGCGACCCGGATCATGTCCGCGGTCTGTTCACCGCTCACGATGTGGTCCTGCGTTTCGACCGTCCGAAGTTCACCGTGACATTCGGTTCGGTCGAGGCGTTCGAGTCGTTCGCTTTCGAGAACTCGGGTGGCTTGATCGCGGCCCGTCGCGCCCTTGAAGCGATGGGGCGATGGGACGAGGCGCATGCCGCGATGCGTGAGGCGATGGACCAGACAAACGAGGCCGACGACGGCAGCTACCGCGTGGGTTGGGACTTCCTGCTCACCGTTGGCACCAAAGCTGGCTAAGAGGCTCCGCAAATAGGGCGCTATCCGGTCTGTTGGTGGGGCCATTTGCGGAGCCGTGGCCCGAGCGGCCCGCCGCGAAGCGGCGAGAGCGGGACAATAGCTCCACTTCTGTCGAGACGACCGGTGACCTATCAGCGCGCGCTCTGAACACCAGATCGGGAGGCCAAGAGCGGCGCGTATTTCCCGGCATTTCCTACCAATCGGCGGCGACGTACTTGGTCTCCAGATACTCGTGCATTCCCACCTGGCCGCCTTCGCGGCCGATACCGCTCTCTTTGACACCACCGAACGGCGCCGCGGGATCCGAGATCAGGCCTCGGTTGACCCCAACCATGCCGCTTTCGATGGCCTCGGCAACCCGCAGGCCTCGCTCCAGGTCACCCGAGTACAGGTAGGCGGCAAGCCCGTGGATGGAGTTGTTGGCGAGGGTGATCGCCTCATCCTCGGTGGCAAACGAGACGACCGGTGCCACCGGCCCAAAGATCTCCTGGTTGAGGATCGGGTTGTCGGGACTGACGTTGGCCAACACCGTCGGCTCCCAGAAATACCCTGCCCGCTCCGGCGCCTGCCCACCCACCGCGACCGCAGCCCCGAAGTCGACACAGCCGTCGACGAGATCACCCATGTCCTGTTGTGCCTGGTGGTTGATGAGCGGACCGAGTTCGACGCCGTCCTCGAGACCGGGACCAACGGTCACCGCCCCCATCGCCTTGGCCAGATCCGAGGAGAACTCGTCGGCGACCGACTCGTGGACGAGAAATCGGTTGGCGGCAATACAGGACTGTCCCCCGTTTCGCAGCTTGGCGATCATGGCCCCGTCGACGGCGGCAGCAACGTCGGCGTCCTCAAAGACGAGAAAGGGTGCATTGCCTCCGAGCTCCATCGAGCTGTCGACAATGTGAAGAGCGGCCTGTCCGAGGAGCTGGCTGCCGACGGCTGTTGATCCGGTGAACGAGAGCTTGCGCACCCGAGAGTCAGCGAGCATCGCAGGGACGACCTCGCTGGAGCGCCGCGACGAAACCACGTTGACAACACCGGGTGGTGCCCCCGCCTGTTCCAGGAGATCGGCCAACGCCAACGCGGTCAACGGAGTGTCAGATGCCGGCTTCAGAACCACGGTGCACCCGGCAGCGAGGGCGGGACCGATCTTGCGAGTCGCCATCGCCGCTGGAAAGTTCCACGGGGTGATCAGCAGCGAGACTCCGATGGGTTGGTGGACAACCATGATGCGCTTGTCGCCACCGGGGGCGACCTGGACCGAGCCGATGTTGCGGACCGCCTCTTCCGAGAACCACCGGAAGAATTCGGCTGCGTAGCGGACCTCGGCTGCGGCCTCGCCATAGGCTTTGCCCATCTCGAGCACGATCAGCGTTGCCAGACGGTCCTCGTTTTCGATCATGAGCTCGAAGGCTCTGCGCAGGATCTCGGCCCTTGTGCGAGGAGCGGTGTCGGCCCAGCCATCCAGGGCGTCGTGCGCCGCGGTCACCGCAGCGAGGGCATCTTCCACCGACGCGTTGGGCACGGTGGCGATCACCTCAGCGGTGGAGGGGTCGTACACCTCGATTTCGGCTCCATCGGAGGCTGCCTGCTCCCAGACGCCACCGATGTAGAGCCCGGTAGGAGTGGATTCAAGCAATTGGGTCATTAGGCCACCTCTCTCCTGAACCTGAACGCCGCCATGCGTCAGGAAAGTCCGTCTGATACCTCGACGTCCTCAGGCTCCAGCTCCATCCCGGCGCCGGCGGCGGCCACCTCGAGGAGCGCGGCGAAATCGAGATCGCCGAGGCCTCTGCCGATTCCGTCGATCACAATCTGATGGACCAGCGCAGATGCCGGCAGTGGAACATCCAGATCGCGACCCTGTTCGAGACCAAGTTCGAAGTCCTTTCGCAGCAGATGCCAGGTGAATGTTGGCTCGAAGTCGAGGTTGACGAACGCCGGCGTCTTGTACCTGGTGAAGGTGGAGCCCATCACGCTGTCGTTGATGAAAGCCAGGAAATCAGCCCTCGACACCCCTGCCTTCTCGGCAAGGACCGTGATCTCGGCAAGGGTCTGTGTCAACACGCCGAGCAGCAGGTTGTGGCAGATCTTGACCAGGCGGGCCTCGTCCGCTGCCCCAACGTACGTCACCTTCCTGCCGTACATCTCGAGGTAGGGACGTGCCTCGTCAAAAGCCTGGCGCTTACCCGAAACTACCGAGGTCAGCTTGCCGGATCTGACGACCTTGGGATTCCCGCTCACCGGTGCCGCCAACACCGCAGTGCCACGTTCTTCGGCGCCGCGGCGAAGGGTCGCCGAGACCTCGGGGTCGATCGTGGTCGAGTCGATGATGATCTTGGGGGCGGCATCGTCGCGAGAGAGCACGCCGTTCTCCCCAAGCGTCACCTCGATGACGTCTTCGGGACCGGCGACCATGGTGAAGACGATGTCGCGGTCGGCAAGCTCGGCGGGGCTGTCGACGATCTTCGCCCCGAGCTCAGCCAGCGGCTCGGCCTTGGCTCTGGTCCGGTTGTACACGGACACATCGCACCCGCTCTCGAGCAGACGCTCTACCAGTGCGTACCCCATCCGCCCAGTGCCGATCCAACCGATGCTGTGAGAATTCGTCATGATCACCCGCTCGCGGTCGGGACTGTGCAATCGATTGTAAGCAGTCGCCGGCCGCTGCCGTTAGCCGATGTCTGCGAACAGACGGTGGGCGTTGCCGGACAGGATGGCCGTGCGCTCGGTCTCGCCGAGCCCTGGTACGGAGTCGAGTGTGGCAATCGGGTCGGGATCGCCCATCTCGAAGGGGTAATCGGTGCCGAGCACGACCCGGTCGGCTCCGACCGAGTCCACCAGGTAGCGGATCGCCGCCGGCTCATGGAGCACGGTGTCGAAGAACAGTTTCCGAATTACATCGGTTGGCGCGGTCCCTAGATTCGCGGCCACGATCTCAGGACGCGCCTCCCAGCCGCGTTGCATTCGCCCGATCTGATAGGGCAGGAAGCCGCCACCGTGCACGATGCACATCCTGAGCTGAGGGTGCCGCTCGAGCAGCCCGCCCAGGAGCAGTCCTGCTACGGCGATCGTCGACTCCGCCGGCCTGCCCACGATATTGTGCAGCAAGTGGGAGCTGAGATCGATCCCGGGCAGCGGGTCGAGCGGATGGAGCACGACCAGGCAGCGCAGCCGGGCCGCCTCCTCCCAGAAGGGATCGAGGTCGGCATTCGCCAAGTAGACGTCGCCCACCCTGGTTCCGACCTCGACACCGACCATCCCCAGCTGTTCCACCGCATTACGCAGCTCGCTCGCCGCCGCTTGCGGACTCTGAAGGGGAACGGTGCCGATAGCGAGGAACCGATCCGGATGGGATGCGGCCTCAGCGGCAAGGGCCTCGTTGAGCAGCCGTGACCAACGGGCTCCCCGGTCGGGATCGAGCCGGTATGCGGTGAAGTCGATCCACGGTGACAGCACCTGCTGCTCGACACCGCTGCGGTCCATGGCGGCCAGCCTGGCACCTCGATCGGACAGCGCCGGGTGAAGCGGCATCGCCAGGGGGCGTCCTGCAACCGTGGCCGTGCCGTCATCGTTGACTTCAACGCCGATTTCCGCGCCGTCGCGGCGGATGATGTCGACAGCCTCTGCGGGCACACAGTGGGCATGAATGTCGATGCTCATCGGGTGTTGATAGCACATTCGGCCTGCCAGAAGCACCGCCAGGTCAGGAGTTACACTCCGCCGCGGCCAATCATGATCCCTTTTCCTCCCGGTACTCTGCCGCCGCCCGATGGCCAGGATGACATCGAGCGGCTCGTCACCGGAGGCGGTCGATACGTCGCCGACCTCGTCCCCGATAGCGCGCTGCACTGCTGGTTCGTGCGGAGCCCGATCGCCCACGGACAGATCGTTTCGGTCGATGTCGAGGAGGCGAGACGAGCTGTCGGGGTTGTGGCCGTGTACACCGCGGCCACGCTCGACGTCCCCGACCTCAACTTTGCCCTGGGACCTGGGCCGGACGTTACGGGGATGGACCGGCCGGTGTTGGCGCGGGATCGCGTCCGCTTCGTGGGTGAGGCGGTGGCGATGGTGATCGCAGACCGAGGTCCCGCCGCCGAGGACGCTGCCGGTCTGGTATGGACGGACATCGACCCGCTCCCTGCGGTGACGACCACAGCAGCGGCGCTGGCGGATGACATCGTGTTGTTTCCGGATGCGGGAAGCAACGTCGTGGCGGTATCCGAACTGGCGGAGGGACCGGAACCGACCGGCAAGCACTTGATCGAGGTGACCGTCGACGTCGACCATCCCCGGCTGGCGCCATCACCGCTGGAGACGCTACAGATGCTGGCAGTGCCACAGGATGGCCGGCTGCTGGTCTGGTGCGGTCACCAGGCACCACACCAGCTCCGCACCAAGTTGAGCGAGTCCCTTTCTCTCCCCGAGGAGACGATCCGGGTGACGGTCCCAGACGTCGGGGGTGCGTTTGGGATGAAGCGCATTTACCCAGAGTTCGTTGCCGTGGCCAGGGCTGCACTACTCCTCGGCAGGCCCGTCGCCTGGAACCAGAGCAGAACCGACATCTTCCTCGCGGGTACGCACGGACGATCCCAACACCACAAGGTCACGCTCACCGCCGACCGTTCCGGTCGCATCCATCGGGCCCGGTTCGAGCTGACCAGCGACACCGGTGCCTACCCACAAAGCGGTGCCCTGGTCGCAGGAATCACCAGGCTGGTTGCCTCCGGCCTGTACGCCATTCCGCGTATCGAATACCACACCACCATCTGCGTGACCAACAAGGCACCCACCGCGCCGTATCGGGGGGCAGGACGCCCGGAGGCTGCCCTCGCCATCGAACGAGCCGTCGACGCCCTGGCCCATGCCCTCGACCTCGACCCCGCCGACGTCCGAAGGGTCAACTTCATCCAGACATTGCCGTACCGCACGCCTACCGGGGCGATGTACGACTCCGGCGACTACCGGGCCGCACTCGACCTGGCGCTGGACCTTGTCGACTACCAGGCGGTTCGCTCCGATCAGCAGCGCCGCCGACAAGCCGACCAAGACCCAATCGGCATCGGGATCGGAGCGTTTATCGAGCGGGCAGGAGGCGGCGCAGAGTCGGGCGAGTACGGCTCGGTCGAGGTTGCAGGAAACGGCAGCATCACGGTGCGCACCGGGTCAACGGCGGCCGGGCAGGGCCATGAGGAGGTGTGGCGGGATCTCGTGGTGTCGATATTCACCGTCGACCGAAGCGCGGTGACGGTCGTCGCCGGCGACACCGACGCGGTGCCTCGAGGCGTGGGTAGCTTCGCCAGTCGCTCTGCTCAAATCGGCGCCTCCGCGGTGTGGCGAGTGTCCGAGCTCGCCAGAGACCGCGCCCGCGACCTCGCAGCCGAGCTCATGGAAGCATCGCCCGCCGACCTCGTGCTCGAGGACGGATCGTTCTCCGTCGTCGGGGTTCCCGGCCGCGGGGTAACGCTGGCCGAGGTGGCGACCTATGCGGAAGAGTCGGGGGAGCCGCTCTTCTTCGAGGAGTTCTATTCGCCGGGCGCCCAGACCTTTCCCTACGGCGTGCACGTGGCCGTGGTCGAGGTGGAGCGAGCAACCGGAATCACATCGATACGGCGGCTAATCACCGTAGATGACGTCGGCACCGTGCTCGACGACAAAACAGTCGAGGGTCAACTCCATGGATCGCTCATGCAGGGTGTCGGAGCGGCGCTGTTCGAGGAGATGTACTACGACGAGGCCGGTCAGCCGCTGACGGCTTCGTTCGCAAACTACGTCGTTCCAGGAGCTGGCACCTCGCTCAACCTGACTGCGGAGCGGATCGAGCATGCTGCGCCATCGAATCCGCTTGGTGCCAAGGGTGCGGGCGAGGGCGGATGCATCGGTGCACCCGCGGCGATCCTGAACGCGACCGTCGACGCCTTGTCGCCGTATGGAGTAACCGATCTCCAACTTCCCCTGCTCCCCCACCGGATCTGGGAGGCGCTGCGGCGCGCCGACGAAAAGGGGGCGGAGGGATGAGCGAATATGACGTGGTAATCGCCGGCGCCGGCCATAACAGCCTGGTGACCGCGGCGTACCTGGTCAAAGCCGGTTTCAGCGTTTTGCTCCTGGAGGCGCGCAGCGTGGTCGGAGGTGACACCGCAACCGAGGAGCTGACCCTTCCCGGCTTCCTGCACGACTCGTGCTCCACGGCGCACACCCTCCTCCAATCGAGCCCCACCATCCGCGACAACGAGCTCGGACTTGGCGATTACGGGCTGGAGTACATTTCGCCTGACCCGGTGGTTCACGTCCCGTTTCCGGACGGGACCTCGATCACGCAATGGCGCGATCTGGACAGGACCTGCGCCGAATTTGCCCGATACTCGGCCGCCGATGCTCGCTCGTTCCGGACCATGATGGAGGAGTACGAACGGGTCGCGCCGATCTTCACTGCATACCGCTACACACCGATCGGCTGGGGGCCGGGGATCGATGAACGACTGGCCGAACATCACGATGGTCGCCGCTGGCAACGGCTACGCCGGTGGAGCGCGGCCAGGGTGATCCTCGACCACTTCGAAGATCCGAGGTCGAGGGCGTTCATGCTGTGGCTGTCGTTCATGACGATGCAGCCTCCACAGCAGGCAGACACGGCACGGCTCGCCTACGCCCTTCCTTTCGGCAGGCAGCGTCACTCGTGGATCGTTCCCAGGGGCGGTTCGCGGGCTCTTCCTGAGGCGCTGGCTCGGATGATCGAGGATCGCGGAGGCACCATCCTCACCGATCAGCGGGTGGTTGGTCTGGTCGTAGAGGCCGGCCGGTGCGTTGGCGTCGAGACCAACGATGGCGACGTGCATCGCGCCAAGTTGGCAGTGCTGTCCACGATCCATATCAAGCACCTGATCGAGATGGCTGCCCCGGAATTATGGGGGGACGAGTTCCGCTTCGGAGTCGACACATGGCGACCCGGCATCACCATGTGCACCGCCCACTACGCAACCACCGAAGCGCCGCAGTTTGCCGACGGGTTGACACCACTCGCGGCTGGGATCCCAACGTCGGTGGAGCGAATGTTGCGGGTCGCGGAGGAATTTGACCGCGGCGTCGTAGCGCTCAACGACCCGGTGCTGCTGGTGCTGTGTCCCACGGTGGTGGACCCGTCCCGGGCATTGCCGGATCATCACACGTTGAAGGTCGTCGGATTCCAGCCGTACCAGCTCCCCGAGGGGCCCGAGCATTGGGACAGCATCATGCCCGAAGTGGCGGCAGCAAACCTCGATCACCTGCGTCGCTACGCACCGAATGTCACCGACGACATCATCCTCGGCACGGCGCTGAAGAGTCCGCTCGACCTGGAACGTATGAACGCCCACAACTGGCACGGGTCGTGCCACGGTGGTGATCAGGGCGCCGACCAGATGGGCGAGCTGCACCAAGCGCCGGGCTGGGCCCAGCACCGGACCCCCATACCTGGTTTGTATCAAACGGGTGCGACCACCCACCCCGGGGGGTCGGTTTCGGCAGGCCCTGGGCGCAACGCGGCGGTGGTTCTCCTCGAGGATCTAGGCAGCAGCCTGGAGTCGGCTATCGCAGCACCCTGATGCGGATCTCATGGTGCGGCGGCCCCATCCCACAGGTCGAGGATTTGCTGGGCCCATCGGCGGTTTACCGATCCGAGCACGGGGATGTTCGTATTCATCAGAGAGTCGAAGGTCGCTCTGACGCTTCCTGCTACCCCGTAGCAGCCGCCGTCGATATTGGACACCACAACGCCGGCGGCGAGGGCGTCGGAGTCGAATAGGAGAAACCCTGCGT
>PVMK01118369.1_pt1 | contig 13108 bp, 15 predicted proteins | sample 1853481 | NCBI WGS metagenome assembly PVMK01 (sample SAMN08533507, study PRJNA380276) | Marine sediment metagenome, whole genome shotgun sequencing project.
GTCGTGTATATCATAAATTAATAGACACCAATTGCACTGATCCTTGGGCTGTACATTAAATCGTTATATCCCTATTAGTTGACGCCACCCGTCATCTAACCGATATAGTTGACACCCAAGGAACAGATTATGGTCAAGCTTGGTTATGCCAGACCATCTTGGCACCCGGATCATCTGAGTAATAGCTTTCTGAATCTAGAATCCACCATCGAGCGGGTCTTTAATGCCTTTAGGGTTCCCATAGGATTCCCACGGCATTTTATCCAGACACAAAAAAAGGGCTACATTTCTGTAACCCTTTGATTTATTTGGTGGAGCTAAGCGGGATCGAACCGCTGACCTCAACACTGCCAGTGTTGCGCTCTCCCAGCTGAGCTATAGCCCCAAAAACTTTGCTAACTCATTGATCAAACTGGACTTTTTGCCTGAATAAGATCAACGAAGTGGTGCGCATTCTAGTGATAGCTGCCGCAGCTGTCAACCGATCAACACTCGATAACACTAACCGGTACTTCAAGCACATTCACGGCCAACCCCCCGCGGGCGGTTTCCTTGTATTTATTGTGCATATCCCGGCCCGTATCCCGCATGGTCTTGATGACCTGGTCCAGGGATACGTAGTGCTCGCCGTTGCCGCGCATTGCCATACGCGCGGCGCTAATAGCCTTGATCGCGCCCATGGCGTTGCGCTCGATACAGGGTACCTGTACCAGCCCACCAATGGGATCGCAGGTCAGCCCCAGGTTGTGCTCCATGGCGATCTCGGCGGCGTTCTCGACCTGCTCCGGGGTACCGCCCAATGCGTCAGCCAGGGCACCGGCTGCCATAGAGCAGGCGGAGCCCACCTCCCCCTGGCAGCCCACCTCGGCACCGGAGATGGATGCGTTGATTTTGTACAGAATGCCAATAGCGGCCGCCGTGAGCAGGTAGCGGCAGATATCATCTTCACTGGAACCTTTACAGTGCTCCAGGTAGTACTTGAGTACCGCGGGGATAATGCCCGCCGCGCCATTGGTGGGCGCCGTGACCACACGACCGCCAACAGCGTTTTCCTCGTTGACCGCAAGGGCGTAGAGGGTGACCCAGTCAAGGGTAACAAGTGAATCGTCCCCGAGGCTTCCGGTCTGGCTCTTTAGCTGGCGATACAACTGGGCCGCCCGCCGTTTTACCTTCAATCCACCGGGCAAAATGCCTTCGGTCTGGCAACCCTTGTCGATACAGGCGCTCATCGCTTGCCACAACTCCAGCAGGCCGGCACGAATCTCTGGGGCGAGTCGCCACGCTTTTTCATTTTCCAGCATCAGAGCACTGATGGACAGGCCATGCTCCCGGCACTGCTGCAGCAACTCTTCAGCAGTGGTAAAAGGGTAAGGCAGCACAGTGGGGTCATCGACGACCGCATCGGCCCCGGTGGCGGTGTCATCGACGATAAAGCCGCCACCCACCGAATAAAACGCGCGGCTATTGATAATGTCGCCCTGCGCATCATAGGCGGTAAAGCGCATTCCGTTGGGGTGAAACGGCAGGGATTCACTGCGATGCATCACCAGGTCATTGCGATAATCGAAGACCAGCGCCTTGCGCCCTAACAGCTTGAGTACACCCCCCTCACGAATCGTGGCCACCCGGTCGGCTGCCGTATCGACATCCACTGACTCCGGCGACTCGCCTTCCAGCCCCAGAATAATCGCCATGGGAGAGCCGTGACCGGCACCGGTGGCCCCCAGAGAACCATAGAGCTCTGCGCTGATACGGGCGCAGGAATCCAACAGCCCTCGCTCGTCTAATCCAAGGGCGAACTGCCTGGCAGCGTTCATCGGGCCCACCGTATGTGAGCTGGATGGGCCAATGCCAATCTTGAACAGATCAAAAGCGCTAATGGACATTTCACTTTTCCCCGGGCTACACGTCATGCGTGAACCGCTACATAATAGTACGCTCAGTATGTTAACTGTAGACGAATGGTAGTTACTTAAGCAATGTCAGATATATAGCGCAAGTCCCGCTGCCCGATACAGTTAAAGCCACTATCGGTTAATACCCCATGCCCTTTAGTGGCTTTATACGTACCGCGCAGCTACTGCGTGCCATGCTCAGTTTTTCCCCGTTAGAACGGTCGACTCAGCCGCGCTGATAAACAGGCCCTCGGCACTGGCGGTCACCTCACCGTTCACTCGCATCTCGGCTCGGCTGAGCTGTTTGCGGCCGTCCTGGCGCACATTGATTCCCCACAGTTCAATGGGCGTATTGAGGGGGGTCTTGCGGTGGTACTTAATGGTCAGGGTGCCGGTAAATCCCGCCTTACCAGTGATGATATTAGCCATGGACAGAAGCTCATCGAAAACGGCGGCGATGATGCCGCCGTGAACGCTATCGGGTGGACCGGCATAGGTGGGTGAAAATATGGCTTCCCCATGGACCTCCTTGCCCTCCTTCCACATCCTGATAGGGGGCGCGATGGGGTTTCTTTTCCCACTGACCGGGCTATAGGGCATAACGGCGGTTAAATCGTCATCGCTCCAGGCGAACCAGGGCGTATCGCTGGCGAGAGAAATCGTGGACCACCCCTCCCCCTGTTTCAACCACGGTGTCAGCGCCTCCAGGGCCTGGCGTATATGTGCCGTCGCCTCGGCCAGTACATCGTCCGGCGCATGGCTGCAGCGCAAATGGTGAATCAATTGACCGGCGTCATCACTAATGGCCTCGAGCAAGGCGTTATTTTTCGTATTTGTATCCGCAGCTGACATTACAACCCCTGTCATTACCAAATGGGTATCCATAGTGGCCCATCGCTTTTGATGCGGCAATAGTGGCAGGTGCAAGAGGCTATACCGGTGGGTGCAACAGACTGCTACTCTGTTGAATACAGCCAGCTTGGACTTTGGGTGACCAGGCCTTATCATCCGCTCTTCGCCAACCACAAGAGAGCAAAGCCTTGAATATCGGACCCAAAACTGTTGTTAGTTTTCACTACACCTTGCGCGATGAAGCGGGAACAGAGCTGGAATCTTCCAGGGGATCCGAGCCCAGCGCCTATCTGCAGGGCGCCAATAACATTATCCCTGGACTGGAGTCGGCTATGAGGGGCAAGGCTGCCGGCGATGTGTTCAGCGCCACGGTAGCACCCACAGAGGCGTACGGTTTGCGCGACCCCAACAAGGCCCAGCGCGTACCAATGAAACACCTTGCATTCAAGGGCAAACTGCGCGCCGGGGCAGTTGTGCAACTCAGCACCAGCGAGGGCATGCGTCCTGTGACTGTCACCAAAGCGGGCCGACACAGCGCCGACATCGACACCAACCACCCGCTGGCGGGCCAGACCTTAACCTTCGATATAGAGGTGATGGAAGTGAGGGCAGCCAGTGCCGAGGAACTGGCCCACGGTCATGCCCACGGCCCCGGCGGTCATCATCACTGACCCCGGAACCGGGTCGGTGAGGTAGTCGACTATCCCTGGTTGGCGTATGTGGCGCGCAGGTACTCGATGATATCGGTAGACTCGAACAAGCCCTGCTCGGTATTCGGGTCGTAGAGATAGGGAATGGACACTTTGCCTTCCGTGTCCTGCAATACCCGGCGATTATCCAGCTCGCTATCGGGAGTAATATTCAGCCTCGCCCGCACGGGCGGCAGAATCCATTCCTTTAGCTGCGTACGGCCACAGCTACGCAGGATATAGGGGATTTCCATTTCACACAGCAATTCACGTACCGGGCGGGCGTACGGACTGGACTCGAAACTGTACAGTTCCAGCAGATATTCGGGTTCCGTGCCCGTCCTGGCCTGCATACCACGGGTCGCACGCGGCACACTGGCCAGCATGGAACCAATGGTCTGGAGCTTTCCCGCCTTCCACTTAAGTGGCAGCTCGCGCTGACCATAGGTCTCAAACAGGTAAGCGACAATATCCAGGGACTCGTACATTTCCACACCGGTATTGGGATCTGCCAGGTAGGGGAACTGCGCCTTACCACCGCGCTCTACCAGTTCCGGGCGGAATCGTTCGCCGGCCTTTGGGCAGGGATAAATTTCCACATCGATATCCAGCTCCGTCAGCGCCTCCCGCACCAGCCGGCAATAAGGGCAGTTCTCAATATCGTAGAGTTGTAGCATTGTCTTCGGCTTGACAGCCGCCGGCGTGCTCTGGATGCCGTTGGTGGCGCGCACCAGCGTGGCAAGCAGTGATGTTGCTATATTTCCAGCCATGATCTATCCCTCACTCAAATTCTGATAGTCTTTTTCCAGGCGTTTGGCCGCCTTTTTGGACACACCACCGAGCACCTCGATAGCGTGACGAATGCGGGCGCGGCTCATGTCGGGCCCCAGCATCTCCATGGAATCCACCACGGAAAACGACGCACTGGAGCCGGCGATCGCGACAAACAGCGGCGCCAGGAAATCCTTTACCTTTATCTCCAGTGCGTCTGCGATACCCTTTAAGTCGTTCCAGATATTGTCGCGGGTCCAGTGGCGCTGGGCCTCCAGGCGCCACAGGGAAAACTGCAGGTGTTTGACAATATTCTCCTTTTTGGCTTTTGCGGGTGCGAAATCCGCTTCGCTCAGTGGTAACGTGCCAGACACCAGAAAGCTGGCCAGGGGCGCGAAATCACTCAGGATCTCCATACGTTTCTGGGCATGTGGCAGCACCATCATCAGGTTGGCCTCGTTATACGCCCAGTCTACCAGCCGCTGTGCCAGCTGGGTCTGGTCCAGATCCTCGCGAATCCACAGTCCGTTGAGCCAGCTGAGTTTCTCTATATCAAAGATCGGCCCGCCCAGGGATACGCGCTGAATATCGAATGCGGCGACCATTTCGGGCAGGGAAAACTTTTCACTCTCGTCAGGCATGGACCAGCCCATACGCCCCAGGTAGTTCAACAGCGCCTCGGGCAGAAAGCCCATACGCTGGTAGTAGAGAATGCTGGTGGGGTTTTTGCGCTTACTCAGCTTGGACTTGTCCGGGTTGCGCAGCAGCGGCAAGTGACACAGCTGCGGCATATCCCAGCCAAAATATTCATACAGTAACTTGTGCTTGGGCGCCGAGTTGATCCACTCCTCGCCGCGCAGCACATGGGTAATGCCCATCAGGTGGTCGTCCACCACGTTGGCCAGGTGGTAGGTGGGCATGCCATCGGATTTGAGCAGGATCTGGGCGTCCACCATGCTCCAGTCCAACTCGATGGTGCCGCGCAACATGTCCTGTATCGCGCAGGCGCCCTCCTCTTCGGGCACCATCATACGGACCACATAGGCCTCACCCGCTGCCCGGCGCTTTGCCTCTTCATCTTCGCTCAGCTGCAAATCGGAAGGCTTGAGGGCGGTACTGTTACCCGCGGCGCGGCGCGCGGCGCGCAGTTCGTTTAGCTCCTGCGCCGTGCGGTAGCAAATAAAGGCCTTGCCTTCATCAACTAACTGCTGCGCATACTTGCCGTACAAGCCCATGCGCTCGCTCTGGCGATAGGGGCCGTAATCGCCGCCCACATCCGGGCCCTCATCCCACTCCAGTCCCAGCCAGCGCAGGGAATCCAGAATAGCCTGTTCCGATTCCTGCGTGCTACGCGCCTGGTCCGTGTCCTCGATGCGCAGTAAAAACTGGCCCCCATGGGCCCGGGCGAAGCACATGTTGAAAAGAGCGATATAGGCCGTGCCTACGTGAGGATCGCCAGTGGGCGATGGCGCGATGCGGGTGCGAACAGTCATGCGTATCCGGTATCCGAAAAACAGGAACGGAGATTATACGGGGTTCGGGGGTGTAAATCCCATATTCGGTGAGGTCAGCCGCCCTGCATCTGTGCCAGGGCCTGCTTTTCCAGCTCCCGCACTGTAACCACCGCCGGGTGCTCCGCCACTCGCTGCACAAAGGCTGCGTAACGTGGCCAGCGACTGGCATCAACCACGTAGCCACCATAGGCCGCATTGAATATGGGGCTGACAATACTGATATCCGCCGTACAGAAGTTGCCAAACAGATACCCCTCCGGGGGGACCTGGCTCTCCAGGTAGTCCAGATGCGGTGGCAGCAACTCGTTCTCGGCCTTCGCCACACGCTCGGCGTCTGTCTCTTTACCAAAAATATTGGGATTTGCGAATTTTTCAATAAAGATCACAGAAGCGGCTTCTATCAGTTTGGTATCCCCGTATTCTTCCAGGAAGCGCGCCCGGGCGCGCTGCTCCAGGCCCTGGGGCATCACCGGCTGGTCCGGGTATTTCTCCTCCAGGTATTCACAGATGGCAGTGGAGTCAGCCAGGGAGAACTCGCCATCGACCAACACCGGAATCTTGCCCAGGGGGCTCAGTGTTCTGAACTCTGGTGTGGCAGCACCGGGCATAACCGACTCCTGCTCGTAGTCCAATCCCTTGATAGTCAACACAACCGCTACCTTGCGCACGAAAGGCGACAAACGCACACCCAATATTTTCATTACAAACTCCTTTAGTTAATGCCTAGAACGAAGAGGCGAGCAGCCAACCGGCCGCAGCCAGATAGACGCCCAGTGTGCCCACCATACCCAGAGCACGCGGCACTGTATTGGCGGGGTTGGTGGCAATAGTAAGATAGTGCATAACACGAGCCACCACCAGCACTGAACCCAGCGCATGCAGCCAGGCGGCACTTGCGCCGTTTAGCTCCATCAGGACAATCAGGATAACCGCCAGTGGTACAGTTTCAATGAAATTCCCCTGCGCCCTTATGCGCCGGGCCAGTTCCTTATCCCCGCCATCGAGCAGCAGTATTTTATGCTTTACTCGATAGGAGCCGACATAGAAAGTGAAAGGCACAAATAGAAGACCGAGAATAGCCGCGTAGATAGTGCTGATTGTTACTGACATTTGAGGACCTCAATATAGTTACTTGTAAAATGCAAGCTATAGCCTAAACTATAACTTGCATAATGCAAGTATTAATTTAATAATCACCGGATGGCTACCGGACACCAGACATCCAGCCCCGGCGATAGCAGCCCGCGCTGCCCTATCAGCTTCGCCATGGATAGTTTTGGCGACCGCTGGTCCCTGCTTGTCATCCGCGACATGATGTTGTGGGGCAAGCGGCGCTACAGCGAATTTCTCGCGTCCGGTGAGGGTATTTCCACCAATATACTGGCTGATCGACTAAAGCAAATGCAGCGATTGGGCCTGGTGGAGAAATTTCGCGACCCGTCCAATGGCAAGACGTCTGTTTATCTACTGACCGACAAAGGGCTCAGCCTGTTTCCCGTGTTGCTGGAAGTTATCCGCTGGGGGCTGCAACACGACGAGCACTCGATGGTGCCAGACCCGATCGCTGCAGCGCTACTGGATGATAGCCAGGCCCTGGCTACAGCGGTCGCAGAGCAAATAAAATCCGAACGACTCGCACTGCAACAGCACTAGAATTCATTCTTGTCCGGCCTGACAGATTGCGACATCGCCCCTGTTTTTCCGGTACATCCACATCACTTGCTACTCGATGCTGACAGTAGCCAAAGGTATGGTGGCAACGCTTGCTGCCAGCCGAAAGCCGTAATCACACGCCGGAACGGCGCATCCAGTTGCGCCTGCAGAACTATCTTTTCACCCGAGACAGGATGGGTAAATTCAAGGCCAGTGCTGATCAACAACAAACGCGGGCAGTCGTAATGCTCGCGAAAAAACCGGTTGTGTACGCCCTTGCCATGTTTGGCATCACCGATAATCGGGTGGCCGATATGCTTCATATGACGGCGTAACTGATGCCTGCGTCCTGTCTCCGGCCGCAATTCCACCAGCGAATAGCGCGTTTGCGGATAGCGGTCCACGGCGATGGGAATTTCCACTGTCGCCAGCCGGCGCAAATGGGTCACGGCCTCCTGCGCCGGCTTGTCCCTGCGACTGTGCTTATCGGCGATCTTGTCCAACTGTTCCTTTAGCGGGTAGTCGATCACATCTTCCTGTGGGCAATAGCCGCGCACGACCGCCAGGTATTGCTTGTGCACGGTACCCGCCGCAAATTGCTCCGAGATCTCCCGGGCAATATCACTGGATAGGCCGAACAGCAGCACCCCCGAGGTCGGTTTGTCCAGGCGATGCACCGGGTACACATGCTGGCCAACCTGGTTGCGCACCATCTGCAGGGCGAAACGGGTTTCGTGGCGGTCTATGGGACTGCGATGGACCAGCAGCCCCGTGGGCTTATCGACCGCCACTATGTGCTCGTCCCGGTATATCAGCACACATTCCTCACACTCGTTCATGGCCACTCGCGCTATGTTTACAGAAGATAAGTGTGGGAGAATATAACTATCTTCGATCGGATCGACAAATAAAGCCGGACACACCATGCCACCCAGACTTTTCGCCCTGCTGCTGGGCGCCGCACTGCTCAGCGCCTGCAGCAAAACCCCGGTACGACTGCAAACCCCGAACGGCGAACTGCTGGGCTACGTGGACGAACAGGTGGAGCACTATCTTGGCGTTCCCTATGCCCAGCCTCCCACAGGAAACCTGCGCTGGCGTCCGCCCCAGCCAGTCGAGGCCTGGGACGGCACCCTGGATGCACAGGAAAATTCCGAGATTTGTGTACAGTTCTCAGTCATGACAGGCTCCCTCAGGGGCAGCGAAGACTGCCTGTACCTCAACGTCTGGACACCACAGGAAAAACCGGCGCAGCCCATACCTGTCATGCTGTGGATACACGGTGGCGGCTTTATTCTCGGCCAGGGCAGCTATACCGAGAAGGACGGACAACGGCTGGCGGCGCGCCAGGATGTGATTGTGGTCAGCATCAACTACCGCCTGGGTATATTCGGCTTCATGGCACATCGGGCACTGACAGCAGAAGACCCGGACCACCCCACTTCGGGCAACTACGGCATTCAGGACCAGACCGCCGCCCTGCGCTGGGTGCGCGACAATATCAGCGCCTTTGGAGGCGACCCGAACAATGTGACCATCTTTGGCCAGTCCGCCGGCGGCATCAGTGTCTGCGCACAACTGGCAACCCCCCTGGCCAGCGGTCTGTTTCAGCGTGCGGTCATCCAGAGCGGCCCCTGTGTCGGCCCCATGTCCTCACTGGCGGCCGTGAGCAAGCTGGGTGCGCAGGCCGAAGCCAGCCTGAACTGTGACTCCGCCGCGGACACAATGGCCTGTATGCGAGGCAAAAGTGCCGAAGAAGTATGGAACACCCTGCCGCCGGATCCCACACTGGGCTTTGGCGAGAACTACACGTTCTGGTGGCCAGTACACGATAGCGTGGTACTGCCCCTGCAGTTGATGGATGCCTTCGAGTCCGGCCAGTTCAACCAGGTGCCGGTAATCAATGGCGCCACCTTGAACGAGGCGAGCCTGTTGATCTGGCTCTCGCACAACCTGCGTTTCAAACCCCTGCAGGCAGGTCAGTACCCGGACAGGCTGGAATACCTGACAGGCAGCCCGGAACTGGCCCGGCAGGTGGCGGAGCAATACCCGCTGGAAAACTATGCCAGTCCCTATGAAGCGTTCACCGAGTCCTTTAGCGATGGTTTTTTCAATTGCATGGCCCGCTGGCAATCGCAAGCCCTGATGCGGCATGTACCTGTCTGGTCCTACCAGTTCGACTACGCTGAGGCGCCCTTCTTCATCCCCTGGGCCGACCTGAAGGCATACCACTCCGCCGAGTTGCAGTACATCCTGGGCAGGCCAATGAGCTTCACACGCAGTGACTTCAAGGCAAAAGAGTCGCAACTGGCCGACAGCATCATGGGCTACTGGGGGCAGTTCGCCCGCAGCGGCGACCCCAATGGCGCCGGGCCTGTTACCTGGCCGGTCTATGACCGCAGCGACAAAACCCTGTTGTTCAATCTGCAAAACAGCGTGGCCACTGGCGTCCACAAAGAGGCATGTCACTTCTGGAAGGAACTGCCCTATCTCAGGGCCCCTTACCAGTAAGAGAATGCCAGTAAGAGGATGCCACTTGGTAAAAGCGGCCGTTAGCGTGATAATGCTGCTGCGGATTCAAGAAAACTCCTGAGGAGCCCCCATGCCCAAGCAGCGCCTTTTACCCGATGTCATCGGTCACACCCCTCTCCTGTACCTGCGCGAGGTATCCGAACTCACCGGCTGCGAAATCTACGGCAAAGCCGAATTCATGAACCCCGGGGGCTCAGTCAAAGACCGCACCGCACTGGGCATTATTCGCGCAGCTGAACAGGCCGGCGAATTGCAACCCGGCGGGGTCATCGTGGAAGGGACAGCGGGCAACACCGGTATTGGCCTGACCCTGGTGGCAAATGTACTGGGCTACGAATGTGTCATCGTCGCCCCGCAAAACGCCAGCCAGGAAAAGATCCAGCAATTGGAAATGCTAGGTGCGGAATTGCTACTGGTACCCTCGGTACCCTACACCGACTCCCATCATTACATCCACACGGCCGAGCGAGTGGCCACCGGGCGCGCCAAAGAAGAGAAGCACGGTGCCATCTGGGCCAGGCAGTTCGACAACCCGGCCAACCTCCAGGCGCATTACGACACGACCGGTCCGGAAATCTGGGAACAGACAGAGGGCAAAGTGGACGGATTCATCTGCTCGGTTGGTACAGGTGGCACACTCGCCGGGGTGGCAGGCGCCCTGCGCGAGCGCAACCGGGATGTAAAGATCGGCCTGGCCGACCCCATGGGCTCGGCCCTGTACAGTTACTTCAAAGACGGTGAATTAAAATCTGAAGGTGAGTCTATCGCCGAGGGTATTGGCATTTCCTTTGTACCGGGCAACCTGGCGGGACTGGAGGTGGATTTTTCCTGCCGGGTGGATGACGATGACGCCCTGCCCTACATCTTCGACCTGTTGAAGCACGAGGGTATTTCCGTGGGCGGTTCTTCCGGCATCAATATCGCCGGCGCCGTGGCCATGGCCAGGGAACTGGGCCCCGGCCACACCATCGTCACTATCCTGGCTGATTCAGGCAGCCGCTACCGGAGCAAACTGTTCAATCCGGAGTTCCTGTGGAAGCACAAGCTGCCGTACCCGGAGTGGATGGCCAACTAGTTCACCGCTCTGCCCTGGCATGCCCAGTAGGGCTTGCGTAATTCGGTCTTGAGTACTTTACCTAACGGGCTCTTGGGGAACTCGCTAACCATTCAGGCATAATTCCACGACCGGGACAACGAGGCAAAACCATGGCGGAAGTTGTAACAGACCTTATCCAGGCGTTGGGCAGTGAACCGGGGAGGCGATCACTCAGTGCGGCCTCACCGGCTGTGTGGAGGGGGCTGTTTCACGCCCCGATGAGATTATCATTTCCCTGGAGCGTATGAACGCCATCACTGCATACCAATTAGCTGACCTGAACCTCGTTCTCTCCAATTGGAGCGGTGAAAAAATTATTACGGTGTCATCCAGAATTCTCTAGGAATCAGATATTCCGGTGTAGTTTGCAATTGTGACATCTCCATGAGGGAAATGAGCCCGGATCTCCAGGGAACCGCCCATCGCTTCTATTAATTTACGTAGGCTGCTAATACGAATATCGGCACGGCGCTCCATCTTCGCAATCGCAGGCTGGAGCACGTCGAGCTTGTCAGCCAACGCCCGTTGCGATATTCCAATTGCCTGACGGAGCTCATGCAGCGCCATTTCTTCACGCAGTTCCACCTTGCGCGATTCAATTCTCGCTCGGCGCTTCGGTGAGATATCTACAATTAATTTTTTAAAGGACTTTCTACCGCTCACTTTATCAATCCCTCCTTTTTTAATTCGCCCAAGTGTTCATCGTATAGCTTGTCCGATAAAGGAATGTACTCGTCATAATAACGATCTTGTCCCGTCTTATCACCACCACTCAGCAGGATCGCCACCCGCCTTGGATCAAATGCGTAGAAGACCCGGAACGGGTGTCCGCCCGACTGGATCCGTAGTTCCCGCATATGGTTATGCCTGGATCTCTGAATACCAGATGAATACGGAAATCCGAGTTGGGGACCAAATTCCATGAGCAACTCAGTCAAGGCCGTAATATCATCTTGTTGATTTTCAGTGAGATCGACCCACCACTCACCAAACACATTGGTATATTCTACTGCCCAAGGCACTGGTAATTCCCTCCATGGAATATATTCCTAAATTGGAATATCGTCAAGCACTAGCCTTGTCCAATACGAGATGATACTGAACGGGAGCCGTGTTTCTAACACGAAATGATACTGAACTAGCCTGATTTCTGTTCATGATGGAAGGATGAATACCATCATGAATGACAACGACATCAAAACACTGCCGCAGGTACGCGCCTTTCTCGACGGCACCCGGGCGGTCGAATTCTCTATGCATACCAAGTCTGAGCGGTATGATTTTGTACGCCGCACTCTCATCCGGCTCGCCTATCACACCTTGTCGAAGCCCGATAAAGGGGCAGTGCTCAGCTTTCTGGTCCATGTTAGTGGCTATTCACGGATACAAGTGAAGCGGCTCGTCAAAACCTGGTTAAAGCACGGACAACTACGACCCAATGCCGGCGCGGGTAATGGCTTTACCCGCAAGTACACGGACGCCGATCGACGCCTTTTGGCCGAATTGGATGAACTGCATGAGACGCTCTCGGGACAGGCCACCAAAAAGCTTTGTGAGCGCGCCTGGCGGCTGTTTGATCTCCCGGCCTATCAGCGCCTGTCCGGTATCTCGGTATCGCACTTGTACAACCTGAGACATTCCAGTACTTACCAGCGGGCGCGTCGCAAGTTTGAAAAAACCCGATCGAAAAGCTCCTCTATTGGTGAACGCAGAAAGCCTCAACCGGATGGTCAACCCGGTTATATTCGAGTCGATACAGTCCACCAAGGTGACCAGGACGGCGTCAAAGGACTCTATCATATCAATGCCGTTGACGAGGAGACCCAGTTTGAAATTGTCTGCGCTGTCGAGAAAATATCCGAGCGTTACATGATTCCCGTGCTCGAACAGGTGCTGTTGGATGTGGCTGTAGCCGAGATGCTTTCTGATGATCGAGCCATTTTTTGATTCGACTAAGGCGTTATCATTGGAGTGTCGGGCACGAGATTTAGTAAGCTCAACCAGAAGTTTCTTAAGGAGTTTGACTACATGCTGATTGATGTACTCGGAGCCATTGTCGGCGTGAAAGCTGAGAATGATAAACGGGAACTGATCCAGCAGCTGTTC
>PVMK01119221.1_pt1 | contig 13108 bp, 14 predicted proteins | sample 1853481 | NCBI WGS metagenome assembly PVMK01 (sample SAMN08533507, study PRJNA380276) | Marine sediment metagenome, whole genome shotgun sequencing project.
AGGAGCGCCGAGTCGAGACTCCTCCAACACGAGGCGGCTTGGATTTTGACGCGTATTTGACGCGGAGATCTGGAATGGCCTGATATGGGATCACGGTCCCGAGCGCCGGCCAGCGCTTCTACGTCTCAGTTCTCGTTCGTAGAGTGTCTCACATGTTCGGGTCGACTGAAGCTAAGAAATTGGTCGTCGTAGAGTTCATAACCCGAAGGTCGTCAGTTCAAATCTGGTCCCCGCAACCAACGAAGTCGGGCACTTAGCGAATTGGCTAGGTGCCTTTCTTTTTGCTCGGTGCCCTGAGGGTGCCGTGGCGATGTGAAACGCGCGCTACAAAAGGTACAAGCGCGGTTCAAGGTGGGCCGCATCGACCTCTTGAGCGTCCTGCAGATTCAAGGGCGCGTCCTCGGCGCGCGTTCGTCTCTCATCGCGGTCCGCAACGAGCGCCTCGCACAGCGCGTCAATCTTCATCTCGCGCTCGGCGGAAGCTTCGGACGACCGGACCCCCTGTCAACCCGGCACGGTCCCGGGTTTGACTGCGCTTCGGTGCGTCTGACTGCGAGGGCAGGATCTCGTCAGACGAGCTCGTGTGTGGAGGGTTCCTTGCGCACCGCAATGATCTCGACGCCGAATAGGAGCACGCGCGCCGAGAAGTAGAGCCAAAGAAGGAGCACGACGATGGAAGACAGCGAGCCGTAGATCGCTTCGAGGTTGCGCGCGTAGTCTAAGTACAAAACGAACAGCGCTTTGATCAGCTCGAACAGCAAGGCCGCGACGAGCGCTCCTGGAACCAGTTCTCGCCACGGGCTTCGCTTGTATGGAACAATCTTGTAGAGCAGCAGCAAAGTCGCGAAGATGAACACGAAGCTTGTGAGGTGGCTCCAGATTGAGTCGAAAACCGCGCTGTCCAGACCGAAGCGCATCAGGTCGATTTGGGTGAAGACATCAAGCGCCATCGACCCTCCAACCGCAAGGAAGAGCACCAGTGACACGATGATGGTCATGGCGAAGTATCGGAGCTTCGAGACGTAGAAGGGCTGTCCCTTGGGGATACCGAGTGCCAGGTTCATGCCTCGACTGAGGGCGCCAAACATCTTGCTCGCAGACCATAGGAGCCCGACCACACTCGCTACGCCCGCCGCCCCTCGCAAGTCGGTCAAGGCTTCGATGTTCGTTCTGAGGAAGTCGGCACTTCCGGGGAACTCGCCGGCGAGCATCCGATCGAGGTGCGATTCAATCTTGTCACGATCGATGAAAAAACTCGCCGCCGCGACCACGCCGACTAGAAGCGGGAAAAGCGAGAAGAAGCCGAAAAAAGCAATGCTCGCGGCCATGTCCTTGGCGTGATCCTCGTTGCTCTTCTCCGCCGCACGCACGATCACCGCGGCTCCGGGGACCCGCGCGACGACATCCCTCCAAGACTGGTGCGTGCTGCTCATTCGCCCGCGAAGAGGTAGATCGGCAAGCCGATGGCGAGGAGCCGCATCATGACCCCTGTTCCCTCGAGCTCAAAAGAGGTGTCGATTCGGGAAGGTGGAGCTTCAGTCGTTTCGGCTCGAGCTCGAACCGATGATGCGTTGCGTGCGTAGGCTCGCCGTCGAGGTTGATGTAGATGCCTTTCGGTGCCTCGACTTCGACCCAAGGCACGCGCCAGAACCGTGCCGCGTCTTTGAGTGCTTGGTGCAAGCCTTTCGTCATCAGCTCGGAAATCGCTTCGGACTGCCGGTCGTCGGGCACGTCCGGAAGAACCCCTACGTCCAGCAGTCCATCGTCGAGCACCGCTTCCGGACAGAGCACATGACCGCCCCCGGCCTGACGTGCGTTCCCAACAGCCAACACCAGTATCTTGCCCTCCCAGTCCAAATCCGGTCCGCGCAGGCGAACTTGCACCGGCTCGAGCTCTGAGAAGCGCCCAAGCCCCGTGATGAAGTACGCAGCCCCGCCGAGAAGGCGCTTGAGCTTCGGGTTGGTGTTGACGGTGACCTCCGTGCCGAAGCCACCCGTGGCGACGTTCATGAAGGCGCGGTCCCCCGAGCGACCGACGTCGACGGTCACCGGTTCCGTTTCGACCGCCACACGCAGCGCACCTTCGAGTTGAAGGGGAATCCCAGCGCTCCGCGCAAAGTCGTTCGCCGTCCCGAGCGGGATTACGCCCAAGGCGCTGGTATTGCCTTCGACCTGCAGCAGACCATTGACCACCTCGTTCACCGTGCCATCGCCGCCGCCGGCAATGACGGTGTCGATGCCCTCTTTCGAGGCCTCCGCTGCGAAAAGCCCGGAGTCCCCGGCTTCCCAGGTCACGCGGACGTCGATCTCATGACCGTCGGTGCGCACCGCTTCGACCGCATCGCGAAGCTCCTGATTGGCGCCCTGTTTGCCGTGAAGAATGATTCTCGATCGTTTGGTCATCACTTGCCTTCGTGCCTCGTCTTGAGTGCTTGGACAGCGACCTCGATCACCGGCGCGACGGCCGAGAGCTTAGATAGTGACGACCCCGAGCCCGTGAGAGTCGAGACAGCGGTTTCGATCTGCTGCACGCGACCCGCGATTCGGTCGAATTCCTCCTTGAGCTCGTCGGCGTCTGCCTGGAGCTCGGCAAGTGCCATTTCTCGGATCTCGCCGACCATCTCCTCTTCGAGCCCAGGCTTGCTGCGTTGCGCCACGAACACGACGATCGCTGCCAGGACGCCGTTTGCGCCGGCGAGGTAGAACGCGCCTTTGACCCTCCCGTAGGTTTCGGCCAACAGTTCGAAGATCCCCATGTTGATCATCCCGACCGCGAGAATGGCGAGGCCCAGGGCGATCGCGAGCGCAGTGAAGCGCTGCCCGGTTCGTCGCGCGTTGATCTTCAGCAGCGCCGTTTCGGCGTGAACCCAGATTCGAAGCTTCAGCATGACTTCATTCATGACGCCCTCCTCACCGCAAGAACCGACCGACTAGGATGCCAAGCGAGAAGATCGCTAAGCCACTGACCACGGGCGTCTCACGAAGCTCATGCTCCAGGAGCTCGACCAGCTCCTGAACCTGACCCATGAATCCCTCGTGCTCCGTCTCCGAAGAGGTGTCCTGGTCCGTCGCCAACACCGAGCTTTCTGGAGGCTCTGACGGCTGGTGAGCCTCCGGCGCTTGTTTGCGAGCCTCAGCCAGCGCCACGACCTCGGCGCGCAGCGCAGCTAGCTCGGCTTTGATTTCCTCGTTTCGCATCACGGTCTCCTGGGGGGTTTGGGGGCTAGCCTACCTGGCGGGTTCCTCGGTTTTCAAGCAAGGCCAGGGCTCGGAGGTCGTCGCCACTCGGTTCCTGTAACACGCGAAGGCCGAAACATGGGAGCACGGAAAGGAAGATGATCGAGGCGTACGTCCAGAGGGCCAGCTGAAGGGCCTGACCGAGCGCCTTGAGTGGAAGCCGCTGGGCGTTTCCTTCCTGCGTTCGCAGGCTCGTCGTACCCGCGCGCAAACCCCGCCGATTTGGTGCGCCAGATTTTTTTGGGAGCGTGGAGTTCTCGGCAACTGTGCTCGAACCCCGACCTGGGTCCGCGGGAAGCGCGAGCAGTAGCGACTTGAAGCAGAATTGGGTAGATCTGGAACGCCGAGGAGTTGATTCATGGCATCCGAAGTCTGTTTGATCCTGCACCGCAAATCCGCCAACGAGCCGGTCGTCAAAGAGGCGGTGAAGTACGTACGAAGCAAGGGCATCGACCTTGGGGTTCGGATCCCTTGGAACAAGAAGGCTAAGCCGAAGGTGGTCAAAGAAGCGATCGCGGATGGGGCGAAGCGCGTCATCGCGGGTGGCGGGGACGGTACGATCAACGCGATTGTCAATGCGCTCGTCGGCAAGGGAAAAAAGAAGCCCAAGGTCGAGATGGGTGTGCTTCCCCTCGGGACTGCAAACGACTTCGCGCACGGCCTCGGTCTTCCCTGCGACGACCTCAAACAGTGTCTCGAGATCGCCTGCACGGCCCCTGCCCAAGTCATCGACGTCGGCCGTGCGAACAAGCGCTCGTTCATCAACGTGACCAGCGGCGGCTTTGGCGCCGAGATCACGGCGACGACACCGATCAAGATGAAAAAGGCGCTCGGTGGCGGCGCCTACACCCTCATGGGGCTGATCAAGGCGTTCAATCTCGAGCCGTACAAGGGTCGACTGTTGATTCCCGGCCAAGAACCGATCGAGGGCAGCATGCTGTTCATGGCGGTCGGCAACAACCGCCTCGCCGGCGGCGGCTTCGAGGTCGCTCCCAAGGCCCAGCTCGACGACGGCTTGCTCGACCTCGTCGTCGTCGGTCACGCGACCGGTGGTGATCTGATGCGGCTCAGCACCGAGCTCGAAACGCCGGACGACCCGAACAATAAAGTTCTACGCTACTGGCAATTGCCGGAGTTCACGATCGAGGCCGAACGCGAGGTGCACTTCAACCTCGATGGGGAGCCGACGACCGAGAACAAGCTACATTTCTCGGTGCTGCCGAAGCATCTCGGGGTCGCGTTTTAGAGATGCGTTGGCTGGAACGCGTGGAGTCACCGTGAAGACCTTGTTGAGAGCAGCCCTCATTGGAGTCGGCGCATCCGTTCTGTTGTTGCTAGGCGGGCTTGCGCTTGCCCCGTTTGTCTTGAAGGACCGCGTCGTCGAGCTCGTCGGACGGCAGATCAGCGAGCGGCTCGAGGCGACGGTTTCATTCGAGGAAGTCGAGCTCTCACTGTTGTCGACCTTTCCGACGCTCACAATCGAGGTCGCCGGTTTGGAGGTCGTGGGCGCTGGCGCATTCGAGGGGGTCACGCTTGCCTCGGTGCAATCGCTGCGTGCGGGGGTCGACCTCACTCGGCTGGTCCGAGACGAGCAGCTCCTCATCGAGTCGGCCACCATCGACCAGCCGGAGATCCACCTGCTCGTCAACGAAGACGGAGAGGCGAACTACGACATCGTCAAAGCCGCCGATGAAGAAGAAATCGAGGCGGAAGACGAGCCCGCAGCGCTCGCGCTTCGTCTTCGACGGTACCAAGTGAGCGGCGGACGGATCGAGTACGACGCCCCGGGCACCGAGGTCTCGCTCGAAGGTCTCGAGCACGACGGCTCCGCAGCAATCGAGGGTGCCACCTACACGGTCTCGTCGTCGACGACGGTCGAATCACTGACGGTTCGAATCGCAGGCGTCCGATACATCAAGAGAGCCAAAGCGAGCGTCAATCTCGCCGGGGTCCTGCGCGCCGACGAACAGCGCCTCGAGGTCGAGCGCCTGGAGGTCGCGCTCAACGAGCTCACCGGAGAGGCCTCGGGGAAGATCGAATGGCAGGATGGGGATGTCGACCTGGACCTCGAGCTTGTCTCGGGCAAACGGCAATCGATCCGCGCGCTGGTGTCGGCGATTCCCGATGCGTACAGGGGCGACATCGCGGGCCTTCGGGCGACCGGAACATACTCCATTCGCGCGAAGGTCAAGGGGCGGTTGAGCCAACGAGACGACCGCGCACCATCGTTCTCAGCATCGCTGTTCGTTCGTAACGGCACGCTCCAACACCCCGAGCTCCCGCTTCCACTGACCGACATCAGCGTGGATGCCAGCGTGAAGCATCCGGGCGGACACCTGGACAAGGTCGCGATCCGCGTTCCGAGCTTCACCGCTCGGGCGGGGCAGAGCCATGTCGAAGGGCGCTTTGCGCTCAGGACGCCCCTGTCCCAGCCTGACATCGAGCTGACCGCGGAAGGCCGCCTCGACCTGGCGGAGGTCGCGGAGGCATATCCGCTGACCGACGAAGCAGAGCTCCGCGGAACCGTCGCGGTGAACCTCGACCTTGCGGCGAAGGGCGAAAGGGTCGAACGGCTGAAGGGGTGGGTGGTGGCGAGCGCCATCGCGTACCGACCGAAGGACGCGCCGCACATCGAGGTCAGCGTGGCTTTGCTGAAGTTCACGCCCAAAGCGACCAAGGTGCAGTCCTTGTCTGGAGCCTATGGGCGGAGTGATATGGCTCTCAAAGGGTCGCTTTCGCCGCTGAACGTGTTCCTGGGCGACGGCCGCATGATCGTCGGGGACCTGCAGCTCGAGTCCCGCACACTCTACCTCGACGAGATTGTCGACGGCCCAGCAATCGTGATCCCGGACAACCTGGACATCACGATCGCAGCGAAAGCAACAACGCTCATTCGCAAGAAGCTGAAGCTCCCCAACATGAGGGGCATCGTGCTCATCAAGGACGGCGACTGGGCCTTGACCAACGTCCGATCGGATACGGGACGCAAGCACGCGGAGGCTCTGCTTTCTTCGCTCAAAGGCGACGCAATCCTTGCACCGCCGGGCGGTCGACCCCGTCTAATTAAGCCGCTGAAGATGAGATGAGCCTCTCAGGAAGATCGTCTGTTTGGCGTTTGGGATCTTTGGCGACTGAGCGCTCTTAGGCGCCAGCTGCCCCGTGGGCTTCTTCGGCGTCCAGGCGCGCTTCGAGGGCCTCGAGAAAGGCAACGTTTGCTTCGTCGATCGCGGCTGCCGCAATGAAGATCGCGTCGGCTGCGTAGTTCTCTCGGCGCTCGGCTCGCTTGTCGAGCTTATGGAGCTCACGCTTTTGCTTCCAGTCGTGAACGTCTTGATTGGTCTCTGCGAGGTCGGCTTCGAGATAGCTCTTGACGCGTTGGCGGCCTTCCTCAGCCTTGCTCTTTTGCTCTTCGAGCGCTGACTTCGCCTGATCGATCTTCGCTTGGATCGCATCGCGCGACTCTTCACCAGCGCTCTCAAGCTGATTCTTCAAGTCGTTGAGACGGTTATCCGCAGTGGTGAGCTGCTCGCGAAGGTCGTTGGTGAATTTGTCGATTTTCTCGCCCATGGTTTCACTGCCTTTCGGGGTGTTTGGGAAGAAAAACTCTACCGAGGACGAGCGCAAAGATCAACGGGTTTTGCGACGTGTCGTCCAGAACTCCACGGCCAGTTGTTGGACTTTCAAGTCGGCGCTGCGGTCGCTCACGGGCAGAACTCCGCTACGACCATCACAACGAATCGCGTCAGGCGTTCAACGGAACCGCCCCAGTTTCGTTTTCTCCTCACGGCTGCGGCGTGTACCAAATCGGCGAGGTGAAGATGCCGAAAGAGGTTAAGATGACGGTCCAGGACCGTGCCTACACCTCGCCGATTTGGTACACGCAGTAGCCTCGGGTTCAGGTAGGCTCCGGGCATGGAGATCACAGCCTACGTCGTCGATGAATTGCGAATCGTACCGGTCGCGGTATCTGCGCCGCGTGAGATCCCCGAGCGAGCCATCTGGGTTGACGTCGTCGAACCCACCAGAGAAGAGACGATCAGTCTGGCGGAACAGCTCGGGCTGCATCTAGGGATCGACACGGTCGACCTTGGCTTTGATGTATACGGCCACGTGGAAGTGGAGGGGGATCAGCTCACGGTGCTCTTGCACGCAGAGCGAGTCGACGCCGGCGATGGTGTGACGACCGCGAAGGGCGTAGTACTCATGAACACCCATCGGCTCGTCACGTTTCGGAGCGGATCGATTCCAGCGATTGAGGCTGCAACTCGCTCCGTCACCGACATGGAAGCGGGTCCGCACCCTCGTATGCAGATCGTGATTCAGATTCTGGCGGGGGCGATGCAGATCACGTCCAGGACTCTCGACGCTGCCGAAGCCGAGGTTCATCGTAGTGCCCGTATTCTGTTCAGCACCGCCGAAACCAGCAGGGCGGAAGTGGACCTCGAGAACGTCCTTTCGGGTCTCGGGCGCCTTCAGGCAAGGATGGTGGTGCTCCGATACCGGCACCGCCTGGTTTCGCGTACAGTCGAGATTCTCCGAAAAGATCCGCAGTTCGCGCTCACAGCCGACCTCGAGGAAGATCTGGAGCTTGCAGAGAGCGACGTGGTGAGCCTGCGCGATTTCGCGGCGTCTATCGACGAGCAACTGAGCCGCCTCATGGATTCCACGATCGGGTTCATCGGGCTCCGTCAGAACGCAAGCGCACGCTGGTTCTCGATTGTCGCCACCGTGTTCATGCCTCCGACCCTGCTCGGTGCCGTCTGGGGCATGAACTTCGAGTACATGCCCGAGCTCGACGACCGGTACGCCTACGGCCTCGCGCTGGTGCTCATGCTTCTATCGGCAACGATTCCGCTCTGGATCGTCCGCAGGATGGGCTGGCTCAGTCGCTAACATGCGTCGCGTGTGCAGGCTCACACGATCTTGATCGCGCGCCACAACGCCAGCATGAGTGCTTCGGCGTCCGACTGAACCCGGCACCGTGCCGGGTTTGTCTGCGCTTTGCTGCGTCTTACCGCGCACACGGGCGCAGCGCCGCTTCGCAGGATGGCGGGCTGCCGTCCACTATTTGAAGAGTCGTTTGGCTAGTGCCCGCCGGGTGAGGTGGATCCCGCGGTTCACGCCACTCATCAGGGGTACGAACCGCGCGAGGTGAGCGGGGAGGTGGAGCTCGATGAGCTCGATGACCACACCGTCGGGCGCGCTGACGTAGACGTAGCGGATTGAGCCTGTGCGCCGCGGCTCGTCGTGAACTTGCGCCCCGGCGTCGCGCAGGCGGGTCAGCGCACCGTCGAGGTCAGTCGTTTGAAGTCCGAAGTGTGCCACTCCAAACCCCGAGCGAAGCGCGCCCGCGCCCGCCTCGGGCGGCTCCGCTGGTTTCATGCCCGGCGGAAACTCGCTGATCACCAAGAGCTGTCCGCCGAGGAGCACGCCGTGATTCCTCCCGCCCTCGCCGGAAGGAATGGAGCCGAGATGCTCGGCACCGAGGCACGACTCGTAGAACCGAATCGTCGCCAACGGGTCGCCCGCATGAATATGAATGTGGTCGAGTGAGGTGATCACCAGACGCCATAGTAGCCCCGGAGAGCTTTCGACCGTAACGAAGAATTCGTCCGTGTATGGCAAGTTGGCCAGCGACGCATCTCGCTGCCCGGCAGAGCACAAAGCCGTCGTCGAGCATCCGCTAGCTTACGGAAACTCTGATTCAACGGAGTGAACGATGGCACACCACGTAGAAGGTCGAGGGTTTACCCGCCGTGCGCCTTCTGAAGGGTCTGCAAGACCTGGTCGATAGTGAAGCTCGCGGCCTTCTGGCGCGGGGGGTACTCCTCGAACGTGGAGAGGAACGCTCCGACCTTGTCCTGTGCCGGCACCAACAGGAACACATGGCGGATGTACCAGTCCCAATAGGTGTTCGACGTGATGGTGGCGCGCTCGTACGGGTCCGTCTTCAAGTTGAACAGATACGGAAGTCGAAGGTTCTCAAACTCCCGCTGCCAGATCCGCATCGTTCCAGGCTCGTCCTGAACCTTGAATTGCACCTTCCAGTTGCCGTACCGCAGGGCCAGCAAGTCCCCGTCATCGGAAAAGTAGAAGTACTCGATTCGGGGGCTGGTCGTCTCTTGGCCGGTGAGGTAGGGCAGGAAATTGTAGCCGTCGAGGTGTACCTTGAACTTCTTGCCGGCGGACTCGTAGCCCTCGAGGAGCTTCTCCTTGACGTTGGGTTCCCCAGCGGCGGCAAGCAAAGTAGGCGCCCAGTCGAGGTTCGACATGATCGCGTTCGAGACTGTGCCTGCCCTGATTTTATCGGGCCAGCGCACCATGAACGGCACTCGGAATCCGCCTTCCCAGCCGGTGTTTTTCTCGCTGCGAAAAGGGGTCATCGCGCTATCGGGCCAGGCGTTCATGTGCGGACCGTTGTCCGTCCCGTAAATGACGATCGTATTTTCGGCGATGCCAAGCTCGTCCAGTTCATCGAGGATGGACCCGACGTTCTTGTCATGGTCGATCATCGTGTCGTGGTACTGCGACTGGAACTCCCCGGCCTGGCCGATGCTCTCGGGCTTGGTGTGCGTCCACAAGTGCATGTGCGTGAAGTTGACCCACACGAAGAAGGGCTTTTCGCCGTCGGTCTGGCGGCGGATGAAATCCTGTGCGCGCGCGGCGATGTCGTCGTCGACGGTCACCATGCGTTTGCGCGTCAATGCGCACCGTGTCTTTGCACACTTGCTTGCCACCTTGCCGAAACGGGGATCGACCGTCGTGTCGTCTTGGGTGCTGGCCTTGCAGTCCATCACGCCCCGCGGCCCGTACTTGGCTTTGAAGGCAGGGTTCTTCGGGTAGTCGTGTTCTTCGGGCTCCTCTTCCGCGTTCAAGTGGTAGAGGTTCCCGTAGAACTCGTCGAAGCCGTGCACCGTGGGCAGAAACTCGTTGCGATCGCCGAGGTGGTTCTTGCCAAACTGCCCGGTCGCGTAGCCTTGGCCCTTCAGGAGCTCAGCAATCGTCGGGTCTTGGTCGCTCAGGCCTTGCGTGGCGCCGGGCAACCCGACCTTGCTCAACCCGTCCGGAAGACGCTCTGGCCCGTGATGAACGCCGAGCGTCCCGCGGTGCAGCTCTGCTCGGCGTAGTAGTCCGTGAACTTCATCCCCTCGCGCGCGATACGGTCGATGTTGGGCGTGGAATAGCCCATCAGCCCCTCGGAGTACGTGCTGAGGTTGCTGATGCCGATGTCGTCGCCCCAGATCACCACGATGTTGGGCTGACCTTCCGCTTTGGCCGCGGGAGCGTCGCCGGGCTCGCCACGGGGACTCGGCGCAGCCGCGTTCGGTTCCGAAGTTGGGGCCTTCGGCGCTTCAGCAGCAGGCTCCGTCGTGGCGGCTTCCTTAGCGGGCTGGCAACCGAGGGTAAGCACTGCGCTCGCGCACACGATGGCTAGTAAATGAAGTTGCATTCGCATTGGTCTTCTCCCGTTTCCCATGCAGGCAGCGTAGGCCGTAAACCGTGCCTTTCTCGTGCAGCCGTGTCCAGAGCTTCCTTCGGATGCGGAGCTCTCTTAGCCCATGGGGACCATGTCGAGAACCGAATTGCGCGGTATTGAATGTTATGTCGCGTGGCTCGCCGCCCTGACTGGGCCTTTGTGCGGACTATCTGCCGGGAGGATTGGTTACCACACATCCGGTCCGTGGCGAGCTAGCTCGGAGGTCGGCATTCATCTCGTCACGATTCTTAGTGCCCGCCTGACGCCGGGTTCGTACCCGGTTGCGTCCGGCGCGTCCAGCTAGCCGCCGTCGCAAAGCAGCGCCGACCAAGGTCGCTGAGGACTAGCCGCGTCGGGGACCGCGACCCTGACAAATCCGTTCGCCGTGATGCCTTTGGTTGCCCAACTGAAGAGATGGGTCGCGTTGGGCGTGAACGTGCGCCTGGCTTTGCCGGTGTTCCTGCACTTGCGGAAGCACTGCACCGTGCCATCGGCAGCCGTGAAAGGTAGACGGCCTCACTCGATTGTTTCCTTGTTCTTGGCATGGGAGACTCCCCGGCAGCTCCCTCGCCGCGGCAAAGTGTCTCTCAACTCAGAGCCCTTTTGTATCCGAGTTCAGCTGACGGGATACACCCGTCGCAGCCGGTAAACGCCGCCTTCTACTTCTTCTCGTCGTCGAGCTGCAGCTCGACCACGGCGGTCGTCGACTTCACTTCTTTGAACTTGTGTGGCGACCGGGTGACGACCACAGCCTCGACACCGATCTCCTCGGCCCGGGCGAGGACCCCCGTTCCGTAGGCTCCACTGGCGCCGATGATCGCCACCTTGGCGGGCTTCTCAACGTTCGTGCTCATGCGTGCTTCTCCCATTGCTGGAGGTCAATACCTTTGAACACGAGCCAAAACCCAAGGGTGAGCTCAAACAATTCGCCCACTCCGTAGAAAACGAGCTCGAGCATCAACGGATGGCTGGGGAAGAGGATGCTTGCCAGAGCAAGAGATAACATAGACAGATACGTGAATATGCCCCAACCGGCCAGCCATCTGGGGATGTACTTCGACCTAAAGAGCAGATAGCAAAAGAGGGTCGCTCCGAGGCCGATGAATATCAAGACGATATCTAGCCCGGCGGTACGCACATCGAGAAACCGACCCGCCAAAGCCTGCAACTGCTCCGGTTCAAAGGCATTCGAACGGCCGTTGCCCCCGAGAACATACAAGACAACGAAGCTGATGAGGACTGTAGCGGCGCCGAGGACCGCCTCCGCCGACCGGAGAAGCAGCGCGAGCAAAGCAAGATTCTTGTGGACCGTTCTCAGGATCACGTAGAGCGCCCAGGACGCCACCACCACACTCACGTATATGATGAGGACCAAGACGATGCCGACGCGAAACAGGGATTCGTTGGCCATGATGTTGTTGGCCGTGGCCGCGTCGTTTCCCGACACAATGAGTTTGGATTCTACGAGCAGCCCGTAGAGCACCGCGACGATTGCGATCACAAGGTGCGCGAGCCCCGCGACTCTCGCATGAACAAGGGGCGATGCCTCGGCGGTTCTGTTCGTCATTTCGGCATTGACCTTCCCATGTTAGGGAGTGCCTTTGAAGCGTTCCTGGGCAAGAAAGGGAACGGAGCGTAGGTTCTGCGAAAATCGACCGGATTCAGGAGTTATCGAGATGGCAAACCGCGCCGCCGAAATGTCGCCGCTCGCTTACGCGAGAACGGCAGGGATTCTGGTTCTGGTCATACTCGCGTGCGCTGGCGTCGGGATGATGTACGTCCCCAGTGTGCTGATCGTGCCTGGAGACGCTGCGGCCACGGCCGACAACATTCGGGCTGCCAAGTGGCTGCTCTTCAAAGGGGTGGACGAACAGCGGTGGCACGAGCGCGCGGCCACCCCGGCGTGAGTAGAGTCGCGGCAGCCTCAAGGCGGACCTCCCGGTACCAACCCATGTTCAGAGGCACTGGCTATGTGCTGGCAACTAGAACCACTTTGCCGGCATGTGTGTCGCGCTCGAGCAGCTCGTCAGCACGAGCGGCCTGAACCGACGGAATGCGGTCCGCCACGACCGGCTTGATGCGGCCCGCTGCCCGGTCGGGTGAGTGCACGGCACCGAGCGTGGTATCGTGTCGCCGTGCGGTTTCTGGTCTACGGAGCAGGTAACATCGGAAGTCTCTACGCGGCGCGGCTGGCGCAGAGCTCGCAAGAGGTTGCCATCCTGGCGAGGGGGACGCGTCTCGAGCAGATCCGCCAACAGGGGATCGAGCTCGAGGACGGGGTCTCCGGGAAACGAACCACGACGTCTCTCCGGGTCGTGGATCGTCTCGAGCCAGACGATGCGTATGACGTCGTGCTGGTCATCCTGCCGAAGCACCGGATCGCGGAGGTACTGC
>PVMK01123668.1_pt1 | contig 13107 bp, 13 predicted proteins | sample 1853481 | NCBI WGS metagenome assembly PVMK01 (sample SAMN08533507, study PRJNA380276) | Marine sediment metagenome, whole genome shotgun sequencing project.
AAAACTTACAGGATTAAATTTAATGACTTTGGATGTTTTTGATGGAGCGAATAAATCTCCGTAATCATTAATAATAAATCTAAGCGGTTTCGATTGTTCAAGGTAATTCTCAAGAATTGCAGAAGTAAAAGTTCTTCCGAACTGTATAACAATTTCAGGTTTTTTTCCTGTTATAAAGTTATTGGAACGTAAAAATGCATCGTAATTAGCGCAAATAAATTTATCCGAGTTTAAGGTTCTAAATCTTAAATGTGAAACACCATCTGCCAAAACCGGATAGTCCGTAACCTTTGAAAGCTGCTTTATATTAGAAACAAATTTTCGGTCATATTCTTTAGGACCAACAATTATCAGCCCTTTCTCCTTTCCGATTATGGTTTCTGCAATTTTATTAATTTGTTTTGTTTCTCTTTTAGATAAATCGTCATCCCTGTTAATGTTGGCTTCCGGAACGATGGTATTCTTTATTGCCGTCAAAATTTCTTCTTCAACTTCATCTGTAAATGAGTTTGGATCAAGCGGTTTACGGAAAGGGAAATTTAAATGAACAGGACCTTTATTTTTTATTAAACTTGTTTCAAATGCTTTTACAGCAATCTTCTGCAGATTGATTATTCGTTTAACAGAAAGCTGCGGTAATCCAATATATTTAAACCATCGTATATGATTTTTATATAAATCCCATTGGTTTATTGTTTGATTTGCCCCAGTGTTTAATAATTCAGGCGGTCTGTCTGCAGTGCAAATTATTAACGGAACCCTCTGTTGATATGCTTCAATAATCGCGGGATAAAGTTCTGCCGTCGCAGTTCCTGATGTTGTTACAATTGCAACAGGAAGACCGCTTGCCTTTGCTAATCCCATGGCAAAAAAGCCGGACACTCTCTCATCAATATGAACAAAACATTTTATCTATTTTGTTCTGCAAAAGCAAGTGTAAGCGGTGTACTTCTTGAGCCGGGAGAAATACAGGCAAAACGAACTCCCAAATCACAAAGTTGGTTTGCAAACGCTTTCGCCCAAATAAAATTCTTGTTAACCTTTGTTTTGCTCATGGAACAAATTTAGGATGGTATTAAATTTCATTTCAGTTTCATCGTATTCTTCTTCAGGCACAGATTCTTCAACAATTCCCGGCTCCGGCATAAAGATGAAGTTTACCCTTTTTATAAAGTGCAGAACGAATTGCGACAGCAAACTCGCAATTAAAATTAATATCTATCCAGCCAATCAATCCCGAAAATAATCCTCTATCAAATGTTTTCTATTTCATTTATTGTTTCACGAGCAATTTGTTTTGGCAACCCGCAAACTGCCGGAGTCGGAAACATAGAATCGATTAAACTTAATACATTTCTATCTTCATTTAGCTTTAGCGTTTATTTTAGTATAAAGATGCTGAACATTTTTTAGTTTTTTTATTTGAGGGAGATGTATCAACTCTTATATCATGAGCATACTCAGATATTGCTTCGCCAATAAAATCTATTACATACTTATGTTCTTTAATATTTTTTTTATTTAGTAATTCTGATTCAACATCAGTACTGTTTCCTGATGCTGAACCTGCAAGTGCATCTATTTCGATATTATTATCTTGCACACTTAAAAACTTTTCAGGCGAAGCACCGAAAAACACAGCTTCATTCGATTTAACCATAAACAGGTAACAGTTTGAATATGTTGTTTCCAATTCACGAAACATTTGAGTCCAATCTATCTCATCTTTAACTAAAAATTCTATTCTGCGTGATAAGACTATCTTCTTTAAATCGCGGTCTAATTTTTTCTTTGCTTCGGTAACTATTTTGTTCCAGAGGGATTTGCTATTATGAATTTTGCCGTTGTTTTTATAAGTATTATTTATTTTAACTGTCCGTTCATTATCTAATTTTAAAATAGCTGAAACAGATTTGGTAAAGTTGATTACAATATCTTCAGTGTCGATTTTTGAGTTTGCCTGAAAATTATATATAAGAAAAGTTTCATCTTCTTTTTGAAGGATGATAATTTGAGGAACAAAGAAATGAATCGTTCTAAAATCATTCCATTCTTGGGAAGACTTTTTAGAATCGAATTTTATTCCACCCGAAACAATAGGAATATTATTTATATTATAATCCGACCAATTGCTGACTAATTGTGATTTTAAATTAGAAATATCATTTTCAAGAGAAAGGATATCTTTTTTATTTGATGATAATTTAATCAGGCAATTAAGAGCAACGAAAGAATATCCCTCAGCAAATTTTTCGAAGAAGAAAAATTCATCATAATTATCGTTTATTAGATTTAATTTTGCAATGAGATTGATATTATTAATGGGTAAAGCGAAACTCACCACCGAGCCATCTACTATTTTTTGTTCATTCTTATTTATGAAATAATATAAATCATTAGCTGCCTGTGATGCATCGGTAAATTTTGTTTTTGCTGTATTCAATTAATTCTTAATTAATAAATTCAAAAATAAAAAATAGTTAGAAATGTAAATCTTCCTCAATGGTATCCAATATCCTTAAATAACTATCATATCTTTCAAAAGTAATTTCATCTTGTTCAACTGCATCAATAACACCACAGCCCGGTTCATGATAATGAGTGCAGGTATTAAATTTACATTTACTAAAATACTGTTCGAAATCAGGGAAGTAATGGCTAAGGTCTTCTTTTTTTATCCCGTAAGGATCAATTTCTCTTACCCCGGGTGTATCTATTACAAATGTATTTTCGTTAACAGGAATCATAATACTCGTTACAGTAGTGTGAACTCCCTTTCTTGTTGATTCGCTAATATCACCGACTTTCAAATTTAATTGCGGAAATAAAATATTTAAAAGAGTTGATTTACCCACACCTGATTGTCCCCAAAACAAAGTTTTTTTATTTGGTAAGATATTTTTTAAATCTTCTATTCCATCCTTAGATACTGCACTTGTTACGATAACAGGATAACCAATTTCTATATATAAATCTGCCCAGTTTTTAATTTCAACATTAGAGTTAAGATCGGATTTATTAATTACAATTACAGACTTAATATGTGCACTTTCTGAGGTAACTAAAAATCTGTCTAAAGTTTTATTATTAAACTCCGGTTGATGAACACTGCTGATAACGATAATCTGATCAATATTTGAAGCAATAATTTGCTCAAGACGTTCGCCGCGGAAACTTGCACCTTTAATTTTCGGTGCTTTGCGTGAGATATAGTTTTTTCTATCTTCTATTGAATGAATGACACCGCCGTTACTATTTACTGCCTCGAACTCAACCGTATCACCAACAGCGGCAATATTAGTTAAATATAGTTTGTCTTTTTTTAGAGCAAATTCTTTTTTGAATTTTCCCCGAAGAGTACAGCGGTAATTTTTATTCTGATCGGTAAGAACATAAAAGTCTTTGCTCTCTATTTTAGTTATCAGTCCTTTGATCAATTCCTCAATAAAATTAAACGAAAGATAACAAAAAATATTAACGAATAAGTTTTATCGCAATATTAAAAGAGAGGGCACTTCTAAAAGAAAGTGTGATTGAATGAGGGTATCTTCCCAACAAAAGCTTAATTTAAGCTTGTAGAAATGCTTAAAACCACATTTTGAACATTTACATCATGTATTGTTCTTGATACATTTGAGCCGTAATTATCGCTGAAATTTTGCCACCAGCCATAAGCGTAACCAACATCTATCTTAAAAACATTTCCTAACATTACTCCAATACCTGCTGTTAAATATTTTTTATCGAAGTCAACAGGATCTTCTGCATAAGGCGATTGAATATAAATTGCACCAATGCGTCCCCATATTGGCAGCAAAGGAATTTTTAACTCGGCACCCGCATTATACGTAACTGCAGTTCGAAAAAGATCAGCAATTTCCTTATTACGTTCAATTCTGTATTGATCTCCCAAACCTTCGGTAAATTGCATTTGAGTGTAATCAATTAGTTTTGCTTCGCCGCTTAAGGTTAATATCAATACTTTAATGGATGCACCGGCACTATATTCAAAAGGTGTTTTAATTTCATATTCAACTAAATCTATAATAGGTTCAGCCAATTCGAAACCGGTGCCATTACTAAATTCGCTTGATACATTTACATAATAGCTTTCTTTAATAGTATAGTAACTGGGAAACTTTACCGTAGCACCAAATTTGAAGAAGTTTTCCCAATTATATAAAACACCAACTTTAAAATCCCAGCCGCTTATATCCCAATCTATAATATCGTTAAAATAAAATGTTTGGAAATCCTTTGTAGAAGCATCATCGGGAACAAGTTCAATATCATTACCATAAATGTTTTGTGTATCATCTTCATAATAATCACGGTCTCTTTTATAACTCCCACTTAAAATGTTAAAAGTCCCGCCAATAAATAATCCTTTTGCCATTTCGTTTGCAACTGCAAAGGACCAGTTGCTAATGCTTCCTTCAGTTCTGGTTCTTCCACTTTGATTTAGTAAACCGTTTATTAAAGTTGTATCTCTTAAATAGCTTTCGGTATTTGAATCAATAATTTCATAAGCTAAACGGATATCGTTTGTTAGTGGTATTACATCATTAATATCACCCGTAAGATGTTGAACCATTGATGTATTCCCCTGATTAAAACCATCAAATTCTGTAATTGAATTGAAATCTTTTACCCTGCTGTAACCAAGGGAGAAGACAAGACTTCCCCTAACTGTGGGAACAGGAAAGACAAATCCAAATTGATTAAGATTAACATTAGTTTTTAGTGCATTTGAATTATTCCCTAAAAATGAAACTGTGTTATCAAATGAATTAGTGTTTAAAGTAACCGATAATCCAAACTTTTTGGCTAATCCTAATCCTGCTGGATTAAAAAGTACTGCAGAGTAATCATCACTCAAAGCTGTAAAACTATTTCCCATGCCAAGAGCTCTGGCGCCGGTATAAAGACCTGGCTCACTTAAAAGCAGTGCATCGTTGAAATTTTGCGCAGAGGAGATAGCGGCAAAACAAAATACTGTAATTAAAATAATTCTAAACTTCATCGCCTGCTCTTCCTTCTACCATCATTACTTCCACCAGGGTTTCTACTCTCATCCTTTATCCTATCGTTGCTTTTTGGTGGTGATGTAACAGGCTCACGTATTTTACCGGGGTTTCTAAAATCATCTCTTTTTGGTGGTGTAATAGGATCTCGTTTTTTACGGGGGTTCCTTATATTATCTCCAGGTGGACGTTTAATCGGCTTATGTATTTTATATGGAGGTTTTACATGCTCTTTCGGTGGACGGGGAAGAGGGTGTGGCCCTCCAATAATCGGATGAATGATTACAACAGGTGGAGGAGCGGGTTCAATAATTATTATTGTTGTAGGATCTGAATAAGCATAACTATCATCAACTGCTATATGAGTGTAGCAACCTGTGAAGATAAGAGTTACTAACCAAGCTAAAATTAATGGTATAAACTTTTTCATTTTTCTTTCCTCCCTTTAAAAATTATCTTCTTCTCCCTCCACCACCATTATTCGATCCTCTTGAAGTAGTGCGTGGTGGTGAAGTGGTTCTGGGTGAATTATTTCTCCTTGGCGGTGAATAAGACTTTGGTGTATTGTTCCTCGTATTCCTGGGCGGATTATAGCTTTTAGTGTTTGTGTTCCGCTTTGGTGGTTTATAAGTGTTTTTTGTTGTTTTGTTCCTGTTCGACGTATTTCGTTTAACCGGTTTATACTTTTTTGTTGTTTTGTTTCTATTTGTGTTTGTATATCTCTTAGTATTATTCTTTACGGTCTTTTTGTTACGGTTATTATTTTTAATGTAGGAATTTTTTGTCCGTGTATTCTTATTTGTTTTAGTTGTAAACCTTTTTGTATTAGTTTTTCTCGTTCCTCTAATTTCGGTATTCGAATTTCTTGTGTTTGTTGTGAACCTTTTAGTTCGCTCTGTATTTTTTGTGCCTAGCGTTCTTTTAGTTTTGTTACGATTAACATCTGTTCTTTTACCGGTGAGCACAGATTTTGTTCGTGTCTTTTCAGTAACAGTTTTGTTCCTGCCAGAAGTGTTAAGTGAATACAGATCTCTATCCCTAACAGTTTTGCCATTATCATTACGAACTTTCGTAGTTCTTCCTCTTTCTAAAGTTCTTCCAGTTGTATTAGAAACTACGGTTGGATTTCTTAGCGGATCTCTTCTTCTATTTCCGTAACCTCTTCCGCCACTGTTTCTTATTCTTGATACATAGCCCGACCTGGTTTTATAATATGGACTATTATATCCTCCGTAGTATCCGCCGTAATATCCTCCATGACCATAATAAGGATAATAACCATAGTAATATGTTGGGTAATAATATATTGGGTAATAGCAATAGCCGGGGTAATAAGGATAATACCAGCCGGTGTACCAGGGATAGTAGTAGGAATAGCCGTAGCCGAAACCAAATCCAAATGAAATATTTACAGAAGGATAATATTCATAATTATCATCAGGATAAAGTGGATTGTAACCATAATAATTATTTATTACTACTTCACCACTATCACTCTCATCGAAATAGTAATTTTCTAAAGTGTCAGTTTCATCAAAATAACCTCCCCCAGCATTTTCTTCACCTTCATAAACATAACCCTGATAAGACTCATCTGAGGAATAATTTAAATTAGGGTCATCTTGTGTGGCTACCTGCGTGTAACATCCTGTTAAAAAAGCAGGCAGTATTGCAATTGTCAATAAATATTTGGTTATTAGCTTTTTCATCTCATCCTCTCTGATATAATTTATTATCAATTTTGCAATTATTAAGCCCAATTGAAAAACTGTAAAAATGTTAAAAATTTATAGAATACATAAAATCATTGTAGATTTTTGTACAAATCCTCAAACCAAATCGTATATTAAAGTGTACAATAAATTAAAGAACAGATGAAGATTTTTCGGCTATTTAGAAAATCGCCTGGATATATTCAATCCTTAGTGCTCTATCCGCAGAAGAAGTATTAATGGTGCTGTTCTGTAATAAATCGCGCAAATCAAATTCAAGCGTAAAACCGCTTCCCACGCTCCAGCGTAATCCGGCATTCAAATATCCTTTTCCGCTTCCAAAATCCCCATTGTTATCATTAAGCGCAAAGTTATATTCCAAAATGATTGAGACTTGAGAACCAACTGTCTTTTCCAATCCAAGCATAAGATTTACAAAATTATCACCGTCAGTATTTTCAAGTGAATAGTTACCCGTAGCGTGCAGTGCTAAAAATCCCCAAAGAGCAAAATTTTTACTTGCAGCGGCAAAAAAACCTGGCGATTTTATTGCGTACCGATTTTGGTCATCAAAATATTCTCCTTTACCCTGAGAGTCAAAACCTAAGGTAAGTGCGGGAAAAGTTGTTGTTTCATTCAATATTCTTGCTCTTACATTTATACCTGGCCATTTGTACCAATCAATTGCACCGGTGCCAATTATATTTGCTCCGCCGTACGAAATTCCGAAACTAAGATTATCGAAAACACCAACATCCAGGTAAGCAATCATCACACCGCTTCGCATAATATCAGCAGCTACACCTACAACTCCTTTCTCTAACACTCCTGCCACAGGCATATCAATTAAATAGTTATATTCGTATTTAGCTTTTTCTCCTGCAGTTCCCTGGGGTAGGGATATGCTTGAAATTATTAAAGAACAGGTGATGATAAGTAATAAGTTTTTCATAGTTCCTCATTAAGAAAAATGTTGGAGGAATAATAATCAAAAAATAAGAATTATTAACATAACTTAATTTAGTTTCCACAAAAAATAATCAAACAGTTTTCGGAAGTATTTGAACTTCAATATATGAGGGAAATAAAGAATATTCCGAATCAATATAAATACCAACTTTCCCTTCAGTTCCTACCGATTGCAATAAAATAAATCCATTGTCTTCATCTACTAACTTAATTGTTACAAGATCATTTCCTTCCAGAATTTTGAATTTCGCTTTCACAGTTCTAAACGGAACTTCCCAACCCATTGCATTTATTGGTTTTGCAGTCACTTTAATTTCGGTGGATGGATCTGCAAAAACTTCACTTGGCTTCACAACAATTTTAACTTCATAAATGCTCAAGATAAAATAGTGCAGGATGAATCCCGCCAAAACTGATATGACAAAAAGTAAGATAAATATTTTTATGATTTTCATTCTCAGAAGTTTTGTTTTACAATTTTTGCGTATTCAAATTTAATGATTTATGGTCGATGCAAACACGATTTGAAAACGATAGCGGTAAAATTATTATTTGCTTATGGAACGGATTAAGATTAAAATGGTATGAACAAACGGAGTTGATTATTAAATTACCTTGTTATTCCAAAGGTATAATAATATATTTTTACGATAATTTTTAATATTTATGAGATATCTTTTTTACATAGCAATCCTTATTGGTTTCCTCGTTGGTTGTTCCGGAACTGAAGAAGTGCGCAAAGCAACAACTTATAAACAATCTGAGGAAGTTGATAATCCCAAAGAGAAGGCAATGGAACACTTTCTTAACGGAAGTATCGCAGAGCAGGAAGGTGATTACCAAACCGCTGTTTTAGAATATCAAAATGCATTGAAATATGATATCAGCGGTGGTATCTATTACGCATTGGCAAAATCATATTTGGCTAATAATAAACTATCAAATGCACTTCAGAATATTCGCCTGGCTGTTGAAGATGACCCAAAAGAAACTGAGTATTATAATTTGATGGCAGACATTTTCATTATTGCAAGGGAAAATGATTCTGCGGCAGTTGTGCTTGAAAAACTTATTGAGCTTGATTCAACAGATGTTAACACTTACTATAAATTAGCCCGTGTTTATGAAAATTCTAAACCGCTTGAAGCTATAAGAATTTATGAACAGTTAATAAAAGTTATTGGTCCGGAATGGAATATTTTAATTAGAGTCGCCGAATCATATGAAAAACTTGGTTATAACGAAGAAGCTGCAAACTCGCTTGAAAAACTTCTGGCAATAGATCCGAGCAATGTAGCTCTTCAAAAACTTATTATTGAATTTTACCAGCGAACAGAGAATTATGATGCTGCGCTAATTATGGTAAATGATATTGTTGAATCAACACCTGATGATCTTGATGCACGGGAAAAGAAAGCACAAATATTAATTCAAATGGGGGAGTGGGAAGCTGCCTCTGAAGAATACAATTTTCTTATCCAGCAGGAAGAAATTCCGCTTGAGAGCAAGATTGGTATTGGCGCTTCTTTTTTTGCTAAGGCAATAAGTGATTCAACTGTTTTACCAGTTGCAAAAGATATCTTTGAAACTATAGATGCCGATACAAGCGATTGGCAGGTAAAATTATATCTTGGAGCAATTGCGTTAAGTGAAAAAGATGATTCTACAGCGATTGAATATTTTAAGTACGTTACTGAAAATGCTCGTTATAATTCGCAAGCATGGATTCGTTTAGGCGGATTATATTTCGATAATCAAAAATATGATGAAGCAGAAAAGTTAATGCGCGAAGCAGTTGAAATGTTTCCGAATGATTTTGCTGTTAATTTAATTCTTGGTTTATCGCTTGCACAAAACACTAAAACTGCAGATGCAGAACCCTATTTACTTAAAGCGGTTCAACTTAACCGGAATGATTTAACAGCAATCTCGGCTTACGCTTTTACGCTCAGCCAGCTTGGCCGTGAAGATGAAGCGATTGAGTATCTTAAAATTGCACTAAAGATGAATCCGGATGATGTTAACCTGCTCGGTCAGTTAGGATTGAGTTATAATAATCTAAAATATATGGCTGAGAGTGACAGTGTTTATGAAAAAGCTTTGGAACTGGAACCTGATAATGCATTGATAAACAATAACTATGCATACTCACTTTCAGAACGGAGTCTTCAGCTCGAGCGTGCATTGGCAATGGTTACCATTGCTTTGGATGCTGATTCTCTTAACTCCTCATATCTCGATACAAAAGGTTGGATTTATTATCAACTTGAAGAATATGATAAAGCACAAGAGTATATTGAAAAAGCTATTGAAGCTGGCGGAGAGAATTCAGTAATGCTGGAACATTTAGGCGATATACTATTTATGAAGGGAAAGCAATCTCAGGCAATGGAAACATGGAAGAAAGCATTAGATATGGATTCGGATAGTGAAACTCTTATTCAAAAAGTTGAGACGGGTGTGATTTGAAATTAGTTGTAACATTTATTCAAATAATAAGTATTGTTCTTACGTTATCCTTTTGGGGTTGTGTTCCTTCTAAACCACTTGATGAAGTTGAAATTCTTCCTTCGGAAAGATTGATAAACAAACTTGAAGCGAACCGAAGAAAAATAAGAAACTTTGAAGGTGTTGGTGTACTCAAAATCGAATCGGAGCAGTACAATAACAGTGCAAACTTTAGAGTTGTTATGCAAAAACCGGATTCAATTTATCTTACCATTCTCGGTCCGTTTGGAATAGAGCTTGCGCAGGCATTAGTTACAAATGATAACTACATTTTTTATGATGCTCTTGAAAATACAGCATACACAGGAGAAGTAAATGACGATATTCTAAAAAATATTTTTAAGATCAATTTATCTTTCAGTGATCTTCTAGATGCTTTTGTCGGCTCGGTTAACCTCACGAAAAATCTTTACAAACAGCCGGATGATTACGAAGTTAATTATGATAAATATGTATTAACTTATATTGATTCAATTAATGGGTTTACAACAACTTATAAAGTTGATATAAGGGAATTGAGTATTACAGATTACCAGTTAAAATCGAATGACGGCTCTGTGAATATTAAAGGCAAGTATTCAAGTTTTGAACTGCTGGATAATGTGGCAGTTCCGTTTACTATAGAGATAGAAAATAAAATAGCAGACCAGAAACTAAGTATTGATTACAGAAATATTGTTGCTAACCAAAGAGATGTTTATATCGATTTTATTCTGCCGGAAGATGCCACAATTATTTCCTGGTGATGATAACCACTCATAAAATATTAATCCTTACCTTACTCTTTTCTTCGTTTTTATTTCCGCAGGATAGAGGATCAAATAGAAGAGAAAAAATCGCAGCTTTTTCTTTTAAGGAATGAAATTGCTGATTTAGAAAACGAACTTTCCCAAAAATCACAAAAAGAAAAAGATTCATTCGAAGCGTTAGAAAATTATAATAAGCAGGCATTCCTTTTAAATAAAGTTATAAACAAACTCAGAAAAGAAGAAGGAATTCAGCAAACAGAAATTGCCAACTTCGAAAAAATAATAAAAAGAATTGAAGAAGATATTAACTTGCTAAAAGATAATTATGCAAAGTATGTCCTGGCGTTGTACAAAAAAGGCACTTACAATGAGTTGGAAAGCATAGTAAATGCAGAATCGTTAAGACAGGCAGTTGTACGAATTCATTATCTTCGTAAGTTTTCTGAAAGAAGAAAATTTGATCTGGAAGAATTTAAATCTAAAAAGCAAAAATTGTTTAAAGTTAAAACCAAAGTAGAATTTGAGAAAAGAAAAAAAGCGCTGTTAGTAGCAGAAAAGAAATTGGATGAAGGTCAGTTAAAGAATAAACTTGATGAGCGTAGAAAAGTATTATCATCCATTAAAAAAGATAAAGCAGAACTGCTAAAAACATTAACTGTTAAAAAACAATCGCAGCAGCAAATTAAGTATTTAATTGCAAAACTTGTTGAAGAAGCGGAAAGAAGAAAAAGAGAAGAAGAATTAAGGGGAAATCAGTTGCTATCTTCCAAGGACGGAGAAATTATAAGTGAATCCGACTTGATTGAAGAAAGTGATATGGGAGTTGAATATTCATTAAACACTACAACTTTTTCATCTTTTACCGAACTTAAAGGCAATATGCTCTGGCCATTATATAATGGAAAAATTGTTAAACGATTCGGGCAAAACAGAAATGCTGAACTGAATACAGTCACAGTAAATTATGGCGTAGATATTTCCTCAAGGAAAGATCCGAATGTACGATGTGTAGCCGAAGGAATCGTGACTGCAATTGATTGGCTCCCAGGTTATGGAAGTGTAATAATTATTTCACATAAAGGTGATTACAGAACTGTTTACAGCCACCTGGCAGAAATATATGTTGAGGAAGGCGATAGAATAGTAACGGGAAAAGTGATTGCAAAGATTGGCGAAAGTGTTGACGGCAAGGTGCTGCATTTTGAAATATGGAACTCGAGAACCAATCAAAATCCTGAAAAATGGTTGGCAAAAAAATAACAACTTTATGTTGGTTAATTAATTGATACAACTTCCGCAAAAATTTAAGCCCTATAAAAGATTAATACGAAATTTCACATCTCTTTCAATTTTACAAATTGCAAATTATTTATTTCCATTAATTGTACTGCCGTATGTTGTGCGTGTACTCGGTCCTGCAAAGTACGGCTTAATTAATTTCGCTGCGGCTTTTATTGCATACTTCAATTTAATAAGTGATTACGGATTTAGTCTTTCCGGCACAAAAGAAATATCCATCATCAGGGATGACAAAGAAAAACTCTCTAAGACCTTTTCAACGATTCTTACAATCAAACTTCTTCTTTCCATATTTTCTTTTCTGGTTTTCATTGTCATAGTTTATTTTATACCTTTCTTCAAAAACAACTGGGAAGTTTACATTTTGAGTTACGGGTTTGTAATAGGCGGAGTCCTATTCCCAAGCTGGTTTTACCAGGGAATGGAGCAGATGAAATATATAACAATAATTCAAGTTGTTATTCGCAGCATCGTAACCGTACTCATTTTCATTTTGATCAAAGAAGAAAGTGATTACCTGCTGCTTGTATTATTAAATTCAACAGCTCAAATATTGATTGGAATATTTGGAGTGGTTATTCACTGGTAAAATTTAAAATTAAATTTAGACTGCCTTCGTTTGAAGAGATTAAAATTCAATTAATATCCGGCTGGAACATTTTCCAGTCGATGATTGCGATAAACATCTATACTACATCCAATACATTTATCCTCGGTTTATTCTCAAGCGAAGCAGTTGTTGGATATTATGCTGCTGCAGATAAAATTAGATTGGCATTCCAGGGAATTCAGTCTGTGACAACACAGATTGAATTCCCTGGAATGCCCATCTAATTTTATCTGCAG
>PVMK01127573.1_pt1 | contig 13102 bp, 10 predicted proteins | sample 1853481 | NCBI WGS metagenome assembly PVMK01 (sample SAMN08533507, study PRJNA380276) | Marine sediment metagenome, whole genome shotgun sequencing project.
AGCATAAGAACCGAGATTGAGAAAAATTCGAACGAAAGTATTCAGCTGGAGATTTAGACAATGGCTAAGAAAACATTCAAAGGACGTCCCATTCTTCCCGGCAAACTCGAAGGCAAGGCGCTTGTCTCGAAGCAGCCCTTCAACCTTACCGGGTCCTACTTCGAAAACATGTTTGCAGGGAACACCGAGACCGCGCCCTGCACCGATGCCAACAACCCGGATCTGTTCCGCAAGGACATGAAGGACGCGATCATGTGCACCTCGCAGTGCGTCGGGTCCACGATGGGCGCGGGTGCACTCATGGGGGTGAGCGAAATGGGTGTGGGTCTCAAGGCCTTTCTGTTCTCCGCGCACATCGACAGCATCGCAGCCGGGGGGCTGATCATCGATGACGTCTGGTACAATCGCCGCGTCATCACGATCGATCTCCTCGGCGACGAGTTCCTCGAGGCGGTAAATACGGGCGATCCGATCTCCATCAGCGAGGACGGGACCGTAACAGTCGGTTGACGATCATGACGGGAACCGGGAGAAATGCGGCCAGACCGCTCGTCCCCGCGTTTGCTGGCCTCGTCTTCCTGTTTGGCGGCCTGCTGACGACTGTTTTGCCGGCCGACGATGCCGCAGCGGAGGTCGAGGATGCTGAAACAGAGTCGGTGCAGACGGAAGAAAACGGGGCGGAAATCGAAGCGGCTGAAACCAACGCCACCATCGGCGGAAATAACCAGGATCCCGCCGTAATGCTGCAGGAAATCCAGCAGAGAAGAACCGAACGGGCGGCGTTATTCAAGACTTCTCCGCTCAAGCCTTTGCATGATGGCGCCGACAGCTGGCACAAAGACCTATACGAGAAGGCCCATATAGATTTGGGGACGTCGATCCATCACCTGTTCCAGTGGCTGTCTGAATCCCTTCCGGGGACGGACGATTGGGGCACCGCGACCGATATGGATGTGATCGCACGGTGGGACGTACTCAACCGCGGCCAGCCAAGCCAGTCGAGCATCACAGCGCACCTGGAAGGGCGGTGGAACTGGGGCACCACGGGGCCGATGTCGCTCGGACCGGGATCGTTGGGGATGCTGCAAAACACCGCCAATACCTTTGAAAAGTATGTCCCGGTCGCGATCCTCAGAAACCTCTATTGGCAAACCGGGGGCCCGAAGTCGAAGGGAGCCATACGGGCAGGAAAGCTCACCATTGACGGAATCCTGGGCACGACACGCCATCTGACCCCCAACACAAGCTGCCTGTCGTTCGCCTGTACCGGTGCGTTCGCGATAGGACTCCCGGACTCCGGCCTGGGGCTGGTTGGGGCCTGGCATTTCACTGACCGGTTCAAAGTTCTGGGCGCCGTTACAGACGCCAATGGCAGCCGCTTTGATATGGGCGATATCAGTGAGGGCGACTGGTTCTCGGCGATCGATTTCAATTTCAAGATCTGGCCCCTGACGAAAAAAGCAGGATATTCGCGGTTCACGCTCTGGCACAATGACGGAACAGCGACAGGGGCGGCCAACAACGGTTCCTCCGGCAAGGAGGGCTGGGGTTATTTTGCCCTGCACGAGCAGGAACTCACCAGGGATGGCAACCTGGTTGCGATTTTGAAATATGGCCGCAGCTTCAAGGAGTCGGCTTTCTACAACCGCCAGGCCAATGTGGCACTCGTGATGTATGAACCGAGCCTGATCGGCACCATCAGCAATGACTCAGTGGGAATCGCATATAACTGGATACAGGCGTCGACCGAAGGCGCCCGGAATGAAGAAAGTGTGGAGCTCTGGTACAAGTTTCCCCTGTTCCCCGGCTTGGACACCACGCTGCATTACCAGGCTGTCATCAATCCGTCTCTGGATTACGATAATGATTTTGCCTCGGTGTTCAGTCTCCGGTTTACCACGGTGTTTTAGCTGGACATCGAGGCGATCTTTTTTGTTACCGCCAGAAAGAGGGGTCAGGCTTAATCAAGCACATAGGCAAAATCATCCCGCTTTACATTTCGATTCAGTTGGAGGCCAACCAGGTCTTGCGCACTGACAGATTGCAATACGCCTCTCAGTGTTTCCTTTTCCGAATCGCTCATGGCGTTAACCAGTGCCTGAAATCGCAGATGATGGCTTACGTCATCCAGAAGTGCGATGCGCGTGATCGGTGCACCCATCTGGACATGTTCGATCTGCCCCAATACCTGGTGGCATCTCTTTTGCCCTTCAAAATCAACAATTTCTCCAGTTGAGTGCTCTTCCGAATCCAGCCATTGATGATAAAGATCAATGGTTGCAATAATTTCCGGAACAAAGTTTTCGCCGATCAATTTCAGGAAGGCCATCAAGGTATCCGGTAAGTCGTCAATCGCGAAATACTCCTGCGGGACCTGCCAGACTTCCGGGTCCACCACTGGTGGACGCTGCATTGTTTCAATCCAGCGATAAAGCGCAGGCGCGCGCATTTTCAGCGCATTGCTGGATGATATGTCGCGGCCATGATGAGCATAGAGGGGACCCATCAAGCCATAGTCTGCCAATGAAGGCAGTCCGCCCAAAATGTACGGATACTCCAGGAAATGCGCATTTAATGTGTCGTAGAGCTGTTCAAGCGACTGCTTAATGGCCATGTCAACGCCGTGATCAAGACCCACGCCCAGAATCGGTAAATAATCACGCATAGCTACTGCAAAGCCATTAGCCAGCTCTGGTGTCGACAATGTACGGCCAAATTCGCTGCGTGCAAAAATGCGATTGTCCAACGATGTATTCCAACGAAGGTACATCGCGGATTTCGTCAAACCCTCTGACCCAAAACTGTGTATCAAATGGGCCAGGGCGGCTAGTGATTTGTCTTCAGGTAGCATGGGGGGATTTGGAAATTTGGGCTCAAGGAACTCCATAATCTCAGTGGAGTCGGCTATGATTTCTCCATCAGGGGTCTCGAGAACAGGTACCGTAAAATACCCGACTTTTTTCATTATGGTTTCTTCATAGCGCGGATGAGATGGGTTGATTTCCACATAATCAATTCCCTTTTTTATCAAGTACGATCTTAGCTTTGAAGTGTAAAGTGACCAGCTCGCACCCCATAAAATGTACTTGTTTCCGGCGATATCCTCTATATTCAAATTCATGTTCATTGCCACGTAAATATTCTCCTTTCGATGATGTTAGGGGATGTACCAGATCGGCGAAGTATAAGCCCGTTCCTGGGTTGTCATCGGCACTTCTTTACCCATGGTGATATTAAAGCGTTTGGCGTCATAAGCCGTCCAGCGTGGTGTGGGAATTTCCAACACCCGCACATAGTAAAAGGCATGCTCCTTGCTGTCGAAATCCGGATCCTGCCAGACTGTCGTCAGCTGCGAATCACCAATCGTGTTGGTCCAGGTTGCTTCCGATACGTTCACCGTATTGCCGACCGGAGGCAATTTGCCTGTCTTTGAGTCCGGCTTGCGTTTGTCCGACCAGGCGATGTCGTATACTTTCTCGTGCAATATGCCCTCGTGGTCGCGCCAGCCTTTGATCATTTGTACGCGGTCCAGGTTTGCTCCCATCGGGTCACTCAAAGCAATCACGATAAAGCTCGGCGTTTTACCCGGTTCGGTAGCATGAAGTTCGCCTCCCATGGGTACGCCTTTGTCGTACCCCAGGTCGACATAATCGGATCTCGTGTCATCACCGGATTTGAACTCCCAGCCACCAAATACCCGTACCGTCATACGGGGTCCCGTGGTGCCATAGGTTTCTCTGCGATACATGGCATCCCAGAGCTCAGTGCGGGTATTGCCAGTGGCCCAAACGCCGGTATAACCCGAGGCCACTTCTTGCCAACCCTCGATCCTGCCAATGGGCGATACCCTGAAGGGAGTTTTCCAGCGATCGGCACTGGGCTCAGAACCGGTGTGTTTGCCAAAGAAGCTGTGTTCCTCCATTGCAGACAGGGAGGTATGGGAATCTCCTGCACCAGTCAATCCAAACTGGAATGGGTTGATTCCAAATTTTTCCTGGTAGTTCAAGCCCAGTTTAAGAGCAGAGCGGGCGTACTCGTTATCCAGCATGTCATTGGTTTTTGCAGCGCTCGAATCCAGGTTGCCGAGATCCCAGGTTTCATAATCCGCAAATTCATCGTCGGGAGACAGGAATGGATGGGCTTCGCCGTCGCCCTTGATCTGGGTTGCCTCATAAATGGGTTCCCAGTATTTGCGAATGGTCACATAGGCTTTATCCAGTGGAATCCTATCAAATAAGGTAACTTCGGCGAACATTTCACCATTGCTGAGGTTGCCATTGTGCGGACTGGCCAGTACCCGGCCACCGGTCTTTTTCTCATACACGGCCAACGCCTTCCACAGGTCTTCCGGGTTCGGGCTGTCTGTCATGGTATAGGGAATGGTCTGCAGGGCTTTGTCGGCGTTGTCCCGAAAAATGACCACCCGGTGCAGGTTATTGCCGGCTACAAAAGATGTCCATTCATAGGCAATAAAAGCGGTGAACATACCGGGGGTGTTGTATTTTTCTGCGGCCTCTATCACGTCTTCCCAAACCGGCATGAGCATGTCGGGAGAATTGACCTTGTAGGGAAAGGTTCCCTGGCTAAACATTTTGATCATGTCATCGGCAGCTTTTCGTTGACCCGCATTACCACCCTTGGTGGATTCCTCAAACCAACGCCGACCTTCTGGCTGCTCCATGATATACGGGTCCTTGTCGAGCAAACGCGGGAAGAAGCCATAGCCATCGGAATGATCAGCGATCACCACCCAGTCCAGCGGTCGGCTCAGCTTGGCATTGAGCCCTGAGGATGAAGTAACTTCATTGCCGCGGGCGAATCGATAAGCCGGTTCCAGTCCCAGTTTGTTTCCCCAGGCACCGGCGTCCATGGACAGAGAGGTATGCAGATGCGGGTCGCCAAAATATACCTGCACCGGGTGTTTGGCAATGGGGGCATAGGATTTATCGGCTGCGGAAGCGGTTGACACCAGCAAGAAATTTGCGACACACAGCAAAATGCTCTTTATATACTTATTCATACTTCTCAACCTCCTTTACCCTGAATCTTGGGCCACCCTATGTCTGGATCCTCGCGTCGGGCGGCGTCATCGAACAAGGCCCAGGCCCTTTTCACTGGAACGAAAGCATTGGGATCTGTGCACACTGCCGGCAATCCCTGTCGACGAAAGTAGCCTGCCACGGGTACACCCACGTGCCTCAGATATGCGGCGAAAGCCATCGGATGCGCCAGTCGGATGACCGGTGGCGTATTTCTATTCACTGAAGGCATATATTGACTCGGGATTGCTGGGTCCAAAGTGGACAAATCAAGCATGTAGCCCAATGGTAACAAAGAATTCCGCTCTTCTCATGTTTGGCACGATTTGACAAGATTTCTTTTTTACAGAGGAGTAATATTTAGATTGCAATATTCAATTTGTGTGCTGGAAATACATACGCCTCAGAAATGCACATCGCTATTGCTTCCAGAGTTGCCAAAAATTTAACAGGAGAAGTCAAATGAATAGAAAGTATTGGATTGGTTTTTACGTCCTGAGTGTGTTTCTGTTTTTCAGCTCAGGCGCCCTCGCGGGACTGGTTTTGTCCGATGGTGGTCCTACCGGCCAGTGGTTTAACCCACAGCGCAGTGGCGAAGGCTTTTTTATCGAAATTATTAAAGGAAACCCCATGCAGATTGGCATCGCCATGTACAGTTTCGATGCGGACGGTGATCCTCTGTGGGTAGTTGGTAATGTAGCCATCGACGCGAATGACGAAATCGTCGGCATACCCGTGTTCGAATTCAATGGCCCTGTCTGGGGCCCTGGATACGATCCCGACGATCTGAATACGATTCCGTTTGGAACGATAACTGTAAGTTTTCCGACCTGCGATACGGCATTGTTTTCTGTACAGACCAGTGGGGCCCTGCCGAGCGGTGATTATTCGCTGGTGCGGCTCACCAGCGTCGAAGGGGTAGGCTGTACGGAACCGACAGAACCGTCTCCAACCGGACTTACACCGGGCCTCTGGACGGGACACCAAGTGTGTTTCATGGTCAGTGAAGATGGCACGCATATTATCGGAGGAAATCTCAGCGAGTGTGATGCGCAGGCCGCATTCGACTCCAATTTAGATGGGATTAGCAACGAATTGAACGAATGTAAGGTGACCACCTCCTGTGAAGGCCCATGGCCTATCGTGGATGGCAAGTTCACCTGCCTCAACGAGCTGGGTGAGCTGGCTTTTGGCACGTTCAATTCAACCACTTCTGCTTCGGGTTCGGCGTTCGAGGGTGAGGGCGGCAGAGGTGAATTTTGCTCCGCCACCTGGAGCGCCACACCTGAGTGATCCGATGCATCGGTAGTACCGGATCAATTTGAGCTGATGAAAAGGGGCGTCTATGGATGCCCTTTTTCTTCGCACTATGATTTTGACTGCCATCGTCGTGCCAGTGGCCAGTATGAGGAGTAAAAGACGTGAAACGTAGAACATTGGTTAAAATGATACCGTTGACCCTGGTGGCGCCTAGCCTGGCGGCATCTGGTCAACTCATTGCACAGGGCGGAACGGCAGAGAAAACAACACCTCCTCCGCCAACCTCCGGAACCAGGACAAACCTGGCAGCAGCCAAGCCAGATGGCCTTCCCGACTACGCCAGGAGGATGCGGTCATCCGACATGTTAGGCCTTGGCCCGGACGGGAAGCCGGATCCCAATTACAAGGGCGATACAAGCGTCCTGCAAGATTTTGACCCCTCCAAACCTCCGCATCAGATGACCCTGACCCGGGAAGAGCAGGACATCCTGGATGGCAAGAAAGGTGAGGTGTTGGCCAAGGTGATGCAGACGGTGGTCGCACACGGCAACGCTTTTGGCGCCGATAAGCTGGTGGATCTGGGGGGCGCTCCGCACTCCTCGATGTATTTTGGCCCTGCTTACATGGCGTCGATGATTGAAGTTTTCACCCAATGCGCCGATGCGGGGCTGAAGTCCTACGCACCGTACACTGTCAATCCCCGCCCATTTGACCTTTACAACGTCCAGACCGCACCCGAAGAGGCGGCCATGGTGTTCGAAGGCTACTCGCTCCAGGCGGAGGTGGATTACCTTCACTTCCGGCTTGGCGCCCGGGGTCTGCCTACCCGTAGCTGCGCTTGTTATTTGCCCGAGATCGGTAACAGACCGGAGCCGGGCACCTACGTTGCGTGGGCGGAATCCTCCGCAGTAAATTATGGTAATTCAGTCCTCGGGTTACGTTGCAACCGCAATGCGACCGGTATGGAGTTGCTCTGTGCCCTGCTTGGCAAAGCCCCCCATTTTGGCCTGATGACGGACGAGGGCCGTCAGGCGAAATGGCTGATCGACGTGAAGACGTCGGGTGAGCCGGACTGGGGCACCCTGGGCGCCGCCATCGGTGTGAAGGTGACCGAAGACGTGCCGTATATCGTCGGCATCGATAAGTATTTCGGCGGCAAACTCACCGACGAAAACATGCACCACCTCAAGGCCATGGGCAGTTCAACCGCTGCCAATGGCGCCGTCGGTCTTTACCACGTGGAAAACATCACGCCCGACGCCATCGCGAAAGGCCGGAAACTGCTGGTTAAAGATTACCAGACCTATGTTGTCGATGATGCTGAATTAGAGCGTATCCGCGCTGACTATCCAAATCTCTGGTCCAACAAGAACGCCAAGCCCAACCGGGTTTTCATTGGTTGTCCTCACAACACCTACCACGAGATTTACACCTGGGGTAAAAATGTCACCGAGGCATTGAAGGAAAAGGACCAGAAAAGGGTCGCTCTCCCAATCCACTTGTTCTGTGCAACCGTGGTGCGGGACCATCTCATGGATGAGCACCCGGTATTGGTGCGCGACATGAAGCGTGCCGGGATGACGTTTTCGAATATGTGCACGGTGAGTTTTACTGGCCTTGCAGGTTACAACGAGTTGGAATTTGCTGTGACGAATTCAAACAAGACCCGCAAGTATTCCAGTTCGCGTTACTTCTCGGATGACATTCTGATGGAAATCATCCTGACGGGAGAAATTCCTGCAGGCGCGTAGACGGACAGTCTGATTAATTCACAGATAAAACAGCACTCAAGATCGGAGAAATAAAATGGCTAAGAAGACATTCAAAGGACGTACCCTGCTGGCCGGTGATCTCAAGGGAAAGGCACTGGTATCGAAGCAACCGTTCAACACGACAGGGTCTTACCTCGACAACATGTTCAAGGGCGTCACTGACAGTGCACCCTGTACGGACGCCGACAATCCGGAACTCTACAAGAAAGATCTTTCCAACATGATCCTCTGTACTCCAAGCACGATTGGCTCAACTTTGGGTGGGGCTGCCTTTATGGGCGTGAAGGAAGTGGGTGTCGGGCCGCAGGCATTGCTTTTTTCCAAGCACATCGACTCGGTGTCTGCCTCGGGCCTCTTCATGGAGGACATTTGGAACGGTAAGCGCATCATCACGATCGATTTACTCGGGGACGAGTTTCTCGAGACTGTGAAAAATGATGATCCGATTGCGATCTACGCCGATGGGACCGTTGAAGTTGGCTGACAGGGTGATGGGGTTTGAACGAAAATTTGTGAGGTTTTCAGTCCTCGTTCCCATCATGATGGTTTTCCTGCTGGGTGGCTCGGTAATCACTGCCGCGCAGGCCGCCGAAAACGGAGCGGGGACCGAAGATCCTGCGATGACGGATGCGCAGCCGGAGGATACCGTAACTGAGATCGAAGATTCTGAGTTTCAAGATTCCATTGGCGGTAATAATCAGGATCCTTCGGTGATGCTGCAGGAGATCCAGAAGAGAAGAACCGAACGGGCATCGCTATTCAAGGTTGCTCCGCTCAAACCGCTTCACGATGGTGCCGATACATGGCATGAAAACTTGTACCATAAGACCCACATAAAATTGGGGACGTCCGTTCATCACCTCTTCCAATGGTTGTCTGAATCCCTTCCGGGGACTGACGATTGGGGTACCGCGACTGATCTGGATATCATTGGAACCTGGGAGGCGACCAACCGCGGAGAACCGACCCAGGGAAGCCTCACTTTGCACCTTGAATCACGCTGGAACTGGGGCACCACGGGTCCGATGGCGCTTGGACCCGGTTCGTTGGGCATGCTGCAAAACACCGGCAATACCTTCGATAAGTATGTTCCCGTGACGATCATGAGGAATCTCTATTGGCAAACAGGGGGCGTGAAGTCGAAAGGGGCCATACGCTTCGGAAAAGTCACCATTGATGGGATCCTGGGCACGACACGGCATCTCACCCCTAACACGAGCTGCCTGACATTCGCCTGCACCGGCGCCTTCGCGATTGCCCTCCCGGACTCAGGCCTGGGCGTTGTCGGGGCCTGGCATTTCAATGACCGCGTCAAGCTTCTGGGAGCCGTCACAGACGCCAATGGCAACCGCTTCAATATGGGTGACATCGGTGAAGGTGATTTCTTCACGGCGCTCGATTTGGGTGTCAAGATCTGGCCCAAGACCGAAAAGGCCGGATTCTCGAAGTTTACCGTCTGGCACAGTGACGGTACATCAGACGGGAAGGCGATCAACGGGTCGACCGGCAAGGAAGGCTGGGGCTATTACCTACTGCACGAGCAGGAAATCACCAGGGATGGCAACATGGTCGCCATCTTCAAATATGGCCGTAGCCATAAGGATTCAGCCTTCTTCCGTCGCCAGGCTTCGGCCAGTCTGCTGGTCTACGAGCCGAGTCTTATAGGTACCATCAGCAACGACGCCACGGGTATCTCGCTCAACTGGGTGGAGCCTACTGCCGAGGGCTCCCGCGAAGAAAGCAATGTGGAGATCTGGTACCGGTTCCCGATGTTTCCCGGGGTAGACACCACTTTCAGCTACATGGCAGTCATCAATCCCGCTTTGGATCGCAGCAATGATTTCGCTTCGGTGTTCAGTTTCAGGCTGGTGACGGTGTTCTAACAGGCCACCATGTGGAGTCCTCCTCCAAATACCTCAATTGTGTAACCTATGTGCCCGGCCACCTGTGTAAGGATAGTTGTCGCATCAACGTATTATTCCATTTATCGTAGCGATAACTCGAGGCCGGGGATATAGCCGGGGAGCCCTCGGGGTTGGAATGAGTGAACCTCAGGATGCAGACTTATGGCTGGCATAAAACGACAGCTTTACATCCTTTTTTGAAGTATTGTTATTTTTCCTGACTTTCTCTCAGGTGCATGGCAAGCCAGGCATGCACTTCTTCCCAGAAGTATCTGGCAGATGGGCCAGTCATGATCCAGTGGTTGGTTTCGTGGAAGACGAGTAATCGGCCAGGGATATTACGGCGCTTTGTGTAGCTCCAGGCGGCGATGGTCTGGTTGATAGGTACACGATAGTCGAGTTCACCGATGGTGAGCATGATGGGTGTGGCGAATTTGTCGGCATAGGTAGACGGGCTCTGGTCTTTCCAGATGGTGCTGTCGCCCCATGGCGGGCCGCCGTTCATGATTTCCCGGTGATAAATGACATCGCTTGTTGACCACTGGCCTTCGAGGCTGATGAGGCCGGCGTGGCCGACCAGGACCTGAAAGCGCTCGGTGGTTGACTGGAGCCAGTTGATCAGGTGGCCGCCATAACTTGCGCCTGTCGCGCCCTGACGACTCTCGTCGATGAATTGGAATTTCCTGATCGCCTCGTCAGCGGCTTCGAGCAACTCTTCGCCCGGGGTCTTAAGGGGGTCATTTTGAATATTTCTTGAGAATGCTTCGCCGTATCCGACGGAGCCGGTGTAATCGGTGAGTAGGACGACGTAGCCTGGTGAGGCCAGCAGATGTGGGCTCCAGCGTACGTGATCTGCATCCAGCGACGAACTAAACGGGCCACCATGAATAGACAGAACCAGTGGGTAGCTTTTGTTCTCGTCGAAATCTGGTGGCAGAGCCAGCCAACTGTGAATTTTTCTTCCTCTTGTACTCGTAAACCAGAACTCGCGGAAGGGTTGCCGGTCGAGATTCTTTGCGCGCTCGGTGTTAAAAGCAGTGAGTGGCGTCGTTTTACCGCTGTTAGGATCGATGCGCACCACCTCTGAGGGATGCATGGAGTCCTGCCAGCTTGCGACCAATGCCCTGCCTGCGCCTTTTGGGCCTGCAAAGACACCGCGGCTATCGCTGCTGAGCATTTTTGAGCCGCCGCCTTTGGCGGGAATTGCGAAAACTCTGACCCTGCCTTCATCGTTGGCAGTGACGAAAAGCGTTCTGCCGTTAGCGCTGAGGGTGAAGTCGTTGACCGAGCGATCCAGGGACGCGGTGACGATCAGCGGCTCTGTGAAGTTATTGCTGTCTGTTTTTTGTGGCCAGTCGAATCTGGCCACACGATTTAGGTTATAGGCGTATTCGTTGACGGCTTCGTATTTGCAATAGAGTGCTTTGCCGTCGGGTGAGAATAAGGGATCGGTGCATGTCCAGGCTCTGCTGTCGGTGAGTTGCTCTGGCTCGCCGCCGTCTGCAGAGATTTTGTAGAGGTGGTGGTAGACGGGTGCAAAAGCGGCTTCATGCTGATTGGTTGTGGCAGCGAAGACCAGATTTTCCCCATCCGGCGTCCACCGGGTCTGGAGTTCCTCGCTCGAGCGGCTTGGGACCGCTGCGTATCCCGGTTTTTCTACGAGCTTGGTGCCGGCAAAAATGTCTTTTGCAGGGGCGCCAGGCTTGGCCTCCTGCACGAACAGGTGGGTTTGCAGGTCATCTCGCCAATGGTCCCAGTGACGTATCGGGAAGGTGTCATAGGCCGAGACATTGTAGTTAAGCTCTTCTCGCCTTTCTTTCTCGGCCTGATTGGCCTCGTTGGTGATGGCACCGGGGTAAACACGGCTTCGAAAAGCTATTCTTTTTCCGTCGGGACTCCATTTGGGTGCCTTCGCGCCGGTGACAAGATCGGTGATCTGAATTGCCTCGCCGGGTCCGGTCATGTCGAGGACGAAAATCTGGCTGGGCACTTCTTCCTCTTCCTTTTCGCCTCGCGTGGCGCTGAAGGCGAGCCGGCTACCGTCCGGGCTCCACGCCGGATCCGCCTCGGCATCGGGGGTCGATGTAATACGTCGCGGCGCGACGCTGCCGTCGACGGCAACGAGCCAAAAATCGCTGACCGCGCCGTCCTCTTCGTACGAGGGTTCTTCCACCGAAACCACCGCCCATCGTCCGTCCGGACTCGGCTCCGGTGTGCCGACTCTGCGCATCAGCCAGACGTCCTCGTGGGCAACGGCGTGTGGTTCTGTAAAGGCATGCTCATCGCCGTTGGCAAATAGTGCCGACATGAGCAGCGAGAAAAAAACTCCGATAGCCAAGCTTGTACGCACGATTTCTCTCCTTGTCAGGGATACTGAAGAGTATAGTTCATCAGCGGCTCCGGCAAGGCGTTCAATACCGTCCACGCCAACAACTACACCTTCTACGAGCACCTCAACGAGATTATCCAGAAGGAGCCGCTGGACATGCTGGATCCCGAGACGCGCGGCCTGTTCGCCTCCATCGGCATGGAAAAAGGCAAGCCGTTCCAGCCCGACGAGCGCATGGAGAGGATCCTGACCGACGCGGTTGCGATCGCCAACGCCGCGGCGCGAACGATCGTCTGGTATCCGCGTGTTGATGGAACGATGAAAGGAATCGAGGTCTATTTCGGACCCAAGCCGCCCGAGGGCTTCGAGAACAACTGGCTTGAAACAGTGCCGGGGAAGGGCTGGTTCGTGGCCTTGCGAATGTATGGCCCGCTCGAACCCTGGATTGAAAAAACCTGGCGTCCGGGTGAGATCGAATTGGTGGAATAGTCGAGGCCAACGCAACTCCGAATGCACCCACACGCACGAAGGATGAATTAGCTATGTACATGCAATCGATTCTGCAGCGAACGATGCCAGCGCTGTCTTTTTGCTTTGTCATCATCGTTCCTCTTCAGAGTTACGATGAGCCAAATGTCTCTCTTATTCAAACCCCTCGGTCTGTCCAACTATCGCTGACGGCGAACACTTTTATATTGTGTAACCTATGTGCCCGGCCCCCCGTGTCAGGATAGTTGTCGCGTCAACTCATTATTCTATTTTTCGTGGCGACAGCTTGGGGATGACATGACTAAGCCA
>PVMK01123911.1_pt1 | contig 13100 bp, 12 predicted proteins | sample 1853481 | NCBI WGS metagenome assembly PVMK01 (sample SAMN08533507, study PRJNA380276) | Marine sediment metagenome, whole genome shotgun sequencing project.
GTTCATCCGGCAGCCAGGGTTCTTCGGGATCCTCGTCTTCATCCGGCGGCACCGGCGGCGGGGGTATCAGCGCGGGTGAGCAACTGCCCTGGCCATCGGCAGACATGGGTTCGCCCGGAGGGGGGGGGCTGGACAGCGAGTTCGAAGATTCGCTGGGCGATTTTGACGAAACTGTCGCGGGCGGAGCGTCCGGAGGCGGCAGTGAGGAGGAAATAGACATCCTCAACCCCACGGGCGGAGGGAGCTCCGGCGCGCCGAGCGACCAGCCGTTATTCGAGGAAGGCGATCTGGGTGATGAAGGCGATTCGGCTGAAAACCAGAGCATCGCACAGCGTGCGGCATCTGGCTCGCAATCCGGGAGCCAGCAGTCGCAAAGCCAGAACAGCGAGGCGTCTAGCGGCAGCAGCGGCGGCGGTGGCGCGGGGGCGCAACAAGGAGATAGAGAGGCCGGCGCCAGTTCTGCGGGTGGCGCCGAGGCGGGCGGCGATCAAATCATTCCCATCCCGGAAGATATCGGTGACGGCCGCAACGATGATATCGTGTTGCGGCAGATTCGCGAAGCGGCCATTAATGAACGCGACCCGGTACTGCGGGAAAAACTTTGGGATGAATACCGCCGGATAAGGGGGTCTAATTAAAGTTATGCGACGGGTCGTCACAATCGGACATGATCTCTTCAAGGTATGGATACTGATCCTTTCCATGGCTGTGTTAAATGGCGCCCATGCCGCCGTGGACAAGTTGACTTCATCCACACTGGCGCCGATCCATACGCCATCCGCGCCGATCACGCCAGAGGCCCTGCTCGACGTGGCCATTCCGCCGCTAAACGATGGCCTCGACTTGACCGATGAGGAAGATACCGTATTCCCGGAAGTGCGCAATGCGGAGACCATTTACTTATCCAATCAACTGGCGAAAACCATGGAAAAGTCAGGCGCATGGGGCGCGATCCGCGTGGTGCCCAGCACCCACGTGGTGGTGGACGTCTACATCACAGGCACGATACTGCAGTCGGACGGCGAAACGCTGGATCTCGATATCCGGGTGTTCGACACGAGCGGCCGGGAATGGCTGAAGGAACGCCACGTGCAGGTGGTGGGAAAATACAGCTATGACCGGCGGCTGAAGACCCTGGCCGACCCTTTCCAGAACCTGTTCACAACAATCGCCAACCGCGTACTCGCGATCCGCGAGAAGATGAGCCGCGAGGATGCTGTGCGGCTCAGGCAGATTTCCGAACTCCGATTCGCGCGCGAATTCTCGCCCGAGGCGTTCGGCGATTATATCGGCGAGAACAGGAGCGGAATCCTGACCATCAATCGGCTGCCCGCTGAGAACGATACCATCCTCGAGCGGATCAGCATGATTCGCGAACGCGACTACCTGTACGTGGACACCATGCAGGACTATTACGACGCGTTCTCGCGCGAGATGCACCTGCCGTACCAGGACTATCGGCGCGCCTCCTACGATTCGGTTGTCAAAGCCCGACAACTCAGAAAGCGCGGCAACCGGCAGATAATCGCCGGCATCGCGGGAATCCTTGGCGGCATCTACGGGCGCTTCAACTCGGGCAGCTTCATGGCTTTTGACGGCGCCACCGCCGCCGCCGCGGTCGGCGGTTACGCGCTCAAGCAGGGGCTTCAGACCAAGCAGAAAGCGGCCGAACAGACCGAGCGTGTCGCGGAAATGGGTGCATCGCTGGAGGCGGTGATCGCACCGCAAGTGATTGCGCTGGAAGACCGCAGCGTCACGCTGTCCGGCACGGTACAGGCGCAATACGGGCAGTGGCGTGAGATGCTGCACCGTATCTACGAACAGGAACGCACCCTTCCGGGTACTACCGTGGAGCAACGGTCCGGCAGTATTAATTGATGCCAGGGACCCGTCCGGCCAGTCAATCCAAAGCCCGGAAGATCACGCTGATCGTTCTTGGCGCGGCGCTGGCCGGTACGGTGTTTCTGTTGCCGCAATTCGTGACCGAGCCCTGGGTCGCGGGGGACGAGGAAGACCTTCCCGCCGTTCCCGAGGCTTCTCCTTCAACAATCTCTCCCTCGACCGCAGCGGAACTGACCCGCTACCGGCAGGAGTCGCAGAGCGTGCTTGCAGAGATCGTTGCGATCCGGGACCGGCTCAGGGAAAGCAAGGTGGAGCGCTGGGCGGAGGTCGAATTCCAACAGGCACTGGGCATGATCGAGGCCGGCGATGAGCGCTACGCCTATGGCGACTACGAATCTTCGCTCGAGCAGTTCCGGCACGCGAGCAGCCGTTTGTCCGTTATCGAGAAACTGGGGCGGCAAAAACTGGCCAACGCCAAAGTCGAAGCCGAGGCCGCGATCGAGTCTCTCAACCTCAATGTTGCTTCGGCCTCCATCGAACTGGCCAGTGCCATCGCGCCGCAGGATCCGGAGGTGCAAAAACTCGCGACGCGCGTCGAAACCCTGGCGCAGGTTGCGGCGCACATCGAGGCCGGGGATCAGGCACTGGCCCGCGACCGCTTTCAGGCGGCACAGGCGGAATTTCGCAAAGCCGCCGACCTCGATCCATTGCACGAGAGGGCAGCCAAGTCGCTGGCGGTCGCGAACAGGGAGGTCACGGCCAGCGCATTCCGCGGACGCATGAGCCGCGGTTTCGCGGCCCTGGAAAGCCAGGATTATGACGGTGCCCGGTCCGCGTTTCTGGAAGCCGGCAAGATCTACCCCGGCGACGACGCGGTTGAAAAGGCGCTTGCGCAGGTGGACAACCGGGAATCCGGCAATTTTATTGGCAGCGAGCTCGAGCACGCGGCGAATCTGGAGTCGCGCGAACAGTGGCGGGAGGCAGTGTCGATATACGAGTCATTGCTGGCACAGGATCCCTCGCTCACTGACGCCAGGGTCAGGCTGATCCCGGTGCGGGTGCGCGCTGACCTGGACGAGCGGCTGGGCGGGCATATCGAGGAGCCGCTGCGGCTGTCGAGCGAGGTTGAGTACCGCGCCGCGCAGGCTGCGCTGGAGGACGCGAGGGGTATTGCGAACCCAGGACCACGGCTCGGCAGGCAAATCGCCAAGCTGGACTCCCTCATGAAAGTCGCCAACTCGCCGGTGGACGTCAAGTTCCGCTCCGACAACCGGACCCACGTGGTCCTGTTTCGCGTGGCCGAACTGGGGCGATTTGAGCAAGTGTTTGTGAAATTACGGCCGGGAAAGTACGTTGCGGCCGGCACCCGAAGCGGCTACCGCGATGTGCGGGTTGAGTTTACCGTGACCGGTAAATCCCCGGAGGAACCGATCGTGGTGCGCTGCGAGGAACCGATCGGATGACCTCGGCATTCCGGGGATTGGCTTCAAGTGGTGTTTGCAGGCCCTAGTCCATGGTTGATGAAAAACAATCCCGGCCACTGGCCGCCATTGAATTCACGCCACTGGACGCCGCTGGCGCGCGGCGCAAGATCCGGGTTTCGCCCGTTTACCTGGGTCTGGGCGTCGTGCTGGCCTTTGCAGTGCTGGTGTTTGCCTATCTGCTTGCCGCGCGGGCGGTGATTTTTAACCTCGACCCGGGCCACGCGACGATAAGTGTCAGCGGGCTGTCCTTCCACATCGGCGGCAACTTCCTCTTGCTGCCGGGACAGCACCAGGTGAGTGTGGAGGCGGACGGCTATCATGCGCTCAGCACCACCATCGAAGTCACGGGCGCGCGCACGCAGGAGGCCGCGCTCGTGCTCGATCCGCTGCCGGGCAAGCTGAAGATAAGCTCCAGGCTGGACGACATTGACGTCTTCATCGACGGGGAGGCCGCAGGTGCCGCGCCCGGGCTCATTGAGGACATCCCGCGCGGCCCGCACATCGTCGAATTCCGCAAGCACCGCTATTTTCCGCTACGGCAGGAAATGGACATCGAAGGTCTGGGACGGACCCAGTCAGTGGAAGTGGAACTGGAGCCGGCCTGGGGCCAGATGCAGATCAGTTCCTTGCCGGAAGATGCCGAAGTGTTCGTCGATGGTCGGCCGGTCGGCATCGCGCCGCTAACGACCGAGGTGCTGGAGACCGGCACTATGCTAAGCATCGTTAAGACAGGCTATGAGACCTGGGAAAGGCAGTTGTCGGTCAAGGCGGGTTCAATGGAGACGTACCCCACCATTGAACTGGTGGTGGCGAACGGAACCGTCGACGTCAGTTCGTCGCCCGCGGGGGCTCACGTCAGCGTTGACGGCGAATTCCGCGGCACCACGCCGGTCAGTGTCGAGCTCTCACCCCTGGGCGAGCACCGCGTCGAGCTGTTCCTCGAAGGCTACAGGAAGGCGGTGCGCACCGTTCAGACGGAACCGGAGGGACACTCCAGCCTGGCCCTGGACCTCGTCCCGATCATTGGCCGGATCCAGCTTTCGGTGGCGCCCCCTGACGCCGAAGTGGTGGTGGACGGACGCAGCCTCGGATTCGGCAGCCAGACGCTGGCGCTGACTGCCCGTGAACATGAGCTGACGGTCCGTAAAACAGGTCATGAAACCCGCACCCAGGAGATCACGCCGCGGCCGGATCATGAGCAATCACTCCAGATTCGCCTGCTGACCCTCAAACAGGCGTACTGGGCCACCCGACCGCCGCAGATCCACACTTCATTGGGTGAGAGCCTCAAGCTGTTCCGCCCCGCTGACGCCTTCACGCTTGGTGCCGCGCGCCGAGAGCCCGGCCGCCGCGCCAACGAAGCCGAGCGCAACGTTCGCCTGGAGCGACCGTTCTACCTGGGAATCCACGAAATCAGTAACGGGCAATTTCGGCAGTGGAGGGCTGAACACACTTCCAGTGCAGTGCGCGGGCAGACCCTGGACATGGACGATCAGCCAGTGGTGAACGTTTCCTGGAATGAAGCGGCGCTCTTTTGCAACTGGCTGAGCCGCAGTGACGGCCTGCCTCCGTTTTACGTGGAAGAAGATGGTCTGGTCACGGCGTTGAATACGGATTCCCACGGTTACCGCCTGCCCACAGAGGCGGAATGGGCCTTTGCAGCCCGCATCGGCCCTGATGGCGATGCTATGATGTTCCCGTGGGGCACCGCAGTGTATCCGCCGCCTGACGTCGTCGAGAACTATGCCGGCCAGGGCGCAGCGGACATTGTGACGTTCGTGTTGTCCAACTATGACGACGGCTTCCCGGTGTCCGCGCCGGTTGGTTCATTCCAGCCAAACCACAACGGTTTCTATGACATGAGCGGCAACGTGTCCGAATGGATAAATGACTACTTTGAAATCCGCCCAGTGCGCGGTGAGCCTATGTTGGACCCCACCGGCCCGGACGCCGGCGACCGGCACGTGATCCGTGGGGCGAGTTGGGCCAGGGCTTCGCGCTCGGAATTGCGCCTGTCCTACCGGAATGCAGGCCGTGACGGCAATCTGGAAACCGGGTTCAGAATCGCCCGATACGTGGACGAGGCCATGGCCGAACCTTGAGCAGAACCATGAAGCGAATTGTGATGTGTTTGATACTGGGGAATTGGGCGGTGGCGATTGCCCAGGCGCCGCCCGGCGAAGAACGAGCTGCCGGGGCTGATGCAGGCGAGCAGGTTCCGCCCTGTGTCTCAGCCACCGATGCGCCGCAAGCATCTGCCGGTGCATCCGGTCCACTAGAAAGCAATCCGAAAGACGCCGGGCAGGCCTCCGTGCCTTGCGAGGAGCAAGACCCTGAGGCAACGCCGGGCCGAGGAGCAGCGTTCCGCCGAGGCGCCCGGCGAGATCGTCGCGGACCCGAAGACGAACGAGGAGGACGATTCCGACGCCGAAGCTTCAGCGGAAGGAGAGTTCAAACCCGGCGACGAAATCTCCGAGGATTACCCGGTGCCGCTGCCTTCGGATATATGAACATCTCCATGGATAAAATGCCCTTATGAGAAAAAATACCAACGAACTGTTTTTCCAGATGGTCGCCCTGATGCTGGGGATCATCATGGTGCACGCGGTGTACGTCACCGTGGTGCGGCCCAACGCGGACAGGATCGTCAACCGAGCCGCCGAGGTGGCGGCGGCTGGTGGCGTGTACGAAGTGCCGCGCACCTTCTTCGTCGTCATCAAGGACTTCGAGCAGGAGGCGTGCTTCATTCTGATGATCTGGGCACTGGCCATCATGGGCTACAAGACGCGAACCGCGATGCGCGAGTCCAGGATGCTGGAGATGCCGCTGGTTTCCCTGTCCGAGGGGACACGTATCCTGCCAGGCGACGCAGGACAACTGCTGCGGCCGCTGCAATCACTGCCCGAACGGCAGCAAGGGTATCTGCTGCCACGGGCACTCAGCACTGCGCTGTTGCGCTTTCAGGTCACCTCATCCGTAGAGGCGGCCACAGCAGCCGCCCACTCGGTCTGCGAGGCGGAAAGCAGCCGACTGGATTCCGAGCTGTCCATGGTGCGTTACATCACCTGGGCGATTCCCTCGATCGGCTTTATCGGCACTGTGCGCGGAATTGGGGCGGCGCTGGGCCGGGCCCACGAGGCGATGGCGGGCGATATCGCGGGCGTCACGGGGAGCCTCGGCGTGGCCTTCAACTCAACATTCGTCGCCCTCCTGATCAGCATGGTGGTGATGTTCTTCATGCACCAGCTTCAATTGATGCAGGAACGGCTGGTGCTCGATGCTTACGCCATTAGCGAGAACCGCCTGCTGCGGTTTCTCAAGTCGCAGCCCACATGACGATCGCCGCACTGGAACTGAACGATCAGTCGCTGCTAATCCAGGCAGAGGATGGAGCGCTGCATGCCGAACCCGGCTTCGCGCGACTGACCAGCGACGGTATCGTGACCGGCGAAGAGGCGCGCTCAGTGGCATGGCGTGAGCCGCAGCATGTGTACGACCAATACTGGTGCCACCTGAACCAGACGCCGCTGCCCATCCGGCACCGCTTTGCCCGGCATCATGCCGACATCGCTTTTGCGCAACTTCAAAAGCTCTGGCAGAACGCCGGGCTCGCCCGAATCCCTGATCTTGCTCGCGCCGGGAAGCATGACGCACGCACAACTCTCGCTTCTGCTGGGCATGGTCGAGGCCTTGCCGTCACGGGCGTCTGCCGTAATCGACAGCGCGCTGGCGGCTTGCGCAGATGTGGCGGGGGAAACCCTGTTCGTGGACCTGCAGATGCACGAGTTGGCACTGACGGTTTGCCGCCCGCACGGGGACTCTATCCGCATCGTGGACCAGGAGATTTTCCCGGGTCTTGGCATGAGTAAGATTCAAAATTCCGTGGCCCGCCACATCAGCGACATCCTGATCGAAAGTTATCGCTTCGACCCACTACATTCCTCCGAAGCCGAGCAGGCCATCTTCGACCAGATACCGCACTGGCTGACCCGCCTGCGTTGGGAGCGGGACGTCTCAACCAAGCTGGTTTCAGAACATGGCGAGCATCCCTGCATCCTGAACAGGGATGCGATCAAGGCGCTGATTGGCGAAAGGCTGGCGAGCGTTCGTTCCTTCCTCGAAAAGTGGCAGGGCTGCAGTCTGTTGCTGTCACACGCCTCCGGCCTGCTGACGGGACTGGTGGACGAGTTCTCCGAGGCTGAAGTCATAAGCCAGACTGCCGGCACCCAGAGAAGTCTTTCGCGGCATGCTGAGATCCTGGACCAGATCGATGACCTGTACCGCGTGCGTGCGCTGAATCGCCTCGAGTCCTGCGTGGCGGCCCCGGTCGTGAACGGGGAACAGCTTGCCACGCATCTGCTCTACGGCGATCTGGCTCTTCCTCTGAGCAATCCGGTCAGCATCCGGATTGCGGAGAATGGTCCGCGGATAAGCAGCGAATTCGACGCTGGCGCAGCACTTACGGTAGTGATGCGCAACCGCTCGCTCGAGACGCTGCACCTCGACGCCGATGTGTCTCTGCCGCAGACCTGCCGGCCGGGCGAGTCGATCCGCATCGGGGGGCACGAACTCAAGCTGATCCGCGTTCGCGATGTTTAAGACGCGATGACTAAGCCGCAATGATTGGGACGCCATGATAAAGAACCGACGGATTACCGCCTTCAGCCTGTCCTTCCTGGACATCATGGCCTGTGGTTTCGGTGCGGTGACGCTGCTGTTCCTGATCCTGCGCCACAATGTTGTCGTGGAAGTGCAGCCCGATCCGAAGCTGAGCGCCGAGGTGGTCATGCTGAAGGAGGATGTGAAAAACGCGGAAGAAGACAGAACTGTATTGCTAAACAGCATCGAGAAGCTGGAGTTGCAGTTGGTCAGCGCCCAGGGCCTCAGCAAGCGCTTCCTGACCGACCTCGAGGAATTGGAAGAGAGCATCCAATCCGACCCCGAAGAGCGAATCGCCATGCTCCGCCGGCAGGTCGAGGAACTGGAAAGCGAGACCGCAAAGATGGAGGAGGTCGAGTTCGGCGACAGAGTTCGCCAGTTCCTCGGCGAGGGCAACCGCCAGTACCTTACCGGACTGGTGCTGGGCGGCGAGCGGGTGATGATCCTGGTGGACGGCTCCGCGAGCATGCTGGCGGACACGGTGGTAAACGCCGTTCGCCGCCGCAACATGGAGCCGGAAAAGCGCGTCGAGTCTCCCAAATGGAAATGGACGGTGCGTACGGTCGAGTGGCTTTTGGCCCAGCTGCCGCCGAGCAGCCGCTTCCAGGTCTATATTTTCAACACCCAGGCGCTCCCGGCTACGGTCGGCAGCGAGGGCGAGTGGCTGGATGCAGCCGATTCGCTGCAACTCGAGGAAGCCGTAGACGGCCTCAAGGCTTATGCACCGGAGGGCGGGACCAGCCTGGAGAATGCGATCACCGCACTCAAGGACTTCCCGGAAAAACCCGATAACCTGTTCCTGTTGACCGACGGCCTGCCGACCCAGGGCAAGGCCCCGCCCGGGTCGGCCATGGTGAGCGGCGAGCAACGCCGCCGCAACTTTCTCAGCGCGGTCGGGCAGCTGCCAGCCGGCATCCCCGTCAATACCATTCTGTATCCCATGGAGGGCGACCCGGAAGCGGCGGCGCTGTTCTGGCAGTTGGCGATGATCACCAAGGGCGCTTTAATAACGCCCTCGAGGGACTGGCCATGATCAAGCGGCGTCGCGGCACCATGGAAGTCAGCGTGTCCTTCCTGGATGTCATTAGTTGTGGCTTCGGTGCCATCGTGTTGCTGTTGATCATCGCCCCCGTGGGCGACCCCGCCGCGCTTGAAGAAGCGGAGCAGAGTCTGCAGACAGTCGTGCGGGAGTTGACTGAAAAGCTGTTTGACACCCGCGGCGAATCGGTGGTGCTGAGCGAGAATCTGAAGTCGCGCAAGGAACAGATATCGGACCTGGAACAACGCGTCGCACGTCTCAAAGCCAAGCTGGCCAGCGTAGACAAACAATCCAAAGAGATCGCGCAGTCAAAGATCGTGGAAGAAACGCAACTCAGGCTGGCGCTGCAGGTATTGACCGAGGAAATGGAACGCCTGGTGCCGCAGGACAGCGTCAAAAATCAGCTCATCGGAGGCGTACCGGTGGATAGTGAGTATATCATCTTCGTGATTGACACCTCGGGCAGCATGCAAATGGCTGCCTGGCCCCGACTGCAGACCGAAATGATGAATATCCTCAACATCTATCCCACCGTGATAGGCATACAGGTGATGAACGACATGGGGCAGTACATGTTTCCGGACACCCGCAGAGCCTGGATGAGCGACAGCCCTGCGACCCGCCGGCGCATCATCAACACGCTGGACACCTGGGCGCCTTTCAGCAATTCCAGCCCGGTCGAAGGGATCAATGCCGCCATTCAGACCTATTACCGGCCGGATCGCAAGATCAGCATCTACACCCTCGGCGATGACTTTTCCGGGCGATCGATTCGGGCCGTGGTCAAGGCCGTGGACAACCTCAATCAGGCGCACAGCGGCTCGGAACGGCTGGTGCGCATCCACGCGATCGGATTCCCGGTGCATTTTACTCCCGGGCGAACGCCGAGCGTATCGGCCATTAAATTTGCAGCGCTGATGCGCGAGCTGAGCTACAACAACGGCGGTACCTTCATCGGCCTGACCGACCTGCGGCCATGAACCCGCGGAGGAGCCCACCCCGATCATTTTGGTCGCAACACGAAATTTGGAGTCGCATTGGTCACAACATGAAATTTTTGAGCCGTATGACCGGTTTGCTTTTGGTGGCGATGGCCCTACTGTCCGGCTGCACTTCCAACGTACGGGTGGAACAGGAATTTCCCGCGATGGTGGCGGAGCCCCGCGACATAAGCGTCGTGCTGGTGATGGACCACGAATTCCGCAACTACAAGGCGCGGCCGAATTCGAAGACCGTGATTCAGATTGGAGCGGCCCATGTGGACCTGCTGAGCAAGGCCTTCAGTGGATTGTTCACACAGGTAAAAGTGGTATCCTCGAAGGAACAAGCAGGACCGGAAGCGGACCTCGTGATCATTCCCTCGGTGCGGGAAGTCCAGCTTTCCACACCGTCGGAGTCGTATCTCAACGTGTACGAGGTATGGATCAAGTACAACCTGGACATCGAAACCGCCGATGGTGTGCCTATTGACAGTTGGTTTCTGCCCGCCTATGGAAAGACACCATACTCATATCTGTTGTCCCGGACCAGGGCGATCGAGGAAGCCACCGTCGTCGCGCTGCGCGACGCAGGGGCCAAGCTGATGCTAGACTTTTACAGAATCCCGGCGATCCACGGCTGGATGCAGCAGCGCCTGGCAACGAAGGCAGAACCATGAACTATCCGACATTCACATCACTCGTCGCGGCCGCTGCGATGGTTGGATGCGGTTCCACCACGACCGTTGATGACTACCGACCCACCACCGAGCCGATCGACATCGGGAAGGGCGAAAGGGTGGTGATCCTGGGCCGGCGCGACGCCGGGCACTACGCAACCGATCGCAGCTTCATAGACTGCCTGGGCAAAAGACTGGACCGTTCGAATTTTCAGGTCATGTCGGAGCAGGAATTCGTGGACGCATTCTATCCCTGGTTCGAGCCAAGGACCGCACCCAAGCACCTCAAGCGCCTCAAGAGAATCATGCAGGAACCGATCATCCAGGAAATGGTTCAGCAGGAGAAAATCAGATACCTGGTCTGGCTCGACGGCGAAGTGGAATCGCACGGGTCATCCGGCGTCATGACTTGCGGGATAGGCTTCGGGGGGGCTGGCTGCTTCGGCTACACTTCCTGGGACAAGAACGCCATGTTCGAAGCCATCGTCTGGGACCTGGTGGACCTGACCGAAGAAGCTCGCATCCGGGTGGATTCAGAGGGCACGTCGTACGTGATCGGCATCGTGGCGCCCATCCCTCTGCTGACCCCGGTGGAAAGTCAGGCGTGCAAGGGCATGGGAGAAAAGTTGAGTTCCTATTTCTCCCAAAAGGAGGAGTGAGTTGCGTTATTTCTTCTGGAAAGCCCTCGCAATCGGCTCGCTGCTCCTTTCCTCGTCCACTTTCGGCGGCCCGAGTGGCGAGGAAATTCATGCGGAAACATTGGCGTCCATCGGCGCGTACGACGATCCTGAGCTGACTGCCTACCTCGAGGGACTCGTGCATGAAATCGTCTCGGTCTCAGAAATGGCGGGCAAAGAGTTCACTTTCACACTGCTTGACTCAGGCAACATCAACGCCTTCGCAACTGCGGACAACTACGTGTACATGAATCGGGGCCTGCTCAATTACATATCAAACGAAGCGCAGTTGGTTTCGGTGCTGGCTCACGAAGTGGGCCACATCACCCAAAAGCACGTCAATCTGATGCCGGCCGCAGCCGGCGGTGCGCGTTTCCTTTCGTGGCTGGTTGCGTCGCTTTCCGGCAGCCAGGAGGTGTATCAGGCCGGCATGGCCTATGCGAACTCATTACTGAAGGAGAAAGAACGCAACAACGAACTCAAAGCAGAAGAAGAAGGAACACGTTACAATTCGAAACTCGGATATGATACGGAAGAGATGCTAAAGATAACCTCGAGAACCTGGAAAAAGAGCGCGCGGCGCAAGGGGGGGCGCCGCGCCGTTCCTACCACGGCATATTCGCCTCGCATCCGCGCAATGACATGCGATTGCGAAGCGCGGTCAGCAAAGCCAAGACGAACAAATCGTCGGCAACGAGCTACTCGGGCGAGGCGCGCTACCGGCAAATGACCGAAGGACTGGTATGGGGAGAAAATTTCAAAGAAAAGGACCAGAAACCGGAGCGCTTCTCTGACATGGCGCTGCGGGTTCGCTTCGATTTTCCGGATGGCTGGACACACAGCAAGGACAACCAGACCAGGACCGTAACCGGCGAAGCCGGGGACGGCGTAGCGCGCCTGAGCATGAAGCCGCATCCGCGCACCCCTCAGACACCAGAAGAGTACCTCTACAACTACCTCGACATTTCACATCTGCAAGACAGTCGGGAGATCCACCCCGCACGGCTCAAGGGTTTCACTGGCGTCCTACCCGGCCAGGATGGAAATCCGGATCAGCGCATCGCGGTGGTCTTCTACAAGCTCAACGCCTACCTGTTCACCGGTGAGGTGGCCCAGCAGGAAAGCTTTGGCGAATTCGATGAGAAGTTCCTGGAATCCATCAATACCTTCAGGCCCATCTCCAACCGTGAGATTGAAGGCCAGAAACCCAAAACCATCCATTACGTGAAGGCTACCGGCGCGACGACCTTCGAAGCGCTGGGCGAGGCGCTCAAGCTGGACCCATACGAAGTACAAATCCTGCGCCTCATCAATGGCCATTACCCCGCCGGAGAGCCACACCCCGGCGAGTGGATCAGAATCTTCAGACAGTAGAGGAGGCAGTCAATGTTCAAAACACTACAAACGCTAACATCGGCGGTCGCCACACTGATCCTCACGGGCTGTGCGAATACCTACAACCCCCTTGAAGACTTCGAGCAGGTGGAACCGGCCGCCGCCCTGGATTCGCCGAGTGCGACCGGTGAAGCATCAGGTCCCGGCCAGCGGGCGACCGCACCCTTCATCCATTTCGGGATCTATCTCAGCCGGCAGTAAGCAATGCGAGAGCTGGCCGATCAGACTGGTTCGAGTGGCCTTTTATCATTGCCCGGATCAATCCAGCGGCAATTCCGGAAAGGTAATGCTGAGCAGATATACGCCGGCAGCAGAAACCGCCTGCACGGTTATCTGGGGGTGTTCAC